>LSPZ01000006.1_pt1 | contig 94483 bp, 79 predicted proteins | sample 651281 | NCBI WGS metagenome assembly LSPZ01 (sample SAMN04438313, study PRJNA306036) | termite gut metagenome | isolation source: viral DNA filtered from gut of termites from termite colony 2 | host: Coptotermes formosanus | place: USA: New Orleans, Hayne Blvd. | collected 2013-06-18
GATTTAAATTCAGGTTATCTTTTAATATACACTCATAATAACTTGAATACCGCCAGTAGAGGTAAGTGACAAGGCGTGCGGGGAGTTATTTCCTAATTAATTTCTAGTTATTTTCTAGTTATTTTCTAGTCTAGTCTAGTTATTTTTTAATTAATTAAAATTTAATTTTAAATTAAAATTAAATTAAAGTTATAGTTTACCTTTTAATTAATATCATTCAACCTTTACATTAAACCTTTACCTTTTATAGGGGCCACCACTCAATCCGCCAAGTATGTGTTATTACCTCTATCCTCTATCATCCAAACCCTATCATTTAATAGGGACTAGCAATCAATCCGCCAAGTATGGGTTATGTCCTCTGTCCTCTGTCCTCGGCATTTTCTAGTCTAGTCTAGTCTAGTATATATTTTAAAAAATAAATTTTTTCTAGTGATTTTAAAATTTTAAAATTTTAAAAATTAAAAAATTAAAATTTGGAGGAACAACTCGGCCTTCGGCCTCGTTGGAAAGTAACTTTAAAAGAGGACATAACTCATAATCATTACACCATAACCCATAATCATTACGATAGAGGACAGAGGATTTGACCCATACTTGGCGGATTAATCCCTAGAACCCATTTCAAATTGACAACTGACTGACCCATAATTTTTAACTAGTCACTAGAACCTAGACAAAAAAATAACTAGGAAATTTTGTGGAATTTCCGGTTTTAGCTTTAGCTTAGCTTCCACGCTTAGCGGCGTTAGCACTTCGCTTTTGGAAGCGAAGCTAAAGCTAAAACGGAAATTCCACCAAATTTATTGTGTAACGACTTAATTTTTTAGATTTATTAAGATTTGAAGGCATAATAAGCTAAAATTTAAGGTTTGTTCACACTATGACAATACAATATGACCTATAAAAGGCATAGTCGACAACGAGAATTTGACCAACAAAATGGCATAAACTATCTATAATACCGCCAGTAGAGCAGAGGACAAGGCTATGCGGAATTGACTTCAATATTGCATCGACTTATAATTTCAATATTGTATGGTGGACAGCGAAAACTAGGAAATAACTCCGCATAGCCTTGTCCTCTGCTCTACTGGCGGTATTCAGGTTATTATAAGTCATATCAAAAAGAATTATAGATTAATAATTAGCGACAACTAAGGTTACAAGTTTATATTACCTCAATTTTAGCTAGTCGTACCCATCCTCGTAACCTTGTTTCTTGCCTTCTACTGGCGGTATTCAGGTTATTATAGGTCACATTGAAAATTAATCTATATATAATAAGGAAGATACACCGGAGCAAATTTGAATTTTACTAATTAATAATTAGGAAATAACTCCCCGCACGCCTTGTCACTTACCTCTACTGGCGGTATTCAAGTTATTATGAGTGTATATTAAAAGATAACCTGAATTTAAATCTATACATTATTATAAGGTAGCCTTAAGTTGACATCTAAGGATGAGTTTGCTATAAGTTTTTGTTAAGGTGCCGTGACGGCGGCACACCCTCCATTAAATTGTAAATGTCTCATTCTCAATAAGTTATGTATAATGGGTTAAGAATAGGTTCATTACGAATGTCTCGTATTATAAAAGGACACACGAGATTTATATAGAAAACCTTTAAAAAATGTATATTCTTTCTACGAACGTTCGTATTTATCTAAGATACAAGGATTTAAAAAAGGTTGAAAAACATCCTCGTAACCTTGTTCCTTGCCTTCTACTGGCGGTATTCGAGCTAATCCACAAAAACAAAAAAACCCTGTAAGCCGAAACTCTTACAGGGCTAAGCACTATCATCACTGACTGTGCAACAAGTAAAGTATTGAATAACATGAATAAAATAAAAAACCTAATCAATCTTGTCACTACATCATCTAAATATAATCAAAATAGCCATCAAATCGCTTATCCATGTCACAATAACTAACAACATTTAAATAACTATTATATATTTATGAACAACTTTAAGTTCTAGAATCACACAAATTTAAAGTATCAATAGCATATATCCAAGAAATATTAACCATTACTAATGTAAACTACTGTTAAAAACTAAATGGCTACCTAATATTACGCAGTTACTTTGTCTATTATAAATACATTAAAATACGTATATAATGGAAAATGATAGAATTTTTAATTTACCGGAGGGTACGATAGTAGCCAAAAACAATGGCAGAGATGAAGCCCACGAATATTGGATTAAGAACATAACCAAAATTGGAGATACTCCGATTGTTCTTGAAGACAATTATACAGTAATCAATTTTATGGAAGTATTTGGCGAAGCTACTTCTGTATCTGGTGTGCTTAATGAGCAGATTGCAATAATGCTTCTTGATAGAATTAAGAAATTGGAAGCTGTACGTCATGATGAACATAATATAAAAATGATAGAAGCACTGAATACTTTTATAGATGCAGCATACGCAAGGAAGGAACTCAATGCTAATGAACGTGCACAAATAGTTGAAAGAATGACTAATTCGAGACTTATTAATAATGAGTTAAACAAACCCGATTTAAAACAACCTGAATAATATTAAGTTATGGCCTGCAATAAATCATGTTCTCATGAAGAGATTAAAGTAAGATACGCAGCAGAGGGTGAAGGTGAAGTTAATACAGCAACCACAGCTGAAACACCGAAAACTTGTTGTTACGGTTATAAACCTCTTGGTAATAGAGTATTACTTGAAGGTAAGATAACAGCCACACCTTTAACTTATGCAATTAAGTCAGCAAAGAAAGGTGGTGGAACAGATCAGTACACTGTTTTAAGAATTGGAGATCTTGTAGATCCAAATGTGCTTCAACCAGGAGATCATGTTCATCTTCATGCAGAATCTTCCAATACTGTTTTGGTTACAAATTATATATGTGAAAAATATAAAGAGGGTAAACCAGATATAGAGATGGTAGTTAGGTCGGTACAGGATGCTAATAAAAATAAGATAGACTTACCTGATTTGATTGATTCTTATGTTTGGTTTACACTTCCAATTTTCGATATACTCGGAGTAGTTAAATAACAGTTATGGGGAAAGACATTGCCGCACTCGATACTAAACAGTACAAAGAATTGTTGAAACGAGTTCATACTGTGATGGTTGATCAGACACCTTGTTTTAGAACAGATACTGGTTTTGCAGTATTTAATTTCTTTAGTGAATGGTGGGATTCTGATTATCGTGACATTGAACTTTTTGTTAAGACAATATATAAGGAACAAACATTTAGTATTGAGAAGGCAATGTCAAGAAAACAAAAGAAGATTGACTTTTTAGGAGTTGGAACTTTTTATATTAAACAGGGTCATCTGGATAGAGAAGAGTGGTTTAATAAACGAGGTAAGTCTAGCAAATACGGTGAACACACAGATCAAGAGTATTACGCATCTGTGAATTGGGCAAAAGTTAAAAAGTATAATAGACGGATTTTCAATATTAATACCACACGTAGTTATAACATACCGAAAGAGTTTAATGAAACTGCCCCGATACGTTATAACGAAAACATGAAGTTTTTTAATAGTGACTTTTTATATATGGATAATCATGCAGTACAAAGTATAGCAAAAATAGTGTGGGAAGCAGATAGAGGTTTCATAGAAATGAACAGTCTAATTGAAGTTCCTCACTGGGAAGATGCAGAAGAATGGCAACGTGAAAAGACATGTAACGATGTTGCTTTTTTGCTGGAATATAATGAAGCTACTGATGCTGCATTACATAATAAATGGGTAGAAGAAATGCGAGAAAATGAATGGGTTTATGGTAAGACTTTCAGTAAAGAAAAGAAAACTAATCCTAATTTAATTGACTACGTAAATCTACCAATTGAAGAAAAAATAAGATATAATTTATTGTGGACAATAGTTAGGAAATTCGATACTTATAGACGTAAATATAAAAGACTTTCTATTTCAGACAAATCCACAAAAAAGAATGAAAACGAAACCATAAAAAAGAATGATGATGAAGGATATTAAACGAATAACATTTGGTGATGAAGGTGACTGTGAATGTTGTATTATTCACTTTAATGCTGATGATAATCATATAATAAGAATAGTATTGAAAGATGAAGATGGTAATACTAAAGTTAGGACTATTGATTTCGATACTATGGTAAAACTTATAAGCTCACTTTAATATGTTAATACCTAAAGGTCGTACCTTATATTTTGATGAAAAGGCTCACAAGTACAGTGATGACTTTGGAAATGTTTATACCTCTTGTACTACTTTAATAGGTAAGTATCATGAACATTTCGATGACAAGAAAGTTGAGATAGCAAAGGCTTGTGAGAGAATAGGACGAAATCCTAAGCATGAAAAATATTTGAATTATAAAGGTAAGACCTGGTATCAACTTATTAAGGAATGGGAACTCGAAACACAACGCGCATGTGAACACGGGACTAAGAAGCACAACTTCTTAGAAAGCCGGATTAAGGATGCAAGTGGTTATAAAATCGTTGATGGTTATATATCGAGCAAGATATATACGATAGATGATATTATTAAGAAGCATAACTATGGTAGATTAAATTTAAAAAGGATTGTAGAATTGGGGGTATATTCTAAGTATCCTGAAATCTATCAAGTGGTGGAGATGTTTGTTAATAAGGGTTTTAAGATATATTCTGAAATTGGAGTTTATGATTCTGATTTCTTAATATCGGGTTTGATAGATATTCTTCTGGTTGATGAAGTAAATGAACAGTTTGTTATACTGGACTGGAAAACTAATAAAGCTCCATTAAGGTTTGAATCAGGTTATTATGAAAAGAACCCAGATGGAACTTTGAATTTGGAAAGGTTTGTAGTAACCGGTAAAAACATGTTGGAACCGATAAGTCATTTAGCAGATAGTACGGGTATCCATTATACATTACAGCTAAGTTTGTATGCAAGACTGGTAGAGAGTTTTGGATATAAATGTGCAGGTTTGATTTTGTGTCATATAAGAACATTGGAAAATAGACTTGATGAAGATATGAATAATGAAGAACAAGTTACGTTTCACAATATCGAATATATGAGGGACGATGTTGAATCTATTATGGCGTATCATATTAAGGGGTATGATGGAGGAAGGAATCTGTTTATATGAAGAGGGTTCAATTAAGATTAGAATTAATAAGATATAAATTTGATCTTATTGAAGATGGTAAAGATTTGAATATCAGAGTAGAGAGTGTATATGACTACGTCGTTTGTTACCTTGTCACTTGCCTCTACTGGCGGTATTGTAAAAAAGATGAATAAATAAATAATAGTTTAAACTAATTAAATAATTAAAGTTATGGAATTAAAAACATTTTATTACATACCTTCTGAAAGAAGAAAACAACCTAACTCGTTTCAAATTATTGAAGCTGTAGATTATAAGGACGCAGAGAATATTGTAATTGGAGAATTAGTAGATGTAGATGCAAGAATAGAAATAGATAATACTAAGATTCCAGCATATTATCAATTAAAAGGAATTATTACTACGTTTAAAGCAAAAAAACTATTAGGTAAAGATATTGAATTTTTTGTAGTTCCTGATATTTCTATTACCAAGTGTAATTTTAATACAAACTACATTTCTATTAAAACAAAATCAGAAGATGATGTATACACTAAGGCTTATAATGAATTAGGTTTTACTCGTAACCAATATGTAGTTACTATTAAATGTCCTTGTTCTATGCAAACAGATAGAACAAGATTAACTTGGGAAGAAGCTGTTGGAAGGTTTAAACAAGAGCCATTATTTAGTGCTGAAACTACGTCAAGTAGTGCGTCAAATGACATATCAGTTGCTACTAATAAAGCATGAATATATTTGAATTATTACCAAAATTCTATGTAGAAGTTGACAGTAACAATTATGTTATTGTTGAGGCTTTTACAAGAGAAGATGCGGTATTTGAAACGATGCGTAATCATAAAGATGCAGTAATAGGGTTAGTTGATACTAATCCTATTATTGTTTCTAACAGATATTTAATTGGTAATTATCGTAATGGGAATATTACGTATCCAGGCAGTAAGGGGTTATATAAGATTTATTTATCTGAAAAGAACTCAAGTAAGTTTGGAATGATACTGTGTAATACAATACCATGTATTGATAATTATTCTATTAATTATACACCAAGTTTATTTTCAATAGACGTACAAAATAGACAATGGTATGGTAAAGGATTTGATATACTACAATATGATTATTTTGTTTATTATAAAGAAAATAATACTGATAAATTCTTTATAATTGAAGCTACTGATGATAAAGATGCTATTTCAGAAATGTATAGTAAACGTAGTTATATTAAAGATTTTAATATAACTAAAGAACCATCTGGAAATGCAAGATTTATTCATAGTTGGCGTAGTGATAAACTTCGATTATTAAGTAATCAGGGTTATAATCTTAATGTGAGCAAGTTGTATGCTATTTTTAATGTGAAAGATAAAAATGGAGCTTTAGATATTACTCATAAATTGTTTGCACAATATAGTAGTGTTATGGCAGTAGATAAAGAAGAAGCAACAAAAAAAGTAATGGAACATTATGGAATTGAAGCTACTGATTTTGAGATTACGAATCACTGTCCATGTGCATTGAAAACAAAAGCATTATATGAAGAATTAATGTAGAATGAATGTATATATTAAGACTATTAAGAAAACTAATAAGGCGACAATAGGTCGATTATTTGTAGATGAGATCTTTATATGTAATACCCTTGAGGATACGTATAGAGATCTTCCTCTTATATGTCCAGACACGTCAAGAGGTTTGGAGTGCACATGTAGAGAAAAGAAGAAAGGTCAAACGTGTATACCAGGTGGTACATATAAGGCGGCTTATTTAATGTCACCAAAGTTTGGTCGTAAGTTATTGAGATTGATAGACGTACCTCATTTTATAGGTATTCTTATTCATCGTGGTAATACGGATTTGGATACAGCTGGTTGCATATTGGTTGGTGATCTGAATCCTAATAACACAGATACTCTTATTAACAGTGCTGTTACAGAACAAAGGTTAGATGAGCTGTGGAAAAAGTGTGTTGCTAAAAAAGAGGATATAGAAGTGGTTATAGAAAGAAGTATTGCTACACCTATGCCTTTTGAAGCCAATAATATGGTTTTAGAGAAGGTGGCAGATATTAAAGCCGCACTAAATAAAAAATAATAACTTTACAGTATTATGAAACATGTAACTAACATAGTAATAATAGTAGCTGGTATATTGTTTCTGGCTAATGTAATAAAATGGGTTATCGGAGATAACAGGCCGATGCCACAGGAAGAGCCTTATAATGGGTACACCCGTATTATGGACAGTCTTGAAATTGAGAATGAAATACTTGTTAGTACTATTGATTCGTTACAGGCTGTTATAGATTCACTTAATGAAGTTAAACAAAAGATAATAATCAAATATGATAAACAAATTGAAGACTTTAGCGATCCTTGCATTGTTGATGATGATTCAATTACCAGCTATATCTCAAACCAAATTAATGCTAGGCAAGGATACAGTGGTAGTGTACACGATGGAGGAGAATCGAACAATAGCTATGATGCTGTTGGAGAGAGAGAAAGCGATACAGGAGAACAATATATTATCAGAGCAATTAGAGAATGGTCAGGCAATGACACAGGCTCTGAAAGAAATGGTGTCTAATTATCAGATTGAAGCTGATACTTGCAGAGCTACCTTAAACAGATTTGTAAATTCAATCAATACTGTTAAGATGGACAATGCCATATTGAAAGTAAAAAACCAACATCTCACATACGGATTGTTTGGAAGTAGTGCTCTCAATGTGGTTTTACTTTTAATACTGATTTTCTAATATTAATACTACTAAGCAGTAACTATGATTCACGTTTGGAAAGTGGAGGGTGATAGGCTTGAACTTAATAAGGAGCAATTACTCCAATATAAAGCCTTATCAGATATATACGGTAGAGATACCAGTAAGGGTAAAGAGTTTGCATTGATGGAGTTAAGATATATAAACTTCCGTGCTGACAAGAATGGTTACTGCTTAAACAACGGACTTAGTGATAAGGAAGCACACGAGTATGCCGTACAACATAGTGGACTTCCAAAAGATTATAATCCTGACAGTAAGGTTAAGGCTGCAATGAAACTTGTATTAGGCAGCCTTAACAGTACAGTAGTTGAAAACTCATTGAGAAGTGCACTTAAAGCATTGAATATGAGTGCTAAACTATTTGAAAAGATGGAGATTATGTTAGAGCAGAAAGTAGAAACAGCTACTACGTTGGATACTATAAATGAGGCTGTTAAGATTATAGATGAAATTAAAAAACAAAGTAAGGAACTACCTGAATTTATAAGTACCATAATTGAGTTGCAGAAGACTTGGGCTTCTGAACAAAAGGGCGGTACAGTTCGTGGTGGTAGACAATATACAAGTTCTCTGGATGGCGACGATGATCTCGGATATACAGACGCTGGCGTGGACAGGGTTGAGTAGTGATACCCCTAATGAATGGGGGTATAATGCTGGTGATGAGCCTTTAATAGATTATATATTAGAGGATAAAAGTCATTACGCTCATTTAAAAGATTTTACATGTCCACAGACAGGTGAACCATGGATAGATCTTGATGATGACTTCCGTGTTGGCGGTAGTGGTGGCATACTTATGAATATTGACTTTATGGTAGTTGATACTCATAAATTTACACAGGCTGCTGATTATTACATGAAACATGGAGAGTATTGTTCATATTCAAGTGACACAGACGATTATCGAATATTTTGGGGAAGAGAAACTCAACGTAGACGAAGTGGACTTGAAGCCAAATGTAAATTGTATTTTAAGGATGTCAAAGAATACTTTGATCCAAAAACAACAGAGACTAGAAAAAAGGAATTACTGCACTGGTTACGTATAACGGGTGATCACTATACATATTTAAATTACTGTCGAATTGAACGTACTCCTAATGCAGCAGAAAAACGTGATTTGATTAACAAGGGGTTACATCGAGTTGAAACGATAGAGGGCTTTCCAAGATTCTGGGACGGTGACTACTGGGACTTTAAAGTTTCAGAATTGGCAACTAATAATGGTAATAACTTAACAGAAGCTAAGTGTAGACGTAGAGGTTTTAGTTACAAGAAAGGCGGAAGGGTTGCTAATCTTGTGAATCTTATTAGAAATGTAACTTGTACGCTATTGGCTTATGACATAACCTATTTGACAGATGCTGGTAAAACATCGGCTATGGCAAAGACTGACTTGGACTGGTTTGAAAATAATACTTACTGGAAACGTGGATTCTTAAGTGAATCGTTAGATGAAATTGAACTTGGTTACAAGAAGAGTAAGGAAGGTAACAAGAAGTATGGATTCAGAAGTAGGATTTCAAGTTATGCTACAAGAACCAATGCGAGTAAAGCTATTGGAGGTAAGTCAATTGAAATTCATTGTGAAGAGGCAGGCAAGTTTAGAAATTTAAGAATGGTGCTTGGATTAATAAGAGACAATATGAAATCGGGTAAGGTTAATGTTGGTACTCTTTTTGTTTATGGCACTGGTGGAGAGGAAGGTGTAGACTGGGCTGACTTCGATTATATATTTAATCATCCAGCTGCATTTGATATGTTGCCTCTTGAAAATGTATGGGACGCACAAAGTCGACATAAGACTTGTGGTTTCTTTTTCAGTTACTTATGGAATTGTGAACCGTTTATTGATGAATGGGGTAACAGTCTGATTATGGCTGCATGGAAACAGGATGTCATTGATGATGCTACACGAAAACACAATATGTCAAGTAGAGATTACACAGTAGCAAGATCTCAAAAAGCAAAGTCCCCATCACAAGCCTTTATTAATACGAATGATAATATCTTCTTAAGTCCAGAATTGATTATGCACATCGACAGTCTTAAGAATGACAAACGATATAAGTTTTATACAGATGGTTGGTACGATATACACGATGGTGAAGTTCGATTTATGAACAAACAGGAATGTATAATGAATAAAATATTCCCTGAATCTAAAACCGGTTGGCATGAGTACATTACAGATGTGCCGCATAATAATAAGACTGATGTTCACGGTATAGTCAGGGAATATTACCCGCCATTTACAAAAGACAATAAAATACCTGATGATCTGTACTTTATATCCTGTGACCCTTATCGTATTGATAAGAGTACATCCGAAGTAACCTTATTTCATTCACTGTATTCATTTCAAGTTTGGGCTAAGTACCACAGAGACAGCCCTTATAGAAAGGGAACTTTGGTTGCTGAATACTGTGGTCGTTTGAATACAATGAAAGATAATGACTGGTTACTGTATAAGGCATGTAGAAGGTGGAACGCAAGGGTTTTGATTGAAGCAGGAACAGGTGAGACAATACCAAATTTTAAGAGTTGGGCAGCAGGCAGATGGTTGATGCTTGATCCTAGTTCTGTGATAGACAGGAATATAGGTAATATGCAAAGGGCTATCGGTATTGTTATTGGTGATGGTGAAAAGAAACTTGATGGACTTAACACATTAAGAGACTTTATGTATGAAACAATAGGTACAGATGTGGATGATTCACCAATAATAAGACTAAACACCTGTTATTCATTAGCATTGCTTTTAGAAATGCTGTCATTCAGTGCAGAAGGTAACTTTGACCGAATAAGTTCAGCTATTGTTGCAATGTTTGAATTTAGAAAAGATGCAGTAATAGCTCAAAATGAATTGAATAAAACAGGCAATGCGCAGAATGGCCAAGGTAAAAACAATACATTGGCATATAAATTAAAACGAAGAATATTAAATTATAACTAATAATGTACGTACAATATCCAAACCAAAAGGTGTCTGCTTCTCATAAGCATAATAATAAGGAATGGGCTAAGGCTATGGCTGAATATATTATAGCTCTTGGACGAACCCATAATAACAAAGCTCTTATTAGAGAGTTCCTTAGTGCAGCAAATGCAGAGATAAGTGAAGACAAATACAAGTACCTGTTAGCCAGGTATGAATCAGATAAAGAGACAAAGGACATCATCGCCACTCTTAGAAAAGTTGATTTTCTAACTCCAATTAAGGAGAAGTTGATGGGTGAGTTTATAAACTCGTACCATAACTATCAGGCGTTCGTGCATGATCCAGATATTATCTTTCGTCGAAATGAGGAATTAGGTAATCAGGTGAAGGCAATGATCGTACAGGAGATAGTTAATCGGTTAAATGAACAGGGTGCACAAACAGGTCAAGCCAGTAAGGAACAGCCAGATATTAATAAGGAAATAGAAGATGCCTTAAAGAAATGGCGTGATGACAAAGCAAAGGAAGCTCAACATATATTGGATTATCTGAATGATATTACAGATGTGAAGAATAAGTATGTTGAGGCTTTTTATTATTGGATAGCTACTAATCAATGCTTTACGTATAGAACTGTAAGGAATGGAGAGGTCTATGTTGAGGTTAAGTCACCACTTGAATGTTATAGAGTTGACAGTGGAAACATGTTTGTTGAAGATGACGATTACTTCGTTTGTCATGAGCAAGTTCCATTTTCTGTAATACTTGATGAAAGTCGTGATATACTTAGCAAGGAAAACATCGCCTATTTGGAGACACTTCAAGCTAACATGAAATGGGGTGAACCGATTGAAGCTACAAGTGAAATGTTGAAATCGAGAATATGGATGCTTGATGAACAAACTAAAAAACAGGCAAACTTTAAAGTTACGTTTAGTGACAAACACTATATCGTAGATAGATGGCATTGTGTATTTAAGACCCCTATCAAACAAGGTATTCTCACTTATACTGATAATCTTGGTCAGGTTACAGAAACAATAGTTGATGAAAATTACAAACTTGATCCGTCTAAAGGTGATATTAATTTAAAGTGGGAATACGTTAATCAGGTATGGGAAATTTGGAAGTATGGTAGAGATGCAGCGGCTGTTTATACTAAACCTAAACCAGTTGATGTGCAAAGGGAACTGGTTAGCAATAACAGCAAGTGCAAGTTACCATACAATGGCATAACCTGGCTTAACAGACATAACAAGCCTAATCCTGTGTTTTACAGGATTATTGACTATCTGGCATTGTATCAGATATATACGGTGCAGCAGGAGAGATGGGTAAACAAGTTTAAATCATGGATTACATTTCCTGAAAGTTTAATATCTGAAAATCAGGAAATGACTACTGCTGATAGGTTTGCTATGGCTGATGTCGATGGTATGCTAATTTTTAATGATCGACTTAATGAGAATCCAAATGCAACGGGTCTTATTAAGGAAATAGCTACAACAAGTGTTGTGAATTTCATAAAGATCTTGTCTGAACTTAGAGAACAGGTAAAACAGGAAGCCATGGAACTTGTGTCATGGACACCAATTAGAAATGGTAATGTTAATCCACGTCAGGGTAAAGCAGTTACAGAACACAGTCTGGCTCAAAGCACAAATGCTGCGGCTTGGTTGTACAGTGTATTTAATGCTATGCGTGAACGTGATTACATGGCAAATCTGGATTACTCAAAGTTTGCATGGGTTGGTGGAAAGCAGGGTGCATATATAGATCCGAATACGAATCGACTTGTTGAAGTTGAGATTGATGGAGCAACACATGCAGCTGCAAATTACGGAGTTAGTGTTCGTAACAGTGCAAAGCTGGATGAGATGTTTACGTCTATGAAAGATATAGCATTTGCAGCAGCACAAGGTGGTGAACTAGGCATGGCTGCAGATGTTGTGTTGTCAACTAACATTTTTGAAGTTCGTGATATTATAGATAAACATGTTGAAGCTACCCGTCAATTCCAACAACAGATTGAGCAAATGAAGAATGAAGGTATTCTGCAAGAAGCTCAAGTTAAGAAAGAGACAGAAGAGATGAAAGCAAATACATCTATTCAGGTAGCACAAATAGAAGCACAAAGCAGATACGATACTGCTATGATTAACATGGATAAGGAACTTACAGTTTGGGAAATGAGATTAACTCAAGATACAAATGGTAATGGCTATATAGATAAGGATGAAGCCATGAATGATAGCGGTAAAGATGAAGCAAGACGCATACTTGAAGAGAGAAGGTTTGCATTTGAAAAGGAGAAAGAAGCATATAAAAGATATGATGCTGACAGAAAGTATGAGTTAGATAAGAAAAAAGCAAGTACTGCTGCAGCTAATAAGACCAAGAAAAAATAACATTATATAGTGTTAAATATAATACTGTGTATTAATAGTATTATTTTTGATACTAAGAACTAGAACATAATATGAAAACTAGTGATTACAATAAAGTAGCCCTTACATTTATTAATAAGTTAGAGGGTTATAAAACGTTCTTTAAGAATTTGCATTGGTCGGCTAATCACTTGACCGCACATAGATTAATAGATGATATATTAAGCGATCTTATAGAATTTCAAGATACTATTGCGGAATGTTCACAGGGTTATATGGGAGTACAGTTTTCATTAGGTGATATTAAACCGAAATATATAAACTTCTCAAATACTAATGATGGACTTGTAGCATTAATGAAAGATGTTGATGATTTTTGTGATACTATAGAAAGTGATAAAGAACTAAGAGGTATTACTAATGCTGTTAATGACTACCAACAGGAATTACTAAAATATAAGTATTTAGTTATGCTAAGTCGTAAAGATGGTGTCGTTAATTCTGTAATTAATTTAAAGCAATAATATAAACCCATTTATAAACTACATTTAATAAAGTTAGATATGGAAACAATTGTATTGGATATTGATGGTGTTCAGGTTGAACATCAGATAGATGAGCACGGTAATGCAGTGCTTGATGGAGTTGTTAAGTTTACTAAAGAGGAACTTAACAATCTCGGTGGTGATCCGTTGGACTTAACAGCCAGTACGGATCCAAATATAGATGAAGTGACATTTGATACTATTGCGCAGGCAGCTGGTATAACTATCATGGATAATGACGGTAAACCGAAATCGTATGATATGACGACAGAAGGTTTTGCAGCTTGGAGTAAAGACATACATGCTACTGCTTATAAGCAAGGTGTTGACAGCGCTCTTAATGACATCTTTGATAAAAATCCTGATTTATACGACATGTATAAATATAAGCAGGATCGTGGAACTTTAGAAGGATATGTTGTTAAACCCAAACTCAATGAACTGGTTATCAATGAAGCTACAGAAGAAGGTGCGTTATGGGAGATTGTATATACGGCTGAAATTGCTCAAGGTAAAAATCATGATAGAGCAAAGAAAATTGCTGATTTTAGCAAAGCTAACGAATCTCTTAGAGACGATGCTCAAGACGCTTTAGACTATCTTAAGAAAAAAGAGGCTAAAGAGATGGAGGCTGCAAGAATAGAAGCTGACAAAAGAGCACGTGAACTTGCAGCTGCGGAGGAGCAATGGTATGGTGTTACTTATGATAATAGAGGTAATGAAAAGGTTTTGAATATTAGTGGCAGTATGTACGACAAGGTAGTTACTAAGGGTACCGTTGGTGACTTATTAATACCGGCAGCTGGAATCAAAGTCAAGACAGCGGATGGTAAAGAGAAACAACTCACAAGGAAGGACATATTTGATTATATGTCTAAACCTGTAAAAGAGATAAATGGTGTTCTCGTTACACAGGCTCAACTTGATGAATACAACCGGATGCAAAATATCGACAATGTCACTAAGCAATTTTTGTTGAACCTCACAGGAAATGATGCTGCAGGGGTTTTGTTGGATAGGAGAGTTACTCAAAAAGTAATAAAGGTGATAAAGGCTAATACACAAGTGCCTGGTGGTAAACCTGGTACAGTAGCTCCTGTTAAGGGCGAACCTAATCCTAACCGACGTATTGTTTTAGACTAGGATTAATAACCAAATTAAATACAAACAGTTATGATAGAAGTTGGAACTGTCCAGTACTCGAAAGAGACGCATGAGGATGTGAATATGTTGAGCAACTATGGTTTGCTCAAACCTGCTGACCTGAACAAGGGTGTTACTTATCTTTATGGAGCTGATGACTATGATTATAGTCTCGACTTCATTTTGAATCAGGGTACAAGCAAACCTGTAAATACAGGTGACGGTCAGTACAAGTGGAAGATAATGGGCAAACGTCGTGTTACTTCCCAGGTGGTCAGATTGGTATCTCAAGTTGATAAACCAGGTCTTGGCTACAGTGAATTTGAAGTTGAGTTCAGGGACAATTTCCTGATTTATCAACATGGTGCTATTAGCCCTGATGGAGCTAGTCAAGTTCGTATACAGAGTGAAGGTAAGAAGACTGCACAGGGTACTTATGTATATCTGTTTCAGTTACAAACCGGAAATGCAGATGCCTTTGTAAATCTTGAGAACTTTGAACCAGGTAAGCACTGGGGTGATAGCGTACCTACCGTACCGCTTAGCAAATCTGATGGTAACAGAACTAACAGTCAGACATGGAGTGAAGCAACCAATCAGTTGTCACTTTATCGTTTCAGTGATCAGATTGCAGGTAATATTGCCAACATTGTAGTTCAGTATGACATTACTACCGATGATGGACTTGGTAATATCAGCACAGACCGTACTTGGATGCCTTATCAATGGAAGCTGTTTCAGCAGGACATTCGCAGGAAAGTATCCGAAGATGCTTGGTTGTCAGAGTATAACCGTGATGCAGCCGGAAGGATACATCTTAAAGATCCTGAAAATGGTGAAGTGATCCCCCGTGGTAATGGTATTCTTGCAACTCTAAAAGCTATAAACAATTATGAAACATTTAGCAAACTCACTGTTAAGCGTATTGACAGTATTCTTAGTCGTATATTTTATAACCGTAATGATAACACTCCTGCGGAGATTGTTCTCTATGCTGGTAAAGGATTCATACGTATGTTCCAGGATGCTATTGAAACAGAAGCGATTGCTAAAGGCTACCTTGTTGCGCTTGGAGGCGAAAAGATACGTAACGGTGGTGAATACCTTAAATACGGTAAATACTTCCGTCAGTATGAAACACCAGATGGTCAGACTATAACGGTTAAACCGGCAAGTATATTTAATAAGGGCACAATAGCGCAAATGGATATACAGAATGGTCGTATGTTGAATGGTCTTCCTTATAGCTCATATACAGGCGTATTTCTTGATCACTCTGCTACAAATATGGGTGGACGCAATATCGAACTCGTTCATGAAGAGGGTCGTGAATATATAGAGAAGGTATATGAAGGTATGTCTCCTCTGCCGAAAGTTTGGTCTGGTACATCTAACAGAGCTGCTACACGTAAGGATATTGCAACTCTTGAAGTTATGATGAGTAGGGGTATAAACATTACCAATCCTACTACATCTTTTGTACTTTCATTAGCTGCTTAAATAACAATAATAGTCGTATTTTAATAACGTAAATATAAACGATATGTACAAAGTAGAACGTGAACAAAAGATTATGTGGAAGTTAAACCCCACAGTGTTTGAGGTAATCAATAGAGATGTAATGTACTCTGTTGGTCGTCCTCTTGGCAGCAGTGTCAGTGCTACAAAAGCAATGACTGCAAGTGTTGAAGAAATGAGATACTATATGCCTGCTGTGACGGGTGCTTCTCCTGATAACAGTAGTGTCAACTGGCAAAATGTTATCGAAAGTTATTGGCATGACTTTTCAATTGATATTTCTGAATCGGGTACTACATTGGATACAAGCCTGTTAGTAGAATATCAAGGTCGATTTAAAACAGCAATTGATGAATACTACAAAGCTAAGGGTAAGAAACTGCCTGATGGCATTGCGGCAATAGAAGAGGCTGTCGGTGAACTTCTGATAGCCACTACAGATCTGGGTCACAGGGTTATACCGGAAGTTGAAGTATACAAGTATGCAACACCTTCCAATATGGAACAATACCTGGCCTGGCGATATTGCTTGGTATCAAGTCAAGTTGCAAATAGACCGGAAGATATTGACAAGTCAGCAAACATCAGATTTTATATTCATGATGAGAACTTGGCTAATAAGAAGAAAGCAGAAATTGCAAATGTATCTAAGCGTGCATTTAAACTGTATAATGACCTCATTAGCAGTACACGTGGTGGAGACAAGGCTACTTATGGAGATATACTTCTTGTTCATGGTGGATTTACAGTTGATGAGATTAAGAAAATGACGCTTGAAGATACTCAATTGGAAGTTAGCAAGATGACCGTTGTCAAACCTGCTACTCTTATTGGAGCACTTGAAGACAAGCTCATTGCTGATAAAGCTCGGATACTTAAATACATCAGGTTTGGACTTCTACGTAAACTTGACAATAGTGAAGCTATAATAGATGCTACCACACTGATTCCAGTTGGTAACAATCTGTTGGATGCTGTAACTTATTTCCTTAATAAAGACAATGAGGCGTACGTTGCTGAAATGAAAGCAAAGTATTCCGCAATTAATAAATAATTGTATGTACAGTACAGTAAAGAAGATACATGTGATTCTGGATCAGAAGGTGCAGCAGATGAATAGTAATCGTAAGCGTACGTTCTATCCAGAAGAATATGACTTCGCTATTAATGAGGCTGTTAGAGAATATGTTAATAGCATATACAGCGCAGCTTACAATGCCAAACATGAAGGAGCAGAACAGAGTACCGGTCGGTATGACGATTTGCGATTCCTTAAAAGAGAGATTACAATGACACCTTCTTATGATGAATCGAATCACAGGGTGTTTGTTAGATTACCGGCAGATTACAGGTACTACATAAGTAGTAACAGTAATACTGTTTATGAACGTGGTGGTTCTATAACTGTGGGTAATTCAACATGTTCAGCTGATATTTACAGTTTGGACAATTTGTTTTACTCAAATCCTGGCAGCTTATCATTAAGCTATACTGTAAATAAAGATGGAGGTAGTGATACTAATTCAGTTGACTTTGGAGATGAACTTGCTTATTATGGTACTGATGAGGAAACTCGTTATTATCTGGCAGATGTAGTTATCGACAGGTTACAAAGAGTTGGTATTAATGCTTACTATGAGAACTTTGAATATTTATTCAAGTCCAAGTCTATTATAATTGACAACAGTAATAACCGTGGAATAACCTGTTCGTTTTCAGGATGGAGTAAGGATACGGTTCAATATGCTGTTGACAAGAAAGTGGTATCTGGAAATGCAGTTCACATAGTAGAGAATGATTTTACCTCAACTGAAAATATTCAGAGACTATTAAACAATTTGTATGAATCTAAGAATAGACATCATAATCCAATTAGTGAAATAGTTAATGGTCGTTTAAATGTTTATATTGATGATGATTTTTATGTCGATAGAATCCATTTAACTTATTACAAACATCCAAGTCTTCTAAATTTTCGTAGAGATTTACTTCCTGATATTCCAGTCAATGATTCAATTGTGGATAGAGCTGCAAGAATAATACTGGGAGCTATTAAAGATAGTGCTGGGTATCAGATCCAGACTGCTAAACACCAAATTATTTAAGTTAAATAGAGATATATGGAAAGTATACTTATAGCTAAAGACGTAGCTCTTTCTAGTGTAGCTAAGACTGACGAAGTTGGAGCCATCCAGGATGGACAACTTGCAGTATTTGACAGTAACGGTCAAGCTGTTACTTCTGGTACGAAGTTCACACGTAACATGCACTTTTATTTCGTTCTTGGACAGGATGGATCAAGTCCTCTGAACGGTCTGAAAATCAATCCGTTTGATTTTAAGTTTGCAATAACCCCCTATCAGGCTCCGGTTAAACTCACTAAGAAAATTACGTTGAGTATTCCGACACAGGCTGAATTTGATGCTGCAACAACTGCATGCTGTGGGCCACATCCTTACAAATATCATGATGTTATTGTAAAGGTATGGCGTAATGACAAGACAATAGCTGCAACACAGGCAGGTGTATTACCTGTTACAGCAGTTTATTCAATAGGTGATACATATAAGATTGCTGAAATCGGGCCGTCTATATGTACTCAACTTAGCAACAAGCTAAAGAAGTTTGGTTATTCTGTATCACTGTCTAATGGTAATGAAATTACTATTGAAGCAGGTGAAGATGAATACTTCAATGTTACTGGTGAAGATGTTGCTGGTAATAGTGTTGTTATAACAGTTACCCCGTTGACATATTCAATTGGTGGTGGCAAACTTACAAGGCAGCAAGAAATATGGGACGCTGCACACGATGGATTCAATATCAAGTTTGAAAAGTCTTTGATGGGTTTCAATACTACATGGAAAGACGATTGGAGGTCAGCTTGCGATGGTGCATACGATACGTTGGTTATTGAAACAAAGACTGAATATCAGTATGAGTTACTTACCAATGATAACAAGGGTCTGTGGAAGAAACAGTTTATAGTAGCTCCTCAAGGATCTGCTGTACTGACAACTATAGTCGGTCTTCTCAACAGTATCGGCTCTGGTGCTAAACATTTATCTGACCCTGCTGACATACTTTAATAGTTAGTTATGGTTTGCATAAACTTTATAAAGATAGATCCTACCTCTACATACTTGGATATTAATGTCTTTACAAGTAAGGACTTTGATATAGTCAAGATGTGGATTAAAGCTGATGGTGGGCAATATGTAGATAAGAGTAATAAACTTATTTGTCCTGTACCCAATAAGTATGCTAAGGAACAAATTATACGGATACCTCTTAGTGAGATTACACCCAGTGGTAAGCATTTGTTCTTTGTAAAGTTTGATACTGTTGATGTTAGTAATGACACTCATGGATGCAAACCAGCTGCTTATAAAGAAGATACTACTACAGAGGTCGCAATTGCGGATACTAGATTTGTCTATAATGCAAAACTTAAGATGATTAAGCAAGACATATCTAATCCAAACTGCATAACGGCTCAAATCAATGCTATATGTAAACTTGGCTTTATTGAAGACATGTTTAATGATAGTGTTAAGTATGAACAGTTTATACGAGCCTCTTATTGGATGAATCAACTTGAAAACGAAGTAAATTATATTAATGCTAATTATTAAAGTTAATAAATATGGGATGCGGAGGATATAACAATAATACCAGTACAGGTAATAGTAGCAGGCCTAATTGTGCAGGCAATCAGTTACCTGTACTGTGCCCGATAGGTATAGATACAGCACAATTTAGAGATGAATGTGCTGCTTTTGGGGTTAAACTTGAAGACTTAAAAACCAGGTTTAACCAGTGCCCACAATACTATTCTAAAGATGATTACACGCAGCTACTTAATTATCTGCAGGTAACGACAGAACAGTTTTGTTATAATGATGCGTTGACTGCAACATTATTGCCTAATATTATTCAGAAAATACAGTTGCTAGAATCATACATACAGACATTACAAAACACGATTAATAATATATTAAACACTATCAATAGCAACAACTTTGGTAATAGTGGTTGTTCAGGTGATACTTATATACCTGGCGCAACAATTACTAATCCTTGCTTAGGTATTGAGAATAATCAGAGTATTGCTGGATTAACAAGATGCCAGGTATTGGATATGTTGATATTCAATGCTAATGCAAAATGTGCAGGAGGTGAGAAGTACTATCCACCGACATTAAAAGGTGTAAACCCTTATGTTATTGGTAATGCGATATTAAATGAAAATGTTACATTCTGTGTTACTTGGATAGGAGATCATTGGGAAAATGTGATCAAGTCTCAAGGTACAGGTGCTAATATGCGATACTGGAAAGTAGAAATAATAAAACCAGATGGTACAATAGCAAAATCAAATACCACAGATAATGGTAATATCTGTATAAAAGATGTAATATTAGATCAAGAAGGTGATTGGGACGCACGAGTTTACGGCATAGGTGTTCGTGGAGAAATATTGAGTATGACTGGAACAGAATCAGCTAATTCTGGTGGTGGAGGAGGAACTGTCGATGTATATAGCATACCAGAAATAACGAGCTTAGTTACTACTACAACACCTACAACGGTTAATGTTGGGCAAGCTATTAATATTATTGCAACGGCTACGGTTCAAGCAATACATAACATATTGCGAGCTTATAACGGTCAATTATTTAAGTATGAAGTAGTTGATCCAAACGGAGCTGTAGTAAGTTCTGGAACAACGTCTTCTACACAATTTTCTTTTAGTGCTATATCTATATCTATTTTAGGTAAATATTGTGTTCGTATACAAGCAATAGGGAAGAGATCAGAACAACTTGTAAGAAATAGTTGTGAACCTATGCCAAATGGAAATGGTGGTATAACGGTTTCGTATGATCCTCCAAATTTATACAATGTTACTGTGCACACGAACAACAGTAATTTAGTAATAGGTGATTCTGATGCAATACAGGTGGGGTGGCAAGTATATAACCCTGGTAATTTTAGACCTGATGGGATGTCTGGTTATAAATATAAAATACAGGTGTTAAATCCAAACGGAGTAACTATTGATACGATCTATTCAAATAATACTCAAATAAATACAGGTAGTATATTATTTGATAAAGACGGTCTTTATTGTGTTGTGGTTTCTGCAAAGAGCTATACAGACGAAACTATTAGTAGTAATAGCTGTAATGATGGAAATTCAATAACAGTAGGTTATAATGTTCCGTCTATTGATAGCATTACTACAACAGCTAGTGGAACACTAGAAATTGGATCTGTTACTACTATTGTTGCTAATTGGGTAGTATCGTATTATGAGAATATTCAACTTGCACAGAATGGTAAACGATTTAAAGTTAGAGTTGTTGGACCAACAGGTAATACAATATCAACTGGTTACGTTGATGGCAATAGTTATAGTTTTACGGCTATAAGTTTAAATGTTGAAGGACAGTATTGTGTTATAGTAGAGGCTACCGGTAGAAAATATGAACAGTTACAAAGAAGTTCTTGTGAACAGCCTCCTCAAGGAAATGGTGGTATAAATACTACTTATCAACGTCCAATTATCACGCAAGTGGCTACTAATGTTACAGGAACAGCTTCTTTAGGACAAACCATAGATGTGGCTATATTATGGGATACTTCTAATGAACAGAATGTAGCACCAAATATGAATGGCAAGAAATATAAAGTAACATTTATAAAACCTGATAATACCATTTATACAACATTATATTCTGATACACGACTTGTATCAATATCCAATATATTATTGGATATTAATGGAGACTATTGTGCTGTTGTAGAATGTATGAGTATTAAAAGTGAAAGTTCTGTAGGTAGTAGTTGTGATGCTAATGGTGTTGGTAAAATAGTAGTTGGTGGAAATAGATATTATAATACTGATCAATGGGCAGACTTTACTAGAAATAATTGTGGGCCAACATCTAATGGTGAGACAATAAGATATACAGTATTTCGTAATACATATCTATCTTATATAAGTCAATTAGATGCAGATCAAAAGGCTTTAGATGATATTGCAGCAAATGGGCAACAATATGCTAATACTCACGGTCAATGTTCTGGTAAAATATATCATTTAATAACTTATGACAATGGCGCAGGACAAGATCCGTCTGTAGCTAATATGCCAAATCCATTACAAGAATCAGTTGAAACTGGAACTTCTTATACGATTAGTTTAACACAACCTACTCGTAGAGGTTATACTTTTAGCAACTGGGCAGCGATTGATAGCCGTACAGGTAATTTTGCAAGCGGTGCGGTAATTAATAATATATCAGGAGATATTACATTTATAGCTAATTGGATGGCTGTTCCATATAATTATGATATAAACTTAGATGGTGGTAATTTCCCAGGAGGTACAGGAGATATAGGAAGTGGAACAATTCCAGGGCTTACTAACTTTTCTACAACTGTTTATAGTCCAACGAAAAAACCTATAAAACCAGGATATACTTTTAATGGATGGGAAGATTCAGATGTTACGTCTCCGGTATTTACAGGATCACAAAGCAACTATGTATTTATAATGCCTGATAGAAATGTGGTTATCAAAGCTACATGGGTATTAGGAAATGGTGGAAGCGGACATATAATTAGTTATAATACAAATACGTTTCCTGTAGAATCCACGGATCATACAAATCCAAATACTATATCAGGTAATCCATTTACAATACCTTATGGTAACAATCACCAAATTGTTGATATGGCTAATGTAAACAATTTCATATTTGGCGGATGGGAAAATTCAGGAAATATTTATAATCCTGGTCAAGTCATAGTGCCAAGTATGGATATGGATTTTAATGCTGTTTGGAATGTAGATACATCTAAAAAGTATACTATAACATATAATACAAATACTAATAGTATAACCGTTAATAATGGATTTAATCCGTCAGTTGTATCTGGATCACCATTTGCTAATTTAACAAACGGTACATACCATGTTATTGAATCTGCTACTTTCCATGGATACAAACTTAAAGGTTGGTCAACGTCAAATAATAGTACAGTTGTATATACGGTTGGACAAAACGTGTATGTTGAAAAAAATCTTAATTTGTTTGCTGTATGGGAATTTGATACAAGTATTAAATATACAGTAGATTATATAGAGTATGGAGGTAGTGCTGTTGCAGATTATCCAAAACAAATCTATAATGGCGTAACTATACAATTAGAGACGTCTACAAAAAATGGAAACACTGTAATAGGTTGGTCTTTAATTGGAGAAAATGGAGTTTCTATTGGTGCACCTGGAAATAATTACACAGTTTACGATAATACTACTTTCCATGCTATATGGGGGTGGTATAATCAGGCAATGAAGATAAATAGAACAAAGTCTTGTACAGAACCATATATTGATACAAACGTATCTATTAATATACCAGAAGGCGTTTACTTGTCTCTTATTAGCCAGGCTGATGCAAATGCTAAAGTTTTATTGGAACCGTCAATAGTACTTTTAATAGACACAGAAATTGCAAATACTTCTTGTAGGTATGCTGGTTATTGTAATGATGCTATATCTAAAGATCTTGGAAACTTTGGTGCTTGTTCATGTTCTTATCCAATAGATGCTTGCACATTTAGAGGATCAACAAAAGCAGATGCTAATAGTCAAGCGGCAAATTATGTTGTGGATCAACAATGGATTGATGATAATTGCCACTACTGTTGGAGTGCACCTTGTGGGTGCGGATATAGCGGATGTGCAATTGTTAATTGTAATTGTCCTTCTGGATATAGCTCAAGTACGTCCCACGGGCCGTGTTTTCAAACACAATACAGTTATATTAGTCAAGCTGATGCTAATGCAAAATGTCAATCAGTAAGAGATAAATATTTATCACAAATTGGAACATTGTTATATTGTGATGGTGGGACAGAAACAGATGGATTTGGAACCGCTTGTCACGATAGTCTTCTATTGCACGGTCAACAAGATGTTGCTTTTAATCGTTGTAATAGAACAATAGATTGCAGAAATATACTATACAATGCGTGTATAGGCCAGTGTAACTATAATTGCCCAGAACGCACTAATAGTACTTTGGGCTTTTATGAACAATATTATCCAGATACAAGATCTGTTGCAGAAGTATGTGCACAAGAGTTTACTATAGGTTGTTCGACAAATTGTTATAATTATGTCCGTGATCAAAATCCTTGCCCCCCCACCGATATTTTATAGTTGCTATGAGGAATATATTTATTATAATCATAGTTCTCAATGGCTTCACGACTGTGAATGTTCTGATGAGCCTTGTGATTACGGTTGTAACAACTATTACGACGATCTTTGTGCTTGCCAGAGAGATACTTGTTATTTAAGTAATGATGGTTGTTATGCATATACCTATACTCATTGCGTACCACCTCCTGTAACATATCCGACTGATGATGGCTCCCTTATAGATGGTGCTTATTATTATGGCCTTATAGGAGACGATGGTTCAGGAACTTGTCCAAATGTTGGTGATCAGTGGTATGTATATTGCGGTGGTTGCAATCTTTGTGGGCCAACTAGTAGTTGTAATAACTGTTCTGCGTATACGTGTGACAATGCTCCTGAATTTTGTTTTACCGGTGGAAGTAGCTGTGAGGTTGTAACAATGACACCGAGTGGTGCTCCTGGTTGTATTAGAGCTACTGTTACATACGTGCCTGGTGGTAACTGTACTGCGTGTTAAATTTTAAATATATTATTAATTTTTTTAATATTCTGTAATATGAAAAATATACATATATATTATCCAGGAAATGATTGGCATAAAGTAGAGGTTCCTGATGAGTTTGGTAATGTAAATAATCAAACAACAGCTGAAATTCAAAATAGACAATTAATAAATAGTTCAGAAGATTCAGTAAAAAATGATATTTTATCAATTATTAAATCTTTAACGGATACTAAAAAAGTACCTGTTTATAAGGCTGTTGAGATTACTACGTCAGATGTAACTGTTTCTAATTCTATAATATCAAATTCAATAAATCCCATACAAGCTATTAGTAGTGATAACCGTACTCGTAAATCAGATACTACAACTACTATATTTGTTTTAGATTATATATAATTATAATTTATTGAAAAATGATATTTCTTCAAATATTCACTATCCTATTTTTATTCTTTCTGCTTTTTATAGCCATATTCTGTTTATATAAAGCCTATAAAAATATGGATTAGTGATTAACTCAACCATAGGTATTATAATAGTTATCTATTATAATCCTATGGTTTGTTATAAAACAAATAAAACAAAAACTTTATAACATGTTAGATATAGTTAAGTTAAATAGACATACTTACAGTATTACAGATACTGCTACTAATACGCCCTCTATATATGATGCACGTTTTGCAGTTAATACTGAATACGACTTCAACATGGTTATATTAACTCATGCCGGTGGTCGAGTATTAAAAGTAAGAGGCAATGAAATAAGGGTTAATGGTAATACGTATACTAATGCTGGTGATGCTGCTATAGCTTTAATTGATCTTGAGGTTGGTTATCTTATTAATTCCAGAGGAAGCAATGAGCAACCGCTTTTGGATCAGATTCAAAATAATACTGATGTGTTAAGTGCTGATATTAACCAACTTAATAGCGATATGCAAGTTCATGTAGATGATGCGAGAGATGCTATAAAGAACAGTGTTAATGTAGCTAATCATGACATCGTAGATGCTATAGAAAATAAAGATTGGACTAGCTCAATAGGTTCATTTACAGGTGATGTAAATGTTAGCATGAATGTTGCACCTATCGTTAATGCTATTCAGGATCAAACAACCGATATGAACTCTGGATTTAGTAATACAGGATCTATGCTTAACAACATTAACAACAATGCACACAGTACATCTGATAATGTTGATGAGCTTAAAGATGTTGTTAATCAGAATCATAATAATTTGAATAGTGAACTTATAAGACTTACTAGAGATGTATTGGATACTTTGAACAATAACAGTACTGCTGAACAATCAGCAACTGCTGCTGTTGGTACTAAGGTTGATACAGCCCGTACAGAGATAGTTAAAACAATTAAAGACAAAAATGTATGCTGTCCTAACCAAGGTTGTGGTGGTGGTGGTGGCGGAACAGTTACCCCATCTGATCAGTATGTCCCTATTGACTTTAACTTTGTTGATGAGAATGGTGTTGATGATGGTAGTGTAGAATACGTTCTACATGGCGCAGTACCTGGTGGTACTCAACCTGTTGCCGGATTTCAATTTATAGATGGTAATATTATTAAAGAAATTGATGTTCACCGAGTTTAATTAAATTTAAAGACAATGGCTGTAACAAGACAGAAAAAACTTATTGTTGACGGTTCCTACGAACTTGTAGGTTTGACCGCTAATGAAGAAGCTGCAATCGCTTCTATTGATCAGATTATAGCATCCAACCAACAGTTTGGGTCTACTACTTTTGTGTTCACGAGTGATGAAAGCACTCCTGTTGATACGACGTTTGAAGTAACAACTATTGTTACTGCGACACCTTAATTAATTAATGTATAACTATTAAAAAGTAGTTGTAAAAACATACCAATTAAAGGCCTTACTGATTATGTTGGTAAGGCCTTTATTATTAATACAATAACAATAAAAATAAATATATAATGGCACTTATAAGACAAAAAGAATTAACCATTGACGGATCAATGGTACTTAGAGGATTAACAGAATTAGAGGAACAGGCAATAGCTAATTCAAAAAATACTCTTCCTGATTTGACGGCTAATCATATTTATGTTATGACTAAGGTAGGTAGATCAAATGGTGACGGTTCACTGTCAGATCCTTATTTTATAGATGATTTTGCAGCTATAGATTATACAGGCATGGAAAACCCTGTAGTGCATATAGTAGCAGCAGATATGACAGGTGATAAGGATGTACTTGTCAAATTCACAGGATTAACTAATTCGGATATTCTGTATTTTGATCTTAGTTTAGCAAAACATAGATATAGAGTAAATTTAAATATTGATTATGCTACAAAAGATACATCTTGGACAAACGCTCGTATCCGTGTATATAATGGTACGGATAATGTTAATATTGCTTCAATCAGTAGCCTAACAGGTCAATTTATATTTCAGATTTATACATCTACTTTAAACTCGGTAGTTGTTCCTACTAACACAAGACTATTTGTGTTTAATTCATATATTGATCAGTTGTCTGGGTATGTAATGGATCAACTTTATAATTCTAGTTTTTCAAGTGTGAGCGGTGTTGGAATGACTTTTATTAATAGTACTGTTGTAAATATAACTCTTTCAAGTACTTCTCTTAATAGTCTCATTTTATATAATTCTATTAATATCAATGCTTACACATCACAAAGTGATTCTGTTAATGGGCTATTTTATAATTCCAGAGTAGTTCTTCCAAATAACCGTACTATTCCTTTACCTTCTACTATAATCAATTCCACAATTAACTGTTCAGGTACCACAGCTTCCTGTTATTTTAAAGGCTCTTCTGATAACATAGTAGTAAACAGTTATTTAACAATAGATTCTGGTAATGTAGAGATCAAAACAGGTACTGTATCTTTTATAAACAGTTCTGTTACAGGGGGGATTGATTATTCATTATATCATAATACCGCTGACGGTTCTAATGTTAAAGTAATATCAAGAGGTAGTAAATTTTTAAATACAGACCGTAATCCTAATTTTATAAACCTTTCAAACGCTGTATTTGATTATGATGCAGACACAGTTTTTAATCACGATAGATCTACTTATACTTATGTAGATGCACCATATAATAAAGATTTGTCTGTTCAAGCAGAAAATGTAGATGATTCACAGACATTTACAAATATTACACCCTCAAATACTACTCAAAAAGCAATCAATGCTGCAATTGATACAGCATTAGCAAATACAGGCGGTAGTATCAATGTACCTCATATTCAGGCTAACCATATTTATGTTATTTGTGAGACAGCTTCTGTTAATACCGATACGGCAAGAGATGGAACAATGGAACATCCGTTATGTTTGGATGACCTGCCTACGTTTGATTATGGAACTTATTACGCACCATATATTCACTTTATAAGTTCTGATTATCAGGCGAGCAGTTTAACTAATACAAATGCAGTTATTAGTATGCTTAGCTTTGATGCTTCTGGTGGTAAGACTGTTTATCTAGACTTTGGTCTTGTCAATGACTATCTGACAGTTACACTTAATATGAATAATCTTGCTGGGCCAGGAGCCGTTATAAACATCGTAAATGGTAATGGCAAAATAGACGTAGTTAAATCGGGTAATACGAATTACAGATTTGGTGTTAATGTCTATAACTGTTCATTAGGTAAAGTTAATATATTTGTTTCAAGTACTGCTGCAAATATAATGTTGACATTATTCAATGCTTATACAGATACAGCAGAAGCAAGAAGCGTAACACTTTATTCATCAGTTGTAAATTCAGCTAATGCCAAGTTCCTTACACTATATAACTCTACTGTTAGCAATGCAACTATATCTCAACCTAATGATAACACCCTTAAGTTATACGATTCTGTTATAGCTAATCGTATTATTCAAGCGGCTCCTGCGATACCCTTCTATGGTGAATGGATTAATTCTAAGGTTTCAGCAGATGCTGACATAAAGTTACCCCCTGTTGTTCGTGGTTGTCAAGTAGATACGAGTAACAGTAGTGCTGTAATTATGGTTACAACTATTGGTGGTACTACAATAGAAGACAGTACTTTGGTAACTAATCAATATGTTCAAATACAGAATGATAACACAGTACTGAATCTTGTAAATACCACTATTAAGTCAGGTTCTGAATGGGCTTTAATATTAGCAGACCTTACTTGGCAAAATTGTAAGATCTATTCGACTGGATCTAAATTCATGAGTATTTCTAATACAGATTTGAATAAAGTAAATTTAAGAGATTCAAAATTCTATTTTGATTCAACCACATCATTTGCCGATAAATGGCTTGGATCTCAATATGTAGTAGGGCCAGACTTTGGTAGAGACGACCCACAGTACGCATTATCTTCTGACCGAGTTGTTGACCATCAACAATTTGGGTATATTAATCCTATGAATAGTAATGGTGATGTAGATTGGTCTCAAACTGCTATAAATCATGCTATTGATGATGCCTTTTATGGTGTTGGTGGACAAGATCCATTAGGACTTTATTACATTGACTTTGCAACAACTATACCAACAGCTAAAGCAACCGGTGCATATAAACTGCCATTTGCCAGTTTTACAGCACTTATGACACACTTATCTGGTAACTACGGCGCTCTAACTAATACGCACATATACTTGATGAACGCTAAAAACACAAGTGTGGTATTTCCAGATAATCTTTCAGGTGTGATATTTGAGGAACTTACAACAGGTAATTCAGTCGCCAATGCTTCTGGAATAACACTTGAGTTTGGTGCTAACATGGAAGGTTGTACATTTAGGAATATGCACATTCGGGCTATTCAATGTAACGACGATGATGGCGGTAACTTCGTATTTGAGAATTGTGTTTTTGATGCTGCACCGTTTACACATACCTCACAATTTAATGGTGGTAAGTTCTTTAATTGCAGGATGCAAGGACTTGAAGTCAGATCAGGCAGTGTTAATCATTCTGACTATTATTTTGACAGTTGTGAAATCTATGGTGGCTTCGCTTTAGATGATAACGCAGGTGTAGCATGTTCACTACATTTAAATAACTGTTCATTTAAAGATTTTGGGGGCATTATACATTTGAAGGTTGAAGCTGGTGAATCCAATATTAAATTTACAAACTGTAACTTTAATATGAGTTATGTTGAGATTGAGGGCGATACGATAGACGCTCCAATTAAATTTGAAAACTGTAACGGATTCACTATAACAAAATTAAAAGGTTTATTCAACTTATCCATTGATAACTGTGTACTTGAAACTGATTCACCGTATGCAATAGAAGATGGTGGTGAGCTTATAGAGGATGAATCATTGTTATGTATAAGTAATAGTATAGCAAGAGAACTTAATAATCCAAATGTACCTCTTCCTATTAATATCAATAACTATACCAATGCTGATTTGGTAAGTTTCGTATATGATGAAAAAGCATCTAATGGTTCGTTTATGAGGGATAATAGTAAGAACTACTTGTCTACTTCTCAAATACGTAACTTAAATTCGCTTTCCAATCTTGGTTTACCTGCAAAGTCTACTCAACAAGCTATCAATGAAAAGATAAATCTACTAATTGGTGCATCTGGAAGTGGAACATCTGGTTCTCATAGAGGTACTGTATTCAATACTTTTGCAACACAAAACATTGATTACTATGAGATTACAGACTTAACATTAGATGCGTTTGGTACTGGCTATGCTGCAAAAGATATAGCTTTTATAAATATAGATGAGCAGAAATCTACAAACAGTGGTGTATGGACTTTGATGAACGCATGGATAGTTATTGATAGTGTTGATCCAAGTACAGGAGAGGTTCTAACATATTCAATATCTAGTAACGGATTATTTACTGCCGAGGTTGCTGCTGCTGGAAACCTTTTGTATCCAGTTTCAACAATAAGTGATGGAAATGGGACAGGACTTACAATTAATTATATAGCATTTTCTACAATTGCAGACGGTGAAAGACTTCTATTATCAGGTATACCTAACCCAGTTAATGGAGATACGGCTATTGTACTTTATGATGAAGTTCATGGAGGAGCTACCTGGGAATGGGAATATGGTGATGCTAATGGAGATGGAACAAGTAACTGGATACCTGTTAAACAGTTAAATACAGCAGATCAGTATGTGACACAATATAAAGATGAACACATACATGGTGCTAAAACATTCTCTACAATACCTTTTGTAGATTCTTCATCCTTAGTAGCAGCATATCAAAGAACTGCACCCGATAGACTTATTGCTGGAAGGAATATAGGTTACAGAACAACTGTAACCAATTCTATTGGATCTACATTAGTGAATATGTCTCTTGATCCAATGACATCTGGGAATATAGATAAAATATTACCTACTGGTGAAATTCTATATATCACTAATTATCAAGGTAGTGTAGAATCTTATGGACGGTATGATATATATAGAACATGTATGCAGGTTAATACTTCATTTACATGGACGGAAGCATATACCACAATAGCAGGTATAACCTGTTCTCAAGCTGATTGGAACTCAAGAAAGTATGTTGCTGTAAGAGGTGATTACATTAATGCTTATTCTTCATCTGCTACTCCTACTACGAACGCAATGGAATCATCACCAGTTGCAGTACGGTTTAACTGGGACGAAACTAACTCTCGTATAGTATTTCAAATACGTAATAGGTATTGGGCTTTTGCATCAGTAACTAATCGAGATATGATTATCTTAGAATATGGTGTAAAACGAACATCTTAAATTAATTAATATGGACTTGTTTGGTATAAATATAGGTAGTTTTGAAGGTGCCCTTGCTACTGCTATTGTTATGGCGGTTGGCTGGGTACTTCAATACCGTAAAACTAGACAAGAGACTAATAAAGTAAAAGAGGAAGTCAACTCATTGAATCAGCAGAACCTTAGTCTTAAGGCTAAAGCTGATAATGAGATGATTGACATTTGGAGAAAACAGTTAGAGGACAATAATAAGGTCATTGATAAACTAATGTCCTCTAATGATTCTAAGGATGCACTAATAGATGACCTCAAAGAACAATTGGTCTCTGCTAAAGATGCACTTAGAGAGGCTCGTAGTGAACTTACCAAAGCACAGCGTGATTTGGAAATAGCTATGGAAGATATTAAGAAACTGCGTGATGTTATCGAGATTGCCAATGATCTCGATAACACCGTCAGTGTAGTTAATAACAATGGACATTATAGAATAATACATAATCATAATACCAAACAGAATGATAGTTTACAAGACTAATGAAACTCAATATCCTAAAGTTATCGCAGAGATCAATGTTAATGGTCTTCAATTTGAAAATGACTTTGGTAGAATGTGGGCAATGTCGATAGTTCAGGATATGATTGATAAAGGTTGCTGGTATGGGTTGTCTGATGAAGACGCCCATATCTTGCATTTATGGATTATCAAGACTATACGACAATCCGGCTATGAATACACAGAAGACATACGAGGCATATATCATAATCTCGCAGAAGCGAAACAGCAGGTAGCATATCAAACTTATGCTGATGCAATAACAAAACTGAATATGGATAAGCAATATGCAACAGATCATCCATTTGTTCCACCTGCTGATTCATGCTATAATGCTGTTAATAGACCTTGCTAAAAAACGGTCTATACCTATATTTGTAGTAATAATTAAATAATAATAATATGAATCTTAGACAAATAGGCGATTTAGGTGCAACTATACTCAATCAGCCTGGTAATAACAGTATTAAGGAAAGATTTAAAGAATCTTTTAAAAGAGTGCTGGCTACCAGAATAAGACAAAGTATAGAAAGGAATGGCATAGATGACATGTTCAAAATGTCATTTAATGTTGCAGTCAGCACTATGCCTAATGGATTTGAAGGAATAACTAAGACACGACACAGATTTGTGGATTACTATAAGAGTAATGAACAAATACCTTATCCAATAAGGTTTACTAATGATGCACCGTTTACAAGGATAACTGCGAATGGTCGTGCTTTACGTTATGTAACTGAAAGTGAACTTAGGTTGAGTATTACCGGCAACGTAAAAGAATCCTCGCACGCCTTGTCACTTGCCTCTACTGGCGGTATTCGAGCGTATTTATGGCGAAATAGAAATATTATTGTAGTGCTGGATAAAAGAACACCTGTTGGTGCTTCTACTGAAACTATAAGTTCAATCAATGTTGAATCTATGTGGCCTGATCCAGAAGAGTTTACAATGAGACTTGATCCAAGAAACGATGGTGAAGAGGTAACAATACCAATAGCTGACGACTTAGTTAATGGTATAATTCAGGATATACTTAAAGTTGAATATAACCTTATACCTCGTGAACCGAATGTAGTAATGAATCCAATACAAAATACAGCTGGCAATGCGTGATTACTATTCCGTTTATAATAGATCTCGCAATAGTATGTTTTATGTAAAATCTCGTGGTAAGATGCTTTGGCAAAAGAGCGTCACCCTATTACCTATATACGATGATTTTATAGAATCAATTATTGTGAGAATGAATAATCTAAAGAACGAAAGGCATCAGCTTATAAATCAGTGTTGTGATTTATGGAACAGTATAGAAAAGTATGAAACCCTACTTATTCAAAATGGATTTGAGTGGGGCAAACTTGAACGATTCTACTGTCGTGAATTGAATGGTAAGGTATTTGAACCTACATTTAATTATGAGGTTATTAATATAAATGATCCATTAAGACAACCAATACTCATTCAGAACATAAAGACATTTGTACTGCTTTGGGGCAAGATAATAGCTGAAATAAATAACGAATATCACAAGTATGAGTTGTTTAGTAAAATAGATTACTGGTTATACCGAAAGATACTTTTAACTATGAACAAATACCAACTCGACCTTATATTAAGAGGTGAGATGCTAAGCATTGGCGGAAACCTTGGAAGACATGTTATACGATATTGGTATTATGAAAATGGAAAACGTAAGATATTGAGTAAAGGCAAAACATACGCACGTATACGTGAACTTAAAGCTGCTGGCATATCGTTACGTTCTAATAAGAATCCTAATGGTGCAGAATGGAGAATGTTTTATGAATCAGATGGTTATTACATATATCAATGGTGTAAGAGTAATAAATTGAATGTATCTAAGATCTATACATTCATGCCATCTGGATACCAGCGTGGAAGTGATGGTACGGATAGTCTTTCAGCAGAAGAAATACTTGAAAGTAACGATATATCCGCTTACAGAAAAATGTTGGCATTATCAAAGAAACCTGAATACGCATCAAAGTATCAATGGAATGGCAAGCTATTGAACAGACAAGCAAGTAAAGAATATGGCATTATGGAAATGGGTCGTGTTCATAGATTTACGAAACATAAAAATGACAATGAACGATTAAATTTAAATTAATATGGTATACAACTATATAAGTAGCAATATTGTAGTCTTTGATGTATTCGATAGATACAATATTAAAAGTGAGGAGTTTATAAACAGGACACCCAATTGGATACTGTCCTGTTTAGAAGATATACAATCCTATTATGTATATGTAGATAAGTATTATAAGGAAGCTACTTATATGGGTAGGTTTTATTTACCGGAAGATTTTAAACGATTACGCAATGCGTGGATGGATGGCGTTGAGATGGTATTTAATGGTGGACTTATGAAAGACTATGATTATGAATGTGATAACACAAGTTCAGTCTTTAAGTTCACTGATACTAGCTCGAATACCGCCAGTAGAGGTAAGAGACAAGGTGACGAGGATGGTGCCTCATGTGGGAATATAAATGTCAAAGTTGGATGTGAATATCCAGACGGTTATATCTATGCTGGTTATAATCCGTATGGAGGCCTTGATTTGCAATCGTGGATTAACGGTTATCGTAATACGGCTGATTGTCAGGCAGCAGCAAAAGCAGAAGAGGAAGCAAGTACTGATACTGATAACACTCCAAAATTCATAATTGAAAATGGATGGTTTAAGGCTGATCGTGATGGCGAAGTTGTAATCAAATATGCTGCACTTCCTATGGAGTATGATGAAAACAACGCATTATGGTTTCCACTTATGCCAGATAATGAGGATGTTAGAACTGCTATTGGATGGTACATAATGTCACGAATACTGTATCGTGGTTATATACACCCTGTTCTTAATTTGAACAATAACAACCCTTATACTAATCCGGCAATCGCTTACAAACAGGCTGCACTTAAAGCCAGAATGTCCTGTGCTGCAATGAACATGCCTATGAGAAAAGAGGTATCAAAAGCTATGAAGTTAAAGTTTGGTGCACACAATGGATATAAAGAAAGGCCTTAATTTAGATAACAACCCAAAAGCATGTGAGAATGGTGAGTGGACTTATGCACTCAATCTCATGTATGACCTGGGTAAGGGTGAGCTTGTTAATGAACCTGGTAATGAGATGTATCATACCAATACAGGAGCTGACCCAGATGCTGATATAGTTGGAGTTATACCTTATTCAGATGGTGAAATCATATTTACTACTGACAGTATACTCTGGTATGAAGCGGGTATGGAGAAGTGTGTAATTGATATACGACAGCACCCAAAGTTAAAGTCACTTGATAAGTCAAGACCTATAAGAGGTTTAATTACAAGGAATTGGAAGAATGAATTGATGGTTGTATTCAGCGATGGTGTTAATGGTAATCTGGAACCACAGATTCTAAATTTATCACAGATCTGTGCACAGCCAAGTCAAGTCATAACTGGTGATGACGACGTATTTCTAAATGTAATCTGGCCTGAAATACGTCCGTATACCAGTGTTGGTGGATCCATGTTAGCTGGTGCATACAGTGTATGTGTCAGATATTACAATAAAGCTGATCAAAGCTGGACAAGATTCAGTCCAATAACACCTGTTATTTATATTTATGATGACTATGCGAGTAACGGGCCAGGTAAGCCTACTGTATACAATCTTGAAATTCAGGTTACTCATAACAGTAACAGATATGAGAAGTTTCAAATAGCTATAATATATGATGATGGTGTTGCTAAACAAGTTAAGCTGTTAGATAAGAGACCTGTTCAATATCCGTTAATGGAAACTATTACTGTTTCGGATACAAATATGGGTTTGCCTGCATCATTAGAAGACATACTTGTTGAGACTGCAAACTTTACACGTGTTGAAACATACAGTTCGATATTCAATGAACTTGAAATTGGCAATCTTAGAATTGAAAGTGAACAGGCTTATATTGATGCAGCAAGACTTGTAGCTAAAAACGTAAGACTTATATTCAGTTATATAAACTATAACGCAACTTGTGGAAAGGAACTTAATCAGTTACGTATACAACATTTTCAAAGTGATGAGGTATATGCTTTCTACCTTAACTGTTATAATAGAAAAGGTAATCTGGTTGCAACAGTTCCATTTACAAGCAGTAATGTATCAGGTGGATTAATAGTCCATCAAGTTAGATCTGACATAACCCTGTATCGTATACCGTTAAGTGTTGGAGACATACGTAGAAACATAATCACAGTCGCACTACCAGCAAATGTTAAAACCTTACTTGGAGATATTGATATAACTGGATTCACAATTGGATGTGCTGTGAGAAGTATAACCAATTCAAGAATCATAACCCAGGGTTACATGATGCCTAATAATAAATATACAGGTGTCAATGAAAAAGGTGTTATGAAAACTCCAATGCACAGAATGTTAAATGCTAATGAAAATGAAGACATCGCTGGATTTACAAATGGTGACTGGAAAAACATGGATAATGACACTCCAACAGGGTTTTGGAAAAGTAGATCTATGTACAGAGCCATGCGGTTTAATGCTGATTCTGAATGGGGTAGAAACTATGTTACAGGTATTGCTCACATGGATACTAAGTTTGCGTTTGTTAAAAATGCAAATGGTAATGCAGCTTTAGAGTATCGGTTGTATGCTTTTGAATTGCTGTTTAACAGATACAATCTTGGAAGAGCTAATGTTCAATTACTTGAACGTTATGAGGGCAGAATAGAATGGACATATCAATGGCTATTCTTAACTCAAGGTCAGGTTACTAAATTGCTCGATCCTTTTATGGATGGTTACGGTGATTTTAAAGAAAGATTTGCATTTCTGGCATCACACTTTGGTGAGAATTGTCAGGATACTTGTAGTTATATTTATAAGGACTCTATGACAAATAGCTCACCATGGCCTGAAATGTTGGCTTGTAAAGGTAATGGTGGTGACACAGGTTGTGGTTGTGGTACAGGAACCGAAGATTGTATTTGGCCATTTGAATTACCATCTACTTATCTTGGAACATGGTGGTTTAATGATAACAGAACTTTTGAAATAGATAGAGCAGCCAAAGCATACGAATCATTCAGACGAAAGCTATTTGAATACTGTCGTGGTGAACGCATGAATGGAATTTACACAGTATCCAATATCGACTACATAATCAATGACAATCGTGGAGTTGAAAATATTGGTGGTGAATCTTACAACAGACTTACCATTCAGTTCAATGGACAGATAGCAGCAAGACGTGTAACAACCTGGTTTAGATTCTTATCATGGGTTGATGTTGGTGGTGCTTCCGATTTTGGCAAGATTCAATATCAGGCTACTGTTAATGTACCAACAGGTGAAGCTCTTAATTTGGCATTAGCCAGTTATAGTGGATTCGTTAAGGTCAACCTGTTAAATACAGCAACTGAATATTACTCTAATGTTAATACAGCTGAAATACAAATCGTTAGTCATTTTATAGTAGCCAATAATTCAAAAAGTGCGATTCTTGTAGGTGATACGTTCTTAGCTAATCTATATATACGAGCAACACATTATGGATCAGATGGTACAATGTGGTATGTAAAACCTAATGAAGCATCAACAGGTGCAGGTCGATATGAAGCTATGAGATACAGTGACTTTCAAAATGCTGTTGATGGTAAGGCTATGAATAACGACTTTGATATATGGAAAGATGGAGCAGTTACAAATCCGTATATATGGGTTATATCAATACCTGTTGAAAGTAAGTATAATCTCCATGCCAGATATGCTAACATAGCCTATTACACACATCAATATAAAGGTAATGGTCAGTATTCAGCATTGTTTGATTCATCACAATACCCAATCAGTAAAGACAACTTTATAAATACAGAAGATGGTTTCGGTTATGACAAGGTTTACAATTCAGTTAATAACACTTACAGAATTGGTGTCAGCATAGATATTGAAGAACAGAAGACCTGGTTGTTTAACCGTATAGCCAGAAGTCATAAACAAAATAGTGAAGTCACTTATAATGCTTGGAGATACTTTGATGTAGCAAGTTATTATGACATGCCGCTTAAGTTTGGTGAAATAGTGAGACTTCATGGAGTAGCTAAGGAGTTGTACATACAACAAAGAAAATCATTACATATAGCTACTATAAAAGACACACTTATTGCTGATGGTGAAGGTACAGCAATTGGAAGTGCAGATTTGTTTGACAGACTTCCACAGGAAATAATTCAAAGTCCTTACGGTTATATTGGATGTCTTGATCACTTTGCAACAGATATATTTGAAGGTGGAATCATAGTTATTGATGCACAGCAAAGTAAGATTTTCTTAGTTAATGGTACACAGGCAGAAGAGATAACAACCAATAAGATAGAACACTGGGTTAAGGACAGGTTTGCTAAGGGCAATCCTTATGAGGAACAGGGAAGCATATTCATTTATGATAAAACTCATCGTAGGTTAATATTTACAAGCAAGATTGGTCAAGACGAACAGTGGACATTGAGTTATGATTATACATTCAAATCCTGGATTAGCTTCCACAGTTATTGGCCAATGTTATCATGGTATAACAGACTTGGTACATTTATGATTAATAATCAGGGTGGTATCGGTAATGAAACCTATAAAATGGTTCATTATAATCGTGGTATCTATTTCCAATCATGGGAACCAACACCTGTACCGGCTAAGTCAATACTTCAAACAATCTATAATGAAGCATGGGTTACCAACAAGTTCATCGAGTTCCTTACTTGGGACACTTCAATAAGAGTTCCAATTGATAATAGTGTACTGAATATCTATAATTATACATGGAACAAGCTGTTACTTCATAATGATACACAGTGTACAGGTTGGATGGATGTTCAACCATACAATGAAGACCGTAAATGGATACACAATAAAAATGGTATATATAAAGAGAGTACATGGTTTTGGAACAATATACGAGACCTTGTTAAAGATGATAGCCAACCTTTTATTAAAGGGTACTGTGATGTGATACTTGAAAATATAGACAGTAACAGAAGTTTCTTTAGAAAGAGTTTACTTATAAGTCAGTATCTTTATGTTACCATGGTATATAACAATGGATTCTATAATCCTGATACTAATTCAATAGATGATGCTTATGCAGCAGGTAAAATACAAGCTGAATTTATCATAAATAATATTGATGTTAATATACAGCTGGATAATAGAATAGTAGAAAACGATAAACAAATAAAATAACAATATGAAGTGGACACAAGAAACATTAGGTATAGCACAGTCTATATACCAAAGTGCTAAAGATCGTGGATACAGCGATGCAGCTGCATTATCCATAGTAGGCTTTGTAGGTCATGAAAGTGGATTTGATCCTAATGCAAAAAATAAAAGTAGTAAAGCATTTGGGTTATCACAATGGCTTGGTGACAGAGTTAAGAATCTTAAAAGCGTTTATGGTGACAATCCAACAGCTCAACAACAAATAGAATATTTATTGGATGAAATTGATGGTAAATATGAAGAACTTGGATGGAATTACAAAGGAAAGACAGGCCGATATGTTTATGCACCAAACGTAGGTTCACATGGTATGGATTATTATCAGCCAAGTAGAACTGAATGGATGTCTGCACCTACACTTGAAGATGCGGTATTTTCAATAAACCGTGGATTCGGCAGACCAGGTACACTTGAAATGGCTGATAAAAACAGAATAAATATAGCAGATGACTTTGCAAGGATCTTAAATTTGGATACAAAACAGATAGCTAGAAATCCAGATCTTAAGTCACTTAAAGTTAAATATATGGATGGTATTAAAGGAGCTAAGGATAAGGCACCGGCATATAATGCAGAGTTTAATGGTGTAGGTGATATGCCAGATCAAATCCAGCCTGTACCATTTCAACCTAATGTGAATCTAAAAAATATGAATTTTGAAGTAGATCCAAAGGTGTATACCGAATTGGCTGCACAGAATATGAATAATCAAATACAATCATTAAGTAATTCAAAACCAATGTATAATGTAAGTAACGCAATGTACAAAACATACCCCCAAACGAAAAAACACGATTTCGGCATCAGCGCAGCACTGGCCATTGCTGGTATGGCTATCAGTGGTTATCAGTCTATGGCTGGTGCTAAAAGTAGTAAACAACAAGCGTTACAAGCTGAACAACAGAGGCAAGCAACACTTGAAATGAATAACACTGCTAATAATGCACAAGCATTGGCAGCAAGTCAACAAGATCTTATGAATAGAAGTCAGTCACCTTATCTTACAAGTTTTTACAGACTAGGAGGAAGATCCCCGCACGCCTTGTCACTTGCCTCTACTGGCGGTATTCGAGCAACGGGAGGTTATCTCAATACAGTTTGGACAGAACAGTATCAATCACCTTTTACCAGAGCTTTTGGTGGAGTGAATGATCAATTTCAAGTACCAAGTTATCCAGGTGTACAGTCAATACCTGGTACTGTTAGTCCTACACCAAGCATGCAAAGACCTGTTCAAATGCCAGATATAAAATTAAATAAACAGCAACTACAAGATTATCAGGCAATGGGAAGTCCTACATTTAGATATGCTACACCAGATGACACCCCATTACTTGGCGCAAACGGTAAACCAATGCCTGTAATATATGCTATGGGTGGATTTGGTCAACTTGGTGCAGACTTTGGTTATGAACCTTTACCAGGTGGAGCTGCAATACCGACAAGTCAGGATACTGAATATATAGAAGGTGCCAATCATGAACAGGGTGGCGTACAATACGATGATCAGAATGAATTGGAAGGTGGTGAAGTTGTATATAACATGGGTGAAGATGACGATTATATATTCAGCGATTCAATGCCATTTGGTGAAAAGACCTCATTCGCAGCTATGGCTAATGAGTTGGCAATGCAAAAGGGTGAGATGGAAGAGCAATATAAACTGTTACAGGAAGCTCTTGATATGGAACTTAAAGCTGTTGATGGTAATGAAAATACAGCTGCCCGTGGTACTCATAAACGTAATGCTGAAAAGATAAGTCAGGACAGTCAACAATTAGCAGAAGGTATCGCTGCAATTGAAGCTCAACTTCAAGAGTTGGTTAGACAACAGGAAGAATACGGAATCAGATCTGGTGTTTATAATGAAGATGGTACACCAAAAGAGGAGTATATGAGATGTGGAGGTAGAAAGAAAAGAGCCGTGGGTGGAGGTGAAAAAAGAGGTTACACTACAATAAAAAATAGGAATCTAATAAATGGTTCTATCTATGATTTTTTAAAACAATATGGTTATCGTTCAGAATCAGCTGATGATCTTTTTGGTGGTTTACCGTCTACCCGTGAAAGTTTTCCAAAAGAAGCGTATGTTAATGGACAAAGTGGTTCTAAAGATAATAAGTTTAAGAATGATGGAAGCACACATTATCAAAACTGGTTAAGTTATAGAGGTTTAGATCCTGAAACAACTCTGAATGATAAATATAAGGACACTACCTATACAGTTGGAGATATATTTAGAAAGTATAATAACCAAATTTATCCAGGTTTTAAGAATAAAGCAAGAATAGACATCCGTGACTGGAACGCTATGGTAGACAATGATAAGGCGTTACTTAATAATATGATAAAACCAAAAAAAGAATTACCAAAACAATATACTAAACCTACTGCGCAGTTACCTAACTTTAGTGGTGTTAGTACCAGATCTGTAACTATACCACAACCAGCAGGAAGAGATTTATTACTTCCTCGTACAGGTGAGGGTATAGATCGGCCATTAGCTGGTCGTACTGTTGCTAATTCAACACCTGCTCCTGGTATGGATATTGGTAATAGGAATGGTGATGGAACAGAAAACTTAAGTGAAGACAATAACAGACTTCAAAGTTATGTTCAGAGGAATACAGCTAATGCCAAAATGCCAAAGAAACCAAGTCCAAAACCGGATACACAAAACTCAACAGCTAATAATGCAGCCAAAGGTGCAGGTAGTGGTATAAATATACCATACGCCGCAATTGCCGGTTTAGCAACACAGGGTATATCCGCATGGGGTCAAGACGTTATGAATCAAAATGCAATTCGTCAAGCACAAGCTGCAAGACCAGTTCAACAGGTTAATCCAACAGCACCCAGACTTAATGCAGATGTCAGATACACAGCGGATAAAGTTGCAAATGATACAGCAATGCGTGAACAACAACGATGGTTGGATTCCAATGTCGGCAATCCTCAAGTTCGTAGAGCTATGATGCAACAGGCACAAGCTAATTATTTACGTCAAGGTGATCAAATCAGGCAACGTGAATACAACGATAGCCGTACAATAGCTAATCAAAATCAGATGTTGCAGTATCAGAATCAGGTTCAGAGCCTTAATAACAATAAATCATATATGGATCAGCTTAGTCAGTTTGATCTTAATATGGTTGGTATGCAACAAGGTAGAAATCAAGCATTACTGAATAATGCAAATGCTATTGTAGGTAATATTAATAATCAAATTGACAACAATTCAACAATCAATATGATACTTGCTAAATATACGAAAGCTGATGGTAGTCTTGATCCTGTTGGTCAGGCTATGGTTCAGAGACTTAGAAGATCAGGCACATACTGGGGACGTATGGGTGGAAAACGTATGATTGGTGGACGTATAAATATGTAAGACTATGCCATATCAAAACTTAAACTTTCAAGGAATCAATATGATTCAGGGTATACCGCAAACAACAGGCGGTATACCTTTAAATGTAATAGACAATGTAGGCACCACTTTAAGTCAGAGATATAAAGAAAACTATGGTGCATACGCAGCTCAACAAAGTGCTCTTGCTCAAGTACAAACCAATGGTTATGCTGATGAGGAAAGAATGAAACAAGACTTGATTGAAGAAAACAAGGCTAACATAAATACGGCTGTTGATGGTGGCAGATTCTTTGGTACTGATGTATATCAGATTGTTACTGATGAAACTAATCGTATTATGGCGGATGGCCGACTTAAGGGTCTTGCTGAACAGGTTCAACGTAAACAGCAAACACTCGAAGCTAATAAGAATAGTGGTTGGAACACACAGTATATACAGATTCAAAATGCTATAAACGAATCAAATAGACAGGAACTTAAGTACGATAGAAACAGTAACACTGTAAGTGGTGGATATGTTAGAGACATACTTCCTGAATATGTTAATCCAACCTCGGTTCTTAATGGAGCTAAGGATTTGATTAAGTTATTCAATGCTGATTCATACAGTAAGGAAGAATTGCTTAATCAAATTGTACAGAAAGGGTTGGATGGTGAAGACTATCCTATGTTTGGTTCTACGAAACACCCACTTACTGGTCAGACGTTTACTGAATATATAGACCAGTTGACTAACAGTCAAAAAAGAATAAGTCGGGAAGATGTGAGTAACTGGATTAGGTCTTATATGCTAAGTGACAACAAGTTAATGACATCGCTTCGTAAAGAGGCACAACTTAATCTGTCATCACAAATGATTGATCCAAACTTACCAGTTGATGCTAATGGTAAACTTAACTTTAGACCAGAGTTTAGAGATAAATCGGTTAAGGTTCCTGGTGCAGTTACACGTCCAATATTAATGTCTGTTGCTGATGGTTTAGGTTATAACTACATGGTTGGTATGGCTCATGCAAAAGTTGATGGTAAACCTATTGATGTTACTCAACTTAGTGATGGAAATGCTTACACACGAAAAGTTTTAGAGAAGTATGGAGTAAACAGTGTTGCAGAGCTGTATTCACTTATGGCTAATAATGATGATACAAAGAAAGCATATTTGGATTCACTTGGTGTTTTGGATAACCTTAACTACGACACATTTGCTGATTTATATGCTAATGCCTATATGGGTCAAACTGTAAATGGTATTGCTTTAGGTACAGGTCAAATGATTGGTTATGACGAGATTAAGATTAGCAATAAGTTAAATCAGAATCCAGGATTCAAATTAGCAGAAGATATGATTGCAACAATGTATAAGCAGGATCAAGACAATCAAAGATTACAGTATAAGACTAACAATGATATTGAAATGCTTAAGTTCAAAGAGCAAAATGCTAATTGGAGAGCAATGTTGACTTATCAATCTCAAATGCTGAATTATCAAACTCGATTACAGGCAGCTTCTATGAAGGGTAAGGCTGCAACTATATTTGATGGTCGGGTTGATGTTTCTCCACAATACACATTTACTGGAAGTTTAGGAGGCATAGCCAGAGACTTTACTACCGCATCTAAAGATCTTACAAGTTTGAGAGAAATGTATACATCACAGTTTAGTATTCAGAAAACAGCTAATGAATATATTCAAGCTGATGATTATAAAAAGGCAGCAACAATATTAGGTGTACCGATTCAGGAAGGAATGGATAATGCTACAATTAAAGCCAATGTAACCACAGCATTGAAACAGGTTAATTCTCTTGTAAATCAATATAAGGAATCATACGATCAAAGTGAGAATATGTATAACCAAGTTAAAGAGCAGATTAAGGGTAAATTGACAGAATACCCAAAATTAATACCTGATGTATATGATATGATAAAAGGTGATGCTAATATGGGCTGGTTTAGTGCTAATTATGAAGAATGGAAAGATAAGGATTTAGCATATCTTTCAAAATGGTTTTGTGAGGATGGCCGGCGTAATGGGCTTAAATACTTAGAGGAAATAGTTGGTGAAAAGGAAGTTAATGATTTAATAAATATAGGTAATGGATTTAGCTCGTCGTATGGATTAGGATACGTTGCAATATTAATGCAATACGGATTAAAATATGGATTAAGTTCAGATGAATTAATATCAAAAATGAAAGAATCCGGTAATACAGGATATGACGACTACTTTTATTCACATCTTAAAAATGCTTATGACAAAGTTCAACAACAGGCTTATTCTAAATTTGCTGATGCCTTATCCGAAAAAGGATATGACACACCTGTTAAGTCATACGGAAATGTTATAAGTTCTAATATACCAGCTATTCAGGTTATTCAATCTGAAATGCGCAATGATCTTGCTAATGGCCGATTGAGTAATGCAAGAGTATTGAATCAGGGTATAACATTTAATGAATCTGCTAAAAAAGAATATAAAATTAAACCTGGGCCGTTACAGCAAAGTAATCTTAACAGTATCATTACAAATCTTGGTTGGAATGACCTTAAACATAATGAAGGAACAGCATCAACAGAAACTAATAAAAAAGACAAAGGTTCAGTTGTATACACTGATGTGAGTTATGTGTATGCACAACCTGGTGCTAATGGATTGCAACCAGGAGAGGCTATGGTTCAAGTTAATTTAAAGAACTATCAAGGTAACACAATAAGTAGTTGTTTATTAGCAGTACCAGCAGGAGATGTTTTGGAAACTGAAATCTTCCAAAACATATTGAATTACGCAGCTAATGATCCTTCAAGCGGAGTGTCAACTGGGTTAGCTTATGTTTGGGCTGGTAGTAAGGATAAAGCAAAAGTAACAGGTGGTACCATACCCTCACCAAGTATAAGTACTTTAGGTGATGCTATAAATGTAATGCAAACTGCAAAAGACGGTGAAACCTTAAAACTGGATATGACTAATACAACCCGTAATCCACAACAGGATGGAGTTGATACACCATTTAAATATAAGTTAGCTATTAAGAAAATAGGTAATGGTGATAGTGGTAGATACATGGTTGAAGTTAAAGGTGCAAATGGTAGTTACTTACCAAATCTTGATCCTGAACTTCAAGACAGATTTAACGGAATAGTAACTGGTCAAACATATCAAACCTTACAAACATTAGCAGAAGACTTGGTTAAGTACTTCGGATGGTCTAATTATAAAACTCAAAATTCTTATGCGTCCTTCATCCAATAGTAATGCAATGCAAGTTGCAGCTCCAACATTTGGAAATACAGGTCAACTGAATAAATCATGGGCTGGTGCTGATCTTGGTAGTGACTTGACAGCATTTGGAGTTAAGTCAGAAAACCCTGTAAATAATAAAGTTATAGCAAGTAGGGCTGGTATGTTGGCAGATAGACGTATCGGCAATCCGTTTATACAGAAGTATAAGAATTGGAAACAGGCTTATAATGAATATGGTATGACACCAGATCAGTTGTTGTATACACAATATGCCAATCAAACAGGTGCTACAAAGTGGGGTAATGCTGCTGCTCAATTCTTTGGTCGTATGCTACCAGAACTGTGGTCAGGTGTTGGTTCTCTTGAAACCTTTATTCCAACAGCTGTAAAAGAAGTAGCTAAAGCTATAAACAACGGTGAAGATATAGAATGGTTGAATGAGATAATGGATATTCTGGCAGCACCTGGAAACTTTATGATTAATACAGGAAACGCTGGTACTGAATGGGTTAATCAAAAAGCTCCTATCTATACAAATCCATATTGGGATAATAGCTCTATGAGTACATTTGAAAAGATGATAGGTAAGGATGGAGCTTTAGCTTGGTGGGCAAGTAATGCACCTTCATTGTCTACTGCATTAACAAGTATTGCTCCAATCATTGGTGAAGGTAAGATGATGATTCAACTTGGTAAACTTGTACAAACCGCAGCTAATGCGGGTAAAGGTGGAGCTTTAGTGAAAGCCCTTGCAGCAGGTGGAAGAGCAAGAAACAGTGCAGCAGGAACCATACTGGCTGGTGGTTTGTTAGGAACACACTTAGATGTTACTATGGAAACAAGTCGTCAGTATGATCAGATGGTTGAACAACTGAAACGAGAACGTGAAGAAGGCCAGAACAGTATGACAGATAAGGAAATAGAGAAGACTGCAAGTGACATTGCATCTGAATCTTATCGTATAGGTTATACTGGTGAAGTTTTGGGTAATATGTTGATGTTTGCTACATTGACAGGAGCTGGATCTAAGATTTTAAATCGTGCTGCAATGAGGCAAAATGGTGTAGTGAACGGCATACGCGAGTATGTACAACAAGCAGTTCATAAAGGAACACCTTTGAATATAACTGAAATGGCAGCAGCGGCTGGTGCAAAGACAGCTAAGAAAACAGCAGGTAAAGTGGCAAGTGTACTTGGCGATATGACTAAACTGTTCCTTGTAGAAGGATGGGAAGAGTTATGGATTGACTACGCTTTGATGAAAGGTGAACAAGCCGGAAGAACAAAGAATGGTTTAGTAGCAGACCAGACCTATCAGGGTATGGATGGATTCATTAAGTATATCAGTGATGGTTCAAAATATGACAGTTTCTTTTGGGGTGGCATTGGTGGATTGTTTGCTGGTGGAATAGTTGGTGCAAGTAACAGAAGTAGAAATGGTGGATTAAAAAGTATATTTCATAATAACACAGAAGCTAGAGAGAAAGCTGTTATAGACAGTATTGTTGGCAGTGCATCCAACATTATTGACAGTTTCTCAATGATTAATAATATAATAGAAAACAATATGAACAATAGACCAGATGATATTGTCAAAGTACGACTTCCAGATGGTTCTATTGTTGATTACACATATCAGGATTCAGAGGGTAACACTCAACCCTATACAAATACAGAATCTGCTTTAAATCAAATAACTCATGATTTAATAAAAAACATAACTGCTACATCAGCCCGTAATGGTACGATGGTTAGTCTTGCTAATCTGTTTAGTGAGATGGCAAAAGCTAATAATCTTGAAACTCTTAATTTAGATATTAAGGATCCTGATCAGGCAGCTAAAGTTAGAAACAGTATTGAAATGATGTCAAATGAAATGCAGAACGCACTTGACATCTATAAAAAGCAACTTAGTGTTAGTCATGGTTATGGCCAAGAGATGGATTATAAAATCAATCTGGCTTTAGCCGATGCAAGACACAGTCTACAATATTGGAATAATGCTTTACCCGATATAAAATCTGAAATAGATCAAATTAAAAATGACTATATAAATTCACTTACAATATTTGATCCAAACTCTGAAATGGTCTTAAGACTATCAGACAATATAAACAATGCAAAACGAGAACTTAATAACTATGAGGATGAAGTTAAAGTACTGAACGAACGTATCAGACAAAATGATGAACATATAACAGAACAAAATAAACATATAGATGAGATTCGTGAAGAATTAAAAAAAGAAACGGACATTCATAAAATAATAAATATAAGAGAAAGACTTTCAGCGGCTAAGGCTGCGGCTCGTATTATGATGGCAGATGCTTTTACTTTAAACAACAGCCGTACATCCGCTATTAATGACATGAACAATGCAGATGCAGCTGCAAAGCAAGCGACTATTGATTATTGGAATTATGTAAATACTACAACTCGAAAACAAGATTTAGTAAAACCTGATTTTTGGGATGACTTTGAGAATACAAATGCTGATTTTAGAAATACATTACAACATCTAAACAGCATTGTACAAGAACGTAACCGTTATAAAAGGGTTATTGACAATCTAACAGATAAGACAAAGAAACAAGAGTTTGTTAATGCAATGAAAGACATTGAGCAGTACGCTAGAGAAGTTGAAATAGCAAAGCTCAATGACGAAATAATAAACATAAGTACAGATGATGAACTATCTAAAGCTCGTGATAAAATACGAAATAGCGGTCTTAAAGAAAGCGATTTTAAAGATGCTATCACTACTGCAAAAGACAACATAAGCAGACGTAAAGAAGCAGAACGTATTGCAGATGAGGCTAAACGTGCAGCGGCTATTGCAGAAGAAGAAGCAAGGCGTCAACGTGAAGCACAAAATAGAAATAAACCGGCTAATCCGACTAATCCAACTGCACCAATTACAACAAGCGATACGGAAGACTTGTTGAATACAGGTCAGAACAATCAAACTAAACGTGAAGAATCTATTCGTCATAAACTCAAGGAGTTAGGTTCTAAGATAGAAGCTGCAAAAGCAAAAGCTAAACAAAATTCAATTGGTAATCCAACTGTTGACAGTCAAACACTACAACGTGAACTAAGAGCGATATGGGTTAATACTGAAAACAAAACAGATGAAGAAATTCAAAAAGAACTGCTTGCAGCTCAACAGACACTTGAAAAGTTAATTGATGTAAACCATGGAGACAATATAAATCTTAGTGCAACACTTAAAGGTGAGATATGGGACTGGATTACAAAGTATGCTAATGAATTAAATGGTGTATTTACTATGATGAATAGCATAAGTGAATCAGCTACAACTCCTGAATTTGTAAGATGGTTTTATAATACATTTCTTAATGACAGTTCTTTCCAATCGGCAATACGTATTTTAAATAACTTTAAAATAGCAAACCGTGCTGGTAGGTACTTTCAAACAATTATTAATCAATTAGGTGCTGTATTCAATGTAGATCATAATGGTGTAGTCTGGCTTAAACAAGGTGCAACATATAATGATGTATATACCATAATTAAAACTATGCCAGAATACTTACCTGGTGGTACTAATTATGAATCGTTTAACAAGCAACGTGAAAACATAAATGACAGATTGGACTTAGAGCACTTTGATACATTTATGTCAGAGTTTTCAAGAGTTTTAAATAACATTGAAAAAGAAATTAATGATCCAAGTGGACTAATAGGCAAGACTATTAAAGATGTACAGTCAGCTTATAATAAAGCAGGTATTGAACATTTATTTGGAGATGCAACTATAGCTGATCTTCTAACTAAGATTGAAGGTATCATCAATGATAATAACGTTACAGCACTTGCTAACAAAACAAGATTGTCAGAAATAGCAACCAGACTTAAGGACAGTATTGCTAAAGCACAGTCAGAAGGTTATCTTAATACTCTTGAAACAGCAGAAGACTTTTATAAGTTTGAAGTTGCTACACATGCGTTATTTGCAGATAGAAAGAACTATAGTACTGAACAGCTTAAGTTACAGTACAGTATTATATCCGATGTGTATGCACTTCTTAGAGAACATATTAACACAAGAGAAGATATTGAAGACAAAGCTAAAACTCCAATAATCAATGCTATTGATCATTCATTTGGGGCAATATTACTGCGTAGTCAACATCTTGACAGAATTGAATCTCTTGATGAGCAGGAACGATTTGAAGAGCTTGTGACTAAGAGTATTGCTCTGTTAAATACAGTTGTGAATCTTGAAAATGTAGAGATTGAATATGACAATGACACATCTGAAATTACAGATGACCCGTTGTATTCAAACAGTATTGACAATGCAATCAATGCAGCAAGAAGTCTTAATCCACATGACCGAGATGTAATGTCAGAAGTGTTTGGTAAAGTAACAGGAACTGCTATTAATCAATTATTTACATTAGTTCAAGGTATACGTATACGTCGTGAAGATGCAACAGGTAAACCTAAAAACAAAATCAGTTTCCACGATATAATGACTTATATCATTAATCACCATCCTGATTATAATGAGACACTTACAAAGTACTTGCCATTGTTTTACAGTATCTATAAGAATATAAATAACAATGATTCAATACTTAATAATACAGTAGTGTTAGATGCTGTACGTGAAAACCTGAATACAAGTGATACTTACACTCAAAGTTCAATTGAAAACTTCTTTAATACTCTTGAGTACCTTAAAGAATCCATCGCTGATAATAGAGATGGTATACCGAGTATGGTTAAGAAAGATGGAGTAGTTAATGTTAAGCAGTATATTAAGTATCTAATCGAAAACGTACATCCGAACACGTTTGCAAGGTCAACTGTAAGTGGTGTACAACTTGAATATTATATACCTGGATTCCTTGAGGACTTCATTGATAAAGACACTAACGAGATAAGCAAAAGCAAACGTATCTATCTGGATGAAAATGGTAATCGAGTTAAGGGTGCAACCAAAGGTGGCTTCTATATAACATCCGAGGATATGACAACCATAATCAGAGATATGGCTGCAAACAGTGAGTTTACTGTTAATGTTCAGGACTTTACAGAAGACCAGTTACGAAGTAATGCTAACATACCAATTGTTTATAAGATAAACCTTAGAGGTAAGGAACGCAAGATCGTTGTTGGACATATTCCTATGTCAACTATAAATATAGGTGGTATCATCTATAATGACGGTAAGAACTTCAATTGGTGGATGTCACAAACAGATGGTATTCAGAATGGAACATCAGCTGCAAATCATGTTGCTCAATACTCGGATGTGTTTGCAAATCAGGAACGATTACAAGTATTTGGTAACTTCTATCGTGCTTATAACGACTATCGTTTAAACCCTACAAATGAGAACTTCGACAATGTAGTTCATTGGTATAATGACATGATGTCAAGAGAGTATAGAGATCGTAAGGGTAACATAATGCAGAACATCTTCAAATCAATACTCACATTCGGTCGTGATAACATAGATGAATATTTTAAAACGAATCTTAAGGATGGGGTTAAAGCACGTGACAAGTATGACAAGTCAGACAAGCATGGTGTTCTGGATGCTGTATATAATATAATTAATCCATTATTCTATAATAAGTTAGATGACAGTGTTGATCTTAAACACTATAAACTAAGTCCTGATAAAGTAACTAAGATATACAGTGGTATACGGTTATCTATCGGTAACAGGATTAAGAATAACAACATGGTTAGGAATAAGCTAATTAACAATAAGAATCAGGATCCTAACAGTCCAGCTACTGTTCGTTTAACTTATATGACCAAACCCCCACTGTTATACAGATGGGAAGCAAGTAACATTGACAATGTAATACCTAAGATGACACTTGCTGATGGAGTTAGTCGTAGACAATTATTCTATGTTGACAGATCTCCTGAAAAAAACAATACCCCAGATGTAAATACAGAAGGTGGCTATGTTCAAAATGTACTTGAAGATCTTGAAGGAGGTATAAATAGTAGTCAAACAAGAAAAGCAAAAAGTATAAGTCGAGTTGGTGATGGAACCCGTATTCAAGATCTTAAAATGGGTGACAATGACAGTTCAGCAAGAATTGTAAATCAGATAGATAATAGTAATAACTACTTGTATATCCTAACTCAATATGCACACGGTGTTGAAGGTTCATCTGCTATACCTGTACGTAATGCAAGAATCAATCACATAGCATCAAAGAAGCATGCTACTGCTATGACAGACTGGATTACAGACAGTCTTATCAAAATACTTGATGCAAGTTTTACTAGAACCGATCCTAAAAATAAAGGGTCTTACATGTTGGCTGATGATAACAGTACTACAAGACAACTAATTTATGATATTGATGAGCTTGTAATTACAGGCGGTGAAGGTCATATAACAGATACAGAACGTGTTAAAGCTGACGGATCTAACAAAGCAACTGTATTCTTGAAATTACATGTTGACAGTGTTCAGAAACCAAGTCCTCGACGATTCGGTAACAAAACAGGAATGTTTAATTATACACGTCGTACTATCGAGTTCAGAGCCAGGGTTAAGAATAAAATCAGGTTATATGTCTTACAACATAACCGAGGTTCACTCACATTTGATAATGGTAAAATAGATGTTGATGAAAACGGCATACCCAGAATGTATGATGAATACCGATTGGTTGAGGTTGATTCAAATAAAGGTGTAGCAGTTAAGGACAAGCATGGCAAAACACAAACAAGTCATAACATGTTGTATGACAAGAGTGCAACCAAACCTGATACTTACTTTATAATGGAAGACGCTAATAAAACAATAACTCAACAGCGTCTACCAGAAGTACTTAAAACTATTATTCCTGGTATGATTCGTAATGTACCTGTAAAGAAAGATGGTACATGGAGACTTGGAGACCGTAAAGATGTTAATGGTAAGTATTCACATCCAGCATTACCAGGTGAAGAGTTTGATAACTATGAAGACTTCCTTGTAAAGACAGGTGCAATATTCGTAAATATGGATGCCATCACAACACCAGCAGAAGGTAGTGCACCAAGGGGTGAACCTATATCTAATTTTGATTTAAGGCAAGCTGGTAGGCAGGTTATGTATGTTGACACTGATGCAATTGTAGTCAATAAGAATCCAGACATGACTGATGAGGAGTTATCAAAACATATTGAGCAACACATCAATGGCAAGTCATTGCAAGACATACATAACAGTGGTAGATTTGGCGATGTTATGATGATACCATACTCATTAGAAGTAGCTTACGACCAATTGTTTACAGCATTACTTCAAGATATTAATCTAACTATCTCATATACAGACTTTAGTAAGGATCCTAATACTACTGCTGAAAGTTCAATATCTGATGCAAGATATAATGAAAATAAAAATACAATTGAACTTAACAGTAACAGTTATAAAGGAATACGGATAATCGACACTCCTAACAAACTGCATCGTTCGCTGTTTCATGAACTGCTTCATGGGCACATGACAAAACATATTAATGATCCAGCAATGATTAATATGTTGACAGAACTTAGATCATACTTTGTAAGTGATCGGTTTATGACTGTTGATGAAAAAGGTGGTATAAAGTTTGATGATAATGGAGTGCCTGTTATTAATTATGATGCACTTAAGACGTTGGATGGTAGTCCTGTAACACAAGAACAAAAGATTGCATTTAAAGTTCTTATGGATAAAGTATCAAGTCGAAGAGGTGGTATAAATGAATTAAACAATTGGCAAGAAGCCATTACGTATGCGTTCTCTAATGTAGTTGTTGTTAATGGGGTACCTATTAATATAGCAGAAGAACTGAATAAGTTAGATGGAACAAGAGAACGTACAAATAATAAGCAAAGTTTATTACAAAAAATATTAGATTTTATAAATCGACTATTTAATATTGATCTAACAAAAGGATCTGTATTAGATGCAGTTTACGATATAACAGGTATATCCTATAACGAATCTTCTGATGTCAATCCAATTATTACACCAGATATAGACAATGACATAAGTGGTATACGAGAAATTGAATTAGATACAGAAGATCACTTTGATGATGACGAAACCTATGGAATGGGTAACGTAACTATATCTACTGATGAGATTGAATTTGAATCAGAATTTGATAGTAATAGTATTATAAATAGCTCGAATACCGCCAGTAGAGCAGAGGACAAGGCTATGCGGAGTTATCCCATACTTGATGACGAATATTTACCAATTTGCTAATAATCAATAAAATATGAATTTAAATTGTAACATGATTCCACAGATAACAACTACTGTGGATCAAACTACCAAAACAGCTGGTAGTCGTTTATTTACAGATTTGTATAACTATTTTAGACAATATACAAATCCAACAGATGCCAGAACATTTACTGTTCACATGTATGAAACCTATAAGAACTATGATACTAATGCAAGGTATCCAGATACTAATGAACCTCTTGCTAAAGTAATCATAGAACAAAATCTAAAAGACATCTTATCTTATTTTTCAGTAACTGATGAAATACAGCGAGGAAGTGATATATCTGAATTTACAGCTAAACACTATGACTATTTCAATGCTGTATTAGGAAATCTGTTTATATCCAATATAGGCTCTCTTGAAAAGTTGACAATGGCTGATATACGGCATAGTGGTAAATCAATAAAAACTGTATTATTCAACTTGTTACAAGATGCAATTGAACAAGATATTGCTGTTAATCCTGTACATGCAAGTGATATGTTTAACCTCAACACCGTATTAAAAGGTGATGTATCTAAATTAGCTCCTGGTACAAGACTATATAATTGGGAAAAGTTTAAAAAGGAATATCTGGCATACGACAGTTATCTATGGGAAAACTTCAAGCTATATATGAAGAACGTACACCACATAAACATAAACTCTGTTGACGATGTTAATGACATGCGTATGAACGGTTTATCAAATCCTGATACAACCAACACAACAGAAGCTATGGACAATGAAGGTTTTAATAGTGAGCAGTGGTATGATGAGAATCAAATGAAAATAGACAGAGCTACAACCATTCCTGGCAAGATACGTATGAAGCTGGCATCTATAATTAAAGACCGTACTAATAGTAGAGGCGATGACTATCTGTGGATAAAGCAACCTTACACATTGAATGAACTGTTTACCAGTCTATCACAACTCCATAACAACAACAGAACCATAAAAGAAGTAAGACATAAGCTGCAGATAATGGCAACAACCACAAACAGACCATTATATATAGACTTACTTGCAAAGTTTGATGAAGACCCTGAATTTGCGGTTCAGTATACAAATACATTTAGTGGAATATCCAGTATTAGGGCTGTAGCCTTAACTGTAAACAAATCAAAAGGAAATCAAAACCTATCATATAACTATAAAAATAGCACATCATTTGGTAGTGATGCAATGTTCAACGACTTATTAGATGTTATAAAAGACAATATAATAAAGAAGAAATACACAAATGAACATAAGCAGCTATTTAAACCTACTTGGACATTAGGTGCAACCAATGTAGTAGAACAACTACATTATTATCTTAATAACAACTTAATGATTCCTGTAAGTCGTGATTCAATATTTGTCTATTTGATGGATCGTATGCAAGCAATGGATTCAACTATGACTGCCAATGCTATATGGGAACTACCAAAAGGTGTCATAGATGATATATTATATGAAATTATTGATAATGTCAATGCACTTGCTGATTTAGTTTACACAACTAAGAAAGTTAAGAATATTGCTGGTGATACATCTGGTATAGATTTTAAGGGTTATTTAAGTTATGTTTCCAACATGGCTGCATCTGATGGTAGAGCTAACGTTAAGTTATCATATTTGAATACGGATGGAGAAATGCAGTATACCTCACAGTACGCATCTTATTTGAGTAAAATCTTTGATGGACTTACCTTGTCAGATGGCACCATCAACAGATCACATGTACTTGAAACATTTGGTAATCTACGAAATGTCAACTACTTAAACAAGTATGATAATATGTTAATGGATCACAGCAACAGTAAATACGGAATATTTGCTAAAGTGGGTGACAAAGTTGTATTTAATTCTAAATTCATTAATGCTTTAAAGTTTGAACAATTTCTTGGAAGTGAAACTTATTTTAGATCTGGTAATGTAAATGTAAAGAACGCACTTAGTGACAGATACAAGTTTATGCAAACCGTTATGGCTCTTAGTGGTAAGTACATGATTCTTACAGGTGATGCAGGTCGATCCTATTTTATATCAGCACCTGCATTTCAACCAGACGCTCATAACTTGGATGACTTCATGAACAATACGACACTAAGAAACAGTCAAGCCTTAATTCAACAGTTATGTAATATTGTAAAAGCGGATATTCAAGAATACCTTGATGCAGAAAATTGGTTGTACACAGATGAAACCCGAACTGTATTAAAGCCAAGAGAGGAACTTCTTAAATTACATAATGTAAAACACATATCAACTAAAGTAGATGACTTAGTACACGATAACGATGGTAAGTATGTAGGCAAGTCCTTTAAATTTTTGAATCTTAAGTACATCAAAAATGGTAAGGACTATACATTTGCTGACTATATGGCCGATAACAACATAGATATACAGACATATAGAACTATGGATTCGAGTACAGCGGTATTGGATTTTGTTCGTGGATTCATAACAAGTACATATAACCATGACATACTTGGTAAATTAGCTAAGTATAAACCGTTGATCAACAATTTAAAACATAAGAGTAACTATACAATTATTGATAAAGGGGAAATAAGACTGCGTACGGATAACGATTATCTTGGTGTATTCAGAGAGATTCTATATACAAAGAAAAATATAAATACAGAAGGTGCGGAGTATGTTAGTTGGGCTACTGAAAGAAACCTTAAGCCAGAACTCAAAAAGACTAAGAATCAATATATCAGTGATGTATTAGAATCTAAAAATAAAATCGTTGATGAATCACAGAACATAGATTTACTTACAGCATTTTTAAACAACCTTGTATTTAAAACTTCATTTAATAACTTGTTAGGAACAAGTGTTACAGAATCTGTAAATCAAATTAAGTGGAACAAGTACAATACAGGTCTTATTAAGATAGGTTGGAATTTAAGTGATACCAGTGTTAAGGATAATCAAATTAAGGATGCTACCGATGTCAATGTGTTTGTTGCTAAAGACTTAAAGATGAAGAATCTTGTAGTTGGCGGAATGGAACAAATATTTAAAAAGTATGGTGCTCAAGATTTGTTTAATCAAATAATGAGTGAAAGTATAACAACTACGGATGGTATAAGTATTATAACGGATGTTCATCTTGAACGATACCTTCGTGCATCTCGTGGTTTGTCACCTGCTCAAGAACAGATGATTAAGAATCTTAGAGAACAGAAGAACCTTGATCCTCGTGAGGTACATACTGTGTTTGAACAAATCAAAACATACGCTTATCACAAAAGTGTTGTTAATGACGGTACTGTGGCATATCCTAAGACCCAAGTATTTAAAGATTCAACCATCATTCTGTTTCCACAGTATGTGAAGGGTACGGATATGGAAAGAATCTATAATTGGATGAACTCAAATAAAATAGATCAATTGTCATTTGACAGTACTCATAAAATAGGAGGTACTTATCCAGGTTCTATATACGATTCAGAAGGTAACTTCATAGGAGACAAGATGAGTAAACAGGATAGAGAGCTTAGTACTACAAGAATACCTATCACAAGTTATGTCATACAACAAGATATTCACGATCATATAATGAACGCAGAAGATGCAACAGGATCTCAAGTTGGACGTATTACATTATCAGGTCTAAATTCAGAAGAAGCTATATATGAGCTTAATGGTAAAAAGCTAACTGGTAATCAAATAGCTGTCGAGTTTTCAAATTCATTACACAGTTTGGTTTATGATGGATTAGTTAGGTTCTTTAATAAAGTCGGAGCAATATCTAATGGTAAAATTAACATCGACAATGGAACAGTTGTAGTTGATAGACAGAAAGTTATGCGTAGTGTAAAAAACTCTTTGCTCACTAATGTAAAATCTCAAAACGATATAGCATCCATTTCAGACACAGTTGATTACGTAATGGATGAACTTGGTAATGTAGTCGATACTAACAATGAAATGATGTTTGCTTTGAGCAATCCAGCCATACGCACAAAGTTGGCATCCTATATGAACTCTTTGATTAATAAACACACTATACGTCAAGAAGTTGCTGGTATAACAGTTCCAATTATGCCTAATATAAGCTGGACATATAATACTATTGAGAATAAGGCAAGACTAAAAACTATGTCAGCAGAAGAAATGAAGCAACACTATAATGATGGTGCTATTACATATACTCCTGCTTTTTTAGAAAGAGCTATGAATAGAAAAGAAGGATTCAATCTTCTTAATGAGCGTATAGATAAAGATGGAAACTACTATAAAGCAGAAGTTATACTTAATGTCTTTGATCGTGAGATATATGACAACCTGTTAATAGAACAGGAAGATGGTAGATTTATAGTCGATATGTCCAAGATAGATCCAAAAGCACTTGAAATGTTTGGCTTCCGTATACCAACAGAAGGTCGTCAATCAATAGTACTGTTTGAGGTTGTTGGATTTCTTAATACTGGAACTTCACAAGCTCAATTTCCTTATGATCTTGTACTGCAAACAGGTTGGGACTTTGACATTGACAAAGTCTATGCTTATAGAAAAAACAATTTTGTAGATAAAGATGGTATCTACAAACCATATCCATACCAACATTTAGACGGTAATATGAACCGTTTGTATGTAAGAAACTTCATAGAACGATACTATAAAGACGAGTATTATAAATTAAACAATAACCTTACAGATGAGAGTGATCGCAGAGGCGGTAACTTTGAGTTATTCAATGACGGGTACTTTACTTATTTTGCATGGGAAGCAACAAGATGGATAAATCAATTTAACAAGCTCGTTAAAAATACTAAAGGTGAAATATATCCAGGAAAGAAACTGGATGTTCAAAATCTTAAAGACAAACTTGATAGAACGGGTATTAAAAAACTAAAAACTATTAAGTCTATGTCAAATACTCTTAATGAAGACATTATGAAGATTCTTGACATAGTAAATAACAGTTCTTCCATTAATCTTCCATCAACAACTAAAACTTTAAATACATTATTGAACAACGCTATATATAATAAAGTGTTTTCAAAAAGTAATAATAAGGTGTTTAAAGGTGTAGTTAAGAAAGAGATCACCATCGAGGAAATGAACTTCATTAATAAATTACTTATAAAGATTAATGACACTGTACATAATATAAATGACGCTAAACAGGAGTTTTTAAAAGAGTATGTAAATACGGAAAATCCACTAACACTTAGTGATAATCGTAAAGTTATATATGGAGCTGGTAATGGTGCGCATAGGATTATAAATGAAGCATTTATTAAAGCTGATATAAAAAATCCATTTGTAAATATTAAGGAGGTTGATGGTAAGCAAGTATTTAGCAGCACTCCTGTAATGAACAAAATCAATCAGATAACTTTAGATATAGCAAACCGTTATAAAGAATTTATAAATACTAAAGAGTTTCAAGAGAACTATAAAAGTAAATCAGAGAATGAGAAACTTCCAAGAGAAGCTCTTGAAAATAGGATGATAGACATTCTATTTGCTATACACAGCAATCCATATCATTTTATAGAACGCAATAAACCAAACACTTACTATCAATCAGAAGACGTATCAGATGATGTAAACAAAGCATATAACAGGAGTATTGAACAGCTTCAATACAACAATATGAGTGATGAAGGTGATTTACGAAACTTAAACATATCATCAACAAAACTTAAAGGGTTCTCTGTAAACAACGATAACGTACTTAGGTTATTAGGATCTGTAAACGCCTACTATGCAGGTGACAATATACCATTTATAAAACTTGATCGTAATGACTTTCCTACTGAATGGTCTGATAAACAAATAGAATCTCAAGTTAAAAGAAACTATCGTTCTGATTCATTCCATATAGTTAAAGAAAATGGTAAGATAACGCATGTTGAGGTTCAGGATAGAACGTTTGGTAATAACCGTACAGGAGACAATACGGACATAAGCGGCAATCGTATAACTGAACAGCTATCACAAATGACTGCTCATATTCTTGATAGTGTTGCACATCCTATGGGTTTCAATATCAATGAGAAAACAATAGACTTACTTATTGGTTTTACTTATGGAGCTACAATGGTATACGATCAAGAACGTAAGTCATGGAATAGATATGCTTACGGTAACTTCTTAATTCACAATCCTGTTATTGTAGAAGCTGTTGACAATATGAGTTATGATAACATAACAGGTAAGCGTAGTTTTGAATCATCAATATCACATGTAAGACAACATTATTATAAACAACTTCGTGATGCAGCAGTAGCTGTTAATTCAGGTCTTGAATCAACTGGTAAACGATATAGTATTGATGACTACGAGCTAATCTTAAGTGTAATGTATGGTAACGAACAAGGACTTGCAAGAGCTAAGCAGTTATACTCCGCTGGTAATTTAAAGTCCATGTTAAATAAACCAATGGATCCAATAGATGCTATAAACATAGCAAACATGGCGCTAAACACATTAGATGTAGTACAGTCTATTAAAGAAGTTGTATTTGCAACCAAGGTTGAGCAATCATTAGGAGTTGATTATGACAGTCTTGTACAGATGGAATCTAAAGTTGCTGACTTATATATCAAGCCAAGAACATTTGATTCTATAATAAGAAATATGATGTACTTAACTGGTAGAGTAGAAGATCATCATTTAATTGGTAACAGTACAGAAGAGAATCAATTCAAAATGAGTGTAGCTCAAGCTGCACAGTTTATACGTAACATGTACAAGTCTCGTACTCTTAGTGAACGAGTTGAAATAGTTAGAACTGTTGAGGATCTATTAGATGTTGGTATACACAACAGTAAGATTAAACTTGCTAACGGTAAAAGTTTTCTTAATGCTGTATTTCCCACATTAATGTCTGGTGAAAACATAATTACAGATAATGGAATTAACGATAAGTACATCAAAACCAATCCAGTAGGTCTTATTGAAAGTAGATTCATACTTGGTACAATGATGGCTAAGGAGTTTACTAAGAAAATATCATTTGTAAATAGTGACAGAGCACGTAGAGTTATTGATGATATAATACCATCTTCTTGGAATAACAGCAAAGCTGTAAACACAACCGAGCGATCTATAATCAATATGGTTGGATTTACCAATTCAGAACTTGGTAAAATGTTCTTATACGAGAATAGAAATGAATATAAGAGGCTGATGAATATCTATGAAAATGGTGTTGATAATATTTCTGATAATTCTGACATACAGATCAATGATAATAAATTTGATGCAGAAACATTTAGAAGTTATCATGCTTTAACCCCTAGTGAAAAACTGTCATTGTTACGTACTAACTCCGTATATATGAGATACGTTAATCAACCTCAATTTGATGGTAAGCATGTTATAAATAAAATAAAACCCTGGTTAATAAACGACAATCAAATAGGACTTAGATTAAGTATAGATTCGAGTAATGCCGATTTTTATATTAGATCATTGTCTGACATGTATTATAATAGTGATCCTTATCTTGCTGATTTGGGTAGAGACTTAGTAATGTATGCCATTTATAATGACGGACTTGCATTTGGATTTAATATAGCTAAAGCAGTAGACGCTAATATTATAGGTAATCCAGATAGACAATCAAATCTAACTTATCTTAAGTACTTACAAGAAGCTGGTCTTGATAATAATCTTGTGGATCCTGCTGAATTTAATGCTGCTATTAAACTTGAAGATATACAGTCGGTTAATAATAACAGTGGTACTGATTACAGTAGTGTTTACAGATATGTCTATAAGCAAAATTATAACAACCCCAATCTCGTACCTGTTATACCTGACGAACTAATGATATTTAATGATGAATTTACACCAACGTTTCATCGTAATGTAAATCTAAATATAGATGGCATAGTTAGCAACATTAAGGTTGAAAGTAATTTAAAACTTGCTAATTCTCCAACATACAATTACGCTCCATATATCTACGATATGGATAATGATGTGCTATACCAGGCCTATAAGTATGATACGTTTACAGTATATGTTGAGACTAATAAATTGATGCCTAATGAGTTCTCTGATAATGGAAATTCATCAGCACTCGAATCATATAACACAAAGCGTGATTCATGGGCGGTACATCAATATATTGAAGACAACGCTGAACTTCAAAATCTATTTGCAGCTATTGCCAAACAGTCAGAGAACCTTACAGCTAATGCTTTAGTATCGTCTGCACCAATTCAAATAGGTCAAAAAACAGATATTAATCACATTACAAACATTGTTGAGACCAATAATAACTTAGAAGAAGCAATGTATTCAGAATCCATAATGGAAATGGATGCTATTAATGAAGACAATCAGATGTATAACAGCGTTCAAGAGGAACTTAACAGTGAAGAGGAATTAGGCAATATTTTAGATAATTCAATAACATCAGAAACATATAAGCATAATGACGTAATATCTGCAGTTTCATATATGGTTCAATCACATCAACATAACCTTTGGCTTGGTGATACTAATTCATTAGCAGGCAAATACTACAAATCAAACAATGCTATACTTGTTAATACAGAATCCAATCCTCTTGAGGAAGCCAATCGAATATTACCATTAATTCGTAATACAAAACAAATATCCATATCGGGTAATGAAGTAGATCCAACATGGACTATGATCTTCTTTAACCGTCTGCATAACAGTCGTTCAGCACAGTTATCTGATTACTCAACATTCGGTAATACTCAAACAGGTCAAGTTCTGTCAAGTATGGGTGTAACAAGTCATGTAACGGATAGTTTCTATTCAATGTCAAATGTACGTATAGACAGTAACTCAATCAGTGCTAAGCGTGATGTTTATACTCGCAATGCAGATGTTATAATCAAATCATACGCTACTATTAATACTATTAATCGACAGGCTAAGTTTATTCAGATACCGGATGTACGTAATATTGCAAGGCTTAATAAAGCAATAACAGAATCAGGTATAGCTGCTGAACTAACAAGTAAAAACATAATAGATGTCTATGACAATTTACTTAATGGACTTGAGATTCAGTATGAAATAGTAAAAGCAAGTGTTAATATCTTAAGTAAACTGTATAACAACATATATTTTGCTAATCCGTTAGATCCTACTTATAGAGCTGGTCATCAAAATTCAGTTGATCTTAATGACGTTTTTTCTAATGAAACCAGAAGAACTGAATATCAAAACAGTCTTGCAAAAGCTCTTATGTTTATACGTACTGTGAAAGATGTTGAAAGACTTAAAGAGTTATCATATCAAGACGTAGGCTTAGATCCAAACAATCCGGCAGATGTCGTTGCATTTGATAATTCATATAAAGCTATAAATGAACAAATATCCAAAATCAAGCATCTGTATACCAACTCAACAAAGAGTATTGAATCAATACATTATTTAGCAAAGCGTTATGCTGCATTTAGTGTCGCTTATTTTAGTCGTCGTACTGACATACCAACTGTATTTAGAGAGATAATCAAACAGCATAACATACCATCTAACAATACACCCGATATAGTAATAAGTGAACACGAACTTGCTGAATTGATAGATCAGGTATTTAATAATAATGAAGATCTTACATGGGCAATTGCTAATCTTGATTCAGCCTTTAATACAACTAACACACTCGTTGACACTATGTTAAAAGAGTATATGCAGTACGTAGCTAAAGGCAAGGAAGAGATGAACAAATTTCAAGATCGACTTATTGATATTGTTCGTGCTATTGATCCTAAGTTGGTTACTGACAATGCTAAAGCTAAAGCGTGGTTTAAGAAGTATATCAATCAAGATGATCACACTTTAATATCACCTTATAAATACAGTGAATTTACAAGAGCCTTGTATGATATGGAGTATGCTATAAATAAGGAACTTAATGAACTGATAGTTATTCATAATCTAAATAAGCATGATGCTGCCATTCATAGATCAAGAATAGAAGCTCGTCGTATAGCTGAATTTATAAAAGACCATACAGCTAATAATAATAAAGATATATTCGTAGGCTCAAATGAGTATATTGTTCTTATGGATCGTTTAAATAAGATGACAGACAGTCAGCGTGCAAGATGGAAGTTTGTAAATGGATACCGTGAAGTAAGACTGTTTAAAAAGAATGTACCTCAAGGTGCAGGATTTACACAAGGTTATCATAGTGCTCTTGATAAACAAGGTAATCCTATTCAAGTTCCTGATGACAAGGTTTCAGTAATGTATAAGTTTACACCTGCTGATAAATATAAAGATGCACGATGGACTGGTCTTAGTACAGAAGAACAAACAATGGTAAACAAGATACGTGATCTTATACAGGAAGTTGCACATAACACATATCCTAATGGAGCTGTATCTAAAGACTTTTTCCCATATCTGTCTGAACAGGGTGCATGGGAAACAATTAAAAACAAGTTTGCATCTGTAACTAAGGATTCAGTTAAACCATATAACAGAGTTGATGGTAGAATAGGGTATCACATAAAACCCAAAACAATGAGTGTTCCTGAATACTACCAACGTATTGATACTAACCGCAATGATTCAGATGCTGTACGTATAGCCGATGCTAATCTTAAGTATGCTAAAGCTAAACGTCAAGCAATTCCAAACTACACATTCACTTCTCTTGATGATATAACTAACTATAATAGAGAAGTAAACAAACTAAACAAAGCTAATGCAGCGAATAGTCATAATTACAATCCTATATCTGCTTTGTCTGCTTTTGCTAATGAACTTACCCATATTAAAGCTGTTGAACATTTCGTTGACACTTTTGATATTCTTGTACATGCTATTGAGTATGAATCTAGGTTCACAAAGAAAACTATGTCTAAAGATAATGTTATTGATCGTGCTAAGTCTCTGCTTACTGGGAACAGACAATTTGTGGATGTGGCTGGTAGCGAAACTCGATTAAAAGACGTTTTAGATCGTGTATTACCTTTAGTATATAATGTAAAGAAGAATCCAGATAAAACAACAAAAGCGTTTCAACCGATTGGTAAGTTCACATCAATGACCTATATGTGGGCTAACTATTTATCTGGTGTTAAGAACGTTATGACAGGTTCTTATCAAATGATAACTAAAGCGGCAGGTGGAGACATATTGACCAAAAACGATTTGCTCCATGGAAGTAATGCTTATATCAAACTTGTTCCAACAATGATGTCAGGACTTAAGAACGGATTTGAAAACATGTATACTGACAATAAGGACTTAGCATTGATAAAGCACTTCGATGAGATATTTCAAGATACGGGTGAAAGGGGTCAATACATTAAAGGCAGTAATGCCTTGGCAGAAGGACTTAACTCATTTGACAGACTGATGTATGCACCTAATACAGTAGGTGAACATTATATGCAGTATACCATGTTATTAGCTATGGCCAGAAGTCATAGAGTAGTAAATGGTGTTGTAATGAGTAAGGCACAATTCAAGACACTTAATCTTGAACGTGCACTAATGGAGATGCTTCGTGGTTTTCCAGATATACGTACCAAATGGGACAAGTATCTCAAAGCCAGGAAAGATGATATTAAATATAAATATAGAGACATCAATTTATATTCACAGTTTTTGAATAACATAGGTGGTCAATTCCAACAGGATGTTATCAATCTAAGAAAACAGTATGATGCTGAAACTGCTACAAAGTGGGAATCGTATGATACTCTAATAGATACACTCAACACAAAGAATGGTCGACTTAGCTATGACAGTTCTAAACTGTCTCTCCGTGAGCTAACAGACTTTGGTCAAAAGGTTAAGCGTGTCAACCAATCAATGCACGGTGTATATAATGACATAGATAGAAATGCAGTTCAGGATCATATTATAGGAGACCTGTTTTTACAATTCAAAAAGTGGGTTAGACCTAACATGCGAATGATGTATGGTGCACGATTTGGAAGAGAATCATTCAGTGAAGGTTTAGGTCAGTATGAAAATCCTGTCTATGGTGCACTGTTTAATATGTTCCGTACAGCTAACGAATGGTCAAGGTATAACACAGAAGAGGGTATGTATCGTACAGCTATTGTTCACTACCTACGTGGTCTTGGACATATAATAGCTAATTTCAGAACATACAAAAACTCACTTGATGATGTACAACGAGCAAGTCTTAAACAATTCGGATCACATATCTCATTTGTTATAGGTTCTATATTATCTTTGCTTGGTCTTGGTGCACTGCTTGGAGATGATGATGACGATCAATTGTTTGGTTTAACAGCAATGTACATTCTGTCATCTTGGAATCAAGAAGTGATTGAAAGTGTACCTGGTGTAGGTTGGTATGGATTTACAACCCGTATGCTGGATAATCCATTTGCAAGTCAAAAGGTATTTGTTGATACAACCAAGTTACTTAAAGCTGCAGTGCTTATGTTAGATGGTGATCCAGATAATGATACCTACAAATCAGGTTTATATCAAGGAGAAAATAGATTAAAGATGTTACTGTGGAAACAGATTCCAATATGGAGACAATATCAGAAACAGATTTATATTCCACAATACACAAAGTATTATAATTTAGTTAATCCATTCATTTAAAGGAGTTTTCTGATTAGGTTTTGTTATACTCTGGGCTGGCTGTGAAGTTAGCCCTTTGTTTTTTACTAATAACCTAAATACCGCCAGTAGAGGCAAGTGACAAGGCGTGCGGGGAGTTTGTTCAAACAGGAATAAATTCCGCATAGCCTTGTTCTCTGCTCTAATGGCGGTATTAATGTCATTACCACTAAACTACCTCGTAACCTTGTCACTTGCCTCTACTGGCGGTATTAATGTTATTACCACAAATAAAAAAAATAAACCCCCTGCGAGTATCACTACTAACAGGGGGTGCAGATGAAAAGTTTCTACCCTAAGGTAGCACAACTTGGATTCATTAAGAAAAGAATTTAAAAATATCTCAATAATATAATAAAACTAAATTATGAAAATAAAAGAGCAAAAAAGGTCTAAAACAAATACCAACCGTATCACTACGCCTGGTATTCTGATCTCTAATACTTTATGAAAAATAAATTATCTCAATTCATTATTATATGTTAGGTTTAAATATAATCAACTAAAATAAGATACCTGAATTTATAGAACAAATACCAACCATATCACTACGCCTGGTATTCTTATCGTTTATCTGCAAACACTTTATCCTTTTGATTGCGTAAAAGGTCAATTAATCCTATAAACTTTAAAAATTATGATAATGTCAAAATAAAAGAATTGCAATATAATTAATAACAAATATGCTTACTTCAACAAAGAATAAACCAGCATGTGTTGAATAATGATCTATTATTATATCACCATCATCAGTGGTTATTCTTCTACTTGCCTTAGTAAGGTACCCTGCAACAAATGAGATTAAAACTACAAGTGGAGCTATTAACCACATCCAGGATATTGTTATACAACACCAAGTCAATGAGAGTATCGCTCCTATCATTGCACTTGCTACATGAACCTTGTGTTCCATACTTATACCTTTATATCTGCCTGTAACACCTACTGTGGCTATACCTGCACAACTGATAAATATAAGAACCTGGGTTTCTGTACCTTCTGTAATATTCAACCAGTAAATCAATAAGGGTAAGACCGTAAAACTTAAAGCTAACCAAAATAACGGAGGGCCGAACTTGTCACCATTTAGATAAGCTGTTTCACTTATGCTTTCGGGTATTCCGTATTTGATTATGTTATAAGTTATGTATGCCACAAATATAATTAATGACACGAAATATAAAGCGATCATAATAACTTATTTTAAGCCTGTACTTCCAAATCCACCTTCGCCACGATTGGAATCTTCGATGTCATCGACGTGTTTCCATTCAAGTTCTTCAACTTTACATAACACAAGTTGTGCTATTTTCATATCCTGTTTTATGATAAAGTTGTCATAACCAGCGTTATATATGATAACACCGATGTCACCTCTATAATTTGAATCAACTGTACCAGGTGAGTTTAAACACATTACACCATGATTAAGAGCCAAACCAGACTTACTTCTGACTTGTATTTCATAACCTTTTGGTATTTCAACTCTTACACCTGTTTTGATTAACAAGACATTTCCAGGATACAACTGAATTTCATTCTTTACAGGATCTATTGTGAACCTACTACTATGTGTAGTACCTGCTGATATTAAATCTGCAATTGTTTTTGATACATCTGCACGAATGTCTAAACCACTATCGCCACTGTGTGCATAAGTCGGAACTGTTGTTTTGCCTGTATGTTTAATTTTTACGGTTATTCTTCCCATTATCGTAAGTTGTTATTTTATTTGTAAACTCTATTTTCTTATCTATTAATTGAATAATAGTACTGGCTGCATCTTCAATCTGTTTCTTATATCCTTCCAATGCGTCGACATCATCAGTAAAAGTCTTATTAAAGACTACTTCAAGACGACTAATATTAGATTGTTGTGTAAATATAACACGACTATTAAATGGTGTATGTTTAGTATTGAACATAGTAAAAAAGAGGGTTATTCACCCTCTTCAAATTTAATTTGTAATTCATCAAACGCATCTTTAAGATTGAAATCTTTACTCTTAATATAATTGACAAATCTACCAAAGTGATTAATCGGAATAGTTATAAAGTTCTCTTCTCCAATTACTTGAAACACTACGGACAGATCATCAAAGTTATAAGGTGGATCATAATTCTTAACATTAACAGGACGGTTATGTAAGTATGCTTTATAAATAACAGGCAGTACATCAAGAGTACCGCTTAGTTCATGAACAGTCATACTGTCATTGTCAAGCGTTCTTACACTTCCATCACTGTATATAGTTGTGTATACCTTCATAGTTTATTACAAAGTTCTAAAGCATTGTTATAAGCTATCTGATTCTTTATAGAAACTGTACCTGATGTTATACTGTTGAATCTATCTTCTTGATCTTTAAATGTATAACCATGATTCAGATAGTTATTATAACCCTGATACATCCAATATACACTTCCACGGATAAGAGTTTCCATCTGACCAGGTGCAGCATCAATATAGTTAAGCATATCAGTAAGCCGATTCTTTGCTCTTTGAGATACTATCTCTTTATCTGCTTTTTCTATATTATAATCACGCTTTATAAGTTCCTCTTGTTGTGCCCTATGAAGATTACATTCTGCAAGATATTGTATAATAGTTTGTTCTGTAACCTGTTTACGACACATCATGTCATTATACTCTCTTTGCTGTTCATGCCTGTGATAACGAAGATTCATAATAGTAGATGCTTCTCTCATACGATCAAGAATCTTTGATGTATGTTTGAAATTAACACTGTTAGTCAAACCTGGAATTGCAGCATTAAGCGTGTTGTTACATACAACTCTAATATCGGTAAGTCCTGCTGTAAATGACATGGATCCATCATGAGAAGTTGTAACCAGAATATAGCTTTCTGCAACATCATCACCACTACTTCTAAGTTTGATATAACCAGGAACTTTTACTGTAACAAACACTTTTGCCCCATTACCCAAAGCCCAAGCAGTCTCGATTATTACTTCGGTACCGCCAAACATATCTGGTCTCTTGAATACGTCATAGATAAAATCTATGAACTGTCCATTCTGAATTATTGTATATGTGTTGGTTACTGAACCGAATACATCACCTGTATCCGTTCTATAAGTAGCTCGTGTATTTGGAACAGGGGTTTGTTTTCCATCAACATTTATATATACATCCTGCACATCTACTATATAATCCAGATGCGCTAATTTCATAACTTCTTTTGGTGTAACTGCTTCTTTTACAACCTGTCCTAATCCATGCCATGCCGGTTCACTCTTAAGGTATAAAGCATGTTCTCCGCTAAGTTTGTCTAAATGAATATTGTGTGCCATAATTATTTGTATAATACTGATTTACTAATTTTAGAAGACACTCCAACTGGAATACTGTCGTTGTCTGGTATTTCTGGTAGGTCTTTAATATAGTCCCATAAACCTCTTCTATCAAGGCTTACCTTAATGTTATCTTCACTTACTGAATCTTTAAATTTGTCATATATACTAATTCCGTTACTATATGGCAATTTACCGAAATCTACTCTTAAAAATCTGTGATCCTTAGTCGAGCCTTCTACAAGTTCATCCTTTGCTGCATCTTCATACATCTTTTGAGCTTCTTCGCTGTAATCCATAACTTTAACTTTACGAATACTTGCTTTGAAGTCTCCATCTGTAAGTCTCTTTACACCTGTCTTAGAATCTTCATCACCAAACGTCTCAATAGCGAAAATCGCAAATTCCTTAATTCTCTCATTTGTGTCCTTAAGTCGCTTGGCTTTTTGCTTAAGTCGTTCTGCTTCATCTTCATATAACTTGATACTTGCTTCATTACGAAGTGTTATTCCACGATAGGCTTTAACTTTAATATGTGCATCTTCCACAGTAGCTTCTAACTGTTTCCAAGTGTCATCATCTACTGCTCCGTCATTATCATTTATAAAATCAACTAATTCTCTGTACTTGTCAGCACATTCAAATATGTTCATAACTTAATTTATTATTCATCGTCTGTATATTCATCTTCAAAATCTATTATATCGTGTTTTAATTCAGGCAAATCAGCCTTATCTTTTTTTACACGTCTTATTATAAGGTGTTTAGGCATACCCATTATCTTCATTAAACAATTCCATGATTCCTCTGGATCTGTATGCCAAGCATCTGTAACTCGATTTCTATTAAAATGATCAATTGCACCATAACAACAATAACATCGCATCTTAGACTGTGTATCCAATCTCATTACAACTTCACTACGAAGTAAGGGTTCACATATACGTGGTCTGTACTCACTTGTACCATAAGCATATATCTCTCTTGGATCTACATCGTAATAGTGAATAAATTTATTTACTCCATGTTGACCTTTGTTACTGTTATCTATGATAGCTTTTTTAAATTCATTTAAATCATCTTTTTTAACAACATACAGATATATAGTCTCTCTGTCATTGTCATTTATCTTTCTGTGTCTTTTTTCAGTTAATTTAAATGGCATAACTGTTTAAGTTTATCAATTACTATAACTTTTGTTTTATCGTATCCTATATGCTTTATAAGATCTGTAATATCTTTTTTACCGTATGGTTCATGCGGTACAAAACTATTATAGTTGTGTACATCTTTAAAATATGTCATTGATCTGTAACCTGTTGCATCACAGTCAAGACAGACGTAAATATGTTTAGATACCAGCTTTTTTAATACTTGAGCTATATCTACTGGAATATGAACACTTTCAGAAGACAGGGGTAACACAATTATGTTATGTATGCCAGCTTCCTGTATCATGTTACTCAAAACAACCTTGTCTTTAAACCCTTTTATAAGTATGAGATAATTACAAGGTTTAAGTTCATTTATATTCTCTATTACGAGTTTATTGTTAGTAAGAAATCTCGGTTCATTCTTGGTTGCGTATGGAAATACAAGTTTTACTTTGTTTGGATTTGCTTCATAACAATAGCATGGATTTGTTGACTTACTTCTGTAAACGCTTTTATATTCATTTATATAATACGTTGCAACACACTTATAATTACTATTGACCATCTTTCTTGTTAATCCATACTTTGCAAAATAGGCATAATCAGCATTACAGAAGTACTTATAAACAGGAACTATATCAATACAGCCTGAAAGCAATTCAGATTCTATCTTGACATCGGGTCTTTCTGATATATATTTCTTTCTATAACGTGCATTATCCATCCTTCGCATTATGTCATCACATATTATATTGAAATCTAAAGCTATATTACAGTCTCTTCCAATTATATACCCTACAACTTGAAATATGTCTCCACAATAACAACCATTACCGAAGTCTTTACAGATCAATTTGTTATAATACTGTTTAAAGCATAAACTTGGACGTTCATCACCTCTATGAGTATTGATTATAGCGCGACCTTTATTTATAGACCACATTATGTCATCATAACTTATACCCAGATATTCAGCGAATATATCTTCCTGACTATAATTATTTAGTATCAAGTCTCTTGTAAAATTATCTGTCATATTGTGTTTAGATTAAGTGGATTAGCTCGAATACCGCCGGTAGAGGCAAGTAACAAGGCGTGCGGGGAGTTTGTTCATACAAAACGGGGTGTACTATTATCGCTAACCATACACCCCATACATAATAATATAATATAAAAAGTTCTATTTACAAGATCTTATTTTCCGATATTCTCATATTTTGAAAGTATGCTTTGCACACTTGAATTTATAGGACTTGCAGATGGCAGATCATCATTAACGGACGCATCGTTATATGATTTAGTTCTACCTTTACCTCCATTATCTGTTATCTTAGGCAATACTATACTCTCATTAGGTTTTATTTCCAATGATGTAGGTTTCTTGTCAACATAAAGCTGAATAAACCCTTCACCTACAATAATAGAATCATAACCTGCGTTTCTCGGAGTACCGAAGAACGGTTTACCGGTATTGCTGATATTAGCTATAACCTTAAACCAGAACCAATTGTCATTAAGATTTACGCTATTGAAGCTGTCAGCCAGACTTTGGAACCATTTAGTATAGTTCTTAACTACCTGTTCCTTAGATCCATTTAAATCTAATGCAGAGTTCCAAGGTTTGAATCCAGCAAGAGTAGTAATGGCATTGTTATAATGCTTCATTGCAGCATATTGCTGTTTGATCATCCTAAGATAAACCTCTTTATCAATAGCTGTTCCATCATTCTTATAAGGTGCTACGATACTAAACTTATCCTTATAAAACCTTTCAGCAGGATCCTGTGCAGTAGGACGCTGTATTAGTTCAATCTCAAGTCTTGGCAATTCTAATCCAGCATAATAATAGTTAGACTGTCTACCATCCTTATCGAATTTATCAACTGTATACGGAACTACTTTTACACTGTTGATCTTGGCAATAGTTAATCCACCAAGTTCTTCACGGGGTTTGAATCCTTTACGATTCTCAACTACTACGTCATCAAAATTCAATATACCTAAACCGAGATTGTCTCCACCGTTAGCTGTTGTGCTTACTACGATGTCGTCATTTTTTACTTGAAGATCGTCATCTTCTCTTTCAAATGTGTTCATTGTTAATTGTACAATTTATTAATATTAATACTACAAAATATAAACAATAAAGGCCGCTACGTAGTGACTAATAGCGACCTTTAAAGTATCTAATAAAAGCATATATATAGACGATACTACCGAGAATGTAGTATCGGAATTTTAATACTCACTATCAAATTCAGATACTGGTATATCAGATAAAGATTCAGCTTTTAGCTTTGCTAATTTAACAATAGGATTAGTAAGTACAAACAAACTGTCATAATACACACCTGCTATTTCAACACGACCCAAACCTGAATCTTCAATAGTGTATTCAACCTTGTTTATGGCACTTACATTCTTACCATGATCCTTAACTAAACCTAAACCTGTCAATTCTGCTCTGTTTAAAGGTTTTGCATCTAATTTCTGCTGTACCCCTATGCACCAGATATATGAATTACAGAACTGAAATACTGTTGGATTTTCAGTCTTTGTTACAGGACTGATCTTAGATCCAATGGCTGCAAGTTCCTTTGTATCTGGCTTTAAAGGTGTCTTAGCTATAAGAATCTGTTCTCCAAGATGTTGTGCATCTGGGTTAGGGAACATTGTTATGCTTTGACCAACCTTGAGCTTTAACATGTCTGCACCAGCCTTTGTTATTTTAAAATGTCCAAAAGTAGGACTTAAAATAAGCAGTGGCTTTGAACAGTTCATTTTCTCAAGCATTGTATTTGAAGACTTAGTCCGAGACCTAACTTGAGTAATCGGACTTAGCTTATTTATGTTAAAACTAAATTTTGAGGTTTCCATATTTATTAATCTATATTTATTAACCTAATTATTAATCTACATATTCAACATCTTCTATATCTGAACTGCTACTCGTATCTTTTACAAAGTGCAGTTCATCAGGTATATAAATACCGAACAGAACGTCGGATGCTATAATCCTGGCACCATTCATTATGGCCATTTTTCTAAGATGTACAGCAGGGTGATTATTCCAATTGTCCTTGCCTTTAACCTCTTCACCATAAGTAGTTGTGCCTCTGTATAATCCAGCATCAGTTGCTTCTTGAAGCGTATATGAAGTGGTTATACTTTCATCACCCCTTGTAAGTTTTACGGTAGCTCTTTTTGTATATCCAACAACAACAGGCAGTTTTCCTTCCTTAAGTTCCATCTCAATAACAGTATCAGAAGCACCGTTATTAACTACAACATGTTGTTTTGGATCAAAGTCGATCGGTTGATTACTCTTATAACGAGTATAAGTAGCAACAATCTTTGTACCATCTTCAATTATTTCACGCTTTACCTTAGCCTTGCTAAGAGCTGCATTAATAATATGAATACCGGTATAGACAACTTCTTTACCACCGGAAGGCCAAATATAAATATTATTTATGGAAGCCATAGGTGGTATACCTAAATTTCTACCATATTCAACTTTAATTAGGGTTTGAGGATTATTGATTCGTCTGTTCAGTATTATACTTTCAGCAACACTAAATCCTAATTTATTACCGATAATCAAAGTAGTAACAATACTTGCCCTACTAACAGTCTTTCTTCCATCTCCTGCATCTACTATAAAAGCCTCATTAAACAATGGACTATTAGCAATGTTATCAGCCAGCTGCTCTACATTGACACCATCTATTATCATAGCAGTGTCAGTTGTGGCAGGTGTTGTATTGGCCTTAACTATATCTTTATTATTTTCAGTATTGTTCATACAGCAAAATTAATTATTAATCTCATTACTACGAACTTAAAATTAACACTATTATATATCTAAAAACATCATCAGTTCATCAATACTACTTACCTCAATAACTCTATGTGTAGAATCACTTTGTCGTAATCTAAGTTTAGCTTTATCTCTGCTGGGTATTGTCTCACCATTTAACTCAAAGTCATCTATATACAGATTAATAATCTTAGTTTCCTTTTCAGGATTGTAACAGTCAACTCTCTTACCTCTTGCAGTACGCTGTCCATACGTTGTTGGATTGGTTGTGCCTGCTGTGGTAATCACTGTGTCAATACTCTCTATATTAAGACTTTCATTCAAACAGTCAGATGTAATTAATCTGCTACATCCACCGCTTTTCATGCAGTCTATTGCCATCTTTCTAAGTGTATCTTTACCAAACATCTTAGGTTGACCTGCTTTAGCTCCTGACTTGTAAGTTATTATATTTCCATTCTCATCTTTTAACACTCTACTTTCCATCTGACTGTGGTAAGCAGTAGAGTGAGGTATACAATTAGCCAGGTGATCAACCATATCTGTACTTTGATTGAATATTATAATCTTGTTGTTAGGCAAACCTTTGCACAGAGCCATAACAGCATTAATCTTAGCCAGATTATAATTAATAATATCCGTACGTGCTTGAATAGCATTACGAAAACTTATACAGGTTTCTTTGAACGTCTTAGGATTCCAATATTCATAAAGCCTGTTGGCTTCACTACTTCTATACTCCGCATCCTTATCAAGTTCAAGTCCAACTGCATCTGCAATTATGGCTCTAAGAGTAGAACCATTAAACCATATATCTTGATATGTTTTATCATCTTTAACTGTTTTGCCTGTTGAGGCTGAATATAGCATATCAAAGTCATCTTTGAATATCTTAACACCGGCAAAGCTATTAACCCTTGCAGCTACACCTCTGACATTCTGTTGTATATGACTTATAATCTTTGTAAATCTTGCGAATCCTTCCTTAGTATTATCATCAATTTGAATTGGACAGTTGTATTCAATAAAAGGTGCCAACCAACCTTGAAGTATAGCTTCGGATTCTGTAACTCTATCTACAATAGGAAAACCTTTACTTGCCAGGTATTGCTCCTGACTTGTTGACATCTTGCTGCCAGTAAGGCCTAACTTGAATTTACCTTTGGCAACATCTAACACAGTAGCCTTGCTACCGTCAAACACTCTATGAATTTCGTCAATGATCACCAATCTATATTCCGGTTTCCATAGCATGTCATTATTCAGGAATCTGGTAAAGCTGTATACATTTTTTAATCCATTCTCTACCAAGTTTTTACAAGCTATATCAGATGGAGCTAAACAAAGTACGCTATCAGTGTTACATAATTCTTGAACACGGGCAGCAACTCGTGTCTTGCCAAATCCCATTATCAAGTTAAGTGTTCCAAGACCTTTGTTATTTCTCCATCTTAATATAGCCTCTTCTTGTCTCTTTGTTTTAGACACATCTTCAATCATAATCTTCGTTACTTTCTATAAATTCATCATTATCACTGTTTACAATGGTAGCACTATTAAAATCTAAGGGATTTATGTTTTTATCAAAGTCGTCATCACTAAAAAGACTGTTGCTTGCATTAAGTATGCCTTCATCCTTTCTTTTTACATTCTTTCTACGTCCACCTCTACCATAGAGGTACTCTTCTACTAACTTAACATAGAAAGCATAATTGACTTTATAATCATCCTTTATAACATAATCATTAAATAATACGACGGTTTGCTTGGCAATGATTGATGTGTTCGCACCTGTCTCTGTTTTTACTTTCGAGATTGATATACCGTCTGGATTATCGTCATAAGTGACATAAAACCTGTTATACTTTTGCAGTTTAATCTTAACAACTTCACCATCAACTATCTTAGTAGCTTCACATGTAAATTGTTTTCCTATTTTCTGACTGATACAGAAATCGTATATGTTCGTTTTGCCACGACTGCAATGTGATTGTATATACTCTCTATAATCCGTACCATATATCAGATACTCATTAATAGCCTTACTTACAATTGGATGTTGAAATCCTTTTGCAAAGTTGGTTTCATATATGTATGAACCCTTTCTTTTAATATAGGTTGATTCAGCTTCATCTTTTGAAATACCCTCTTTGATTGCTTTGCTAAATCCTTCTTTAATAGCTATATAATTGTTTACATTGCTACGTATATATCGTTCGTAAATGGCTTCCTCCAATACAAAGCCAGTAGCATTTTCCCAATCATGACATATCTCTAAACATTTGCTATACTCTGTTCTCTTAATCTTAACCGTGAGACCATCTGTATTAGCTGATATTACTTCAAACCCATTAAGGGTTAGGCTTTCAAGTAGCATAAGAAGACACAGTTGTCCATTTATTGTTACTTGATAGGTACACTTAGGATCATAGCATGGATCTAATTCATCTCTAAGTGCTCCATATATGCGATTAATCGCAATTTTTAATCCTTCTGCTTTTATCTTAGCTGATTTGTCAGTCTTGCCTAATTTCTTGGCAGACAGTCGTTCTGTTGTTATATAATCAACAGTAGCAAGAAATGCGCTTCGTTGCAGATGTGCTGGATATACATTAAATAACAGTATACCAGATGGATACATGGATGAGACATCAAAGTCTGCAAGAACATAAGTATCGTCACTGCTATAACTGCCAGCCATATCAATACTGTGTAATCCACCTTTTGCTACTTGATAACCTTTACCGTTTATAAGTACTACCTCATTAAGTTCATCACTTATATGAATAGTCTTACTCATAAGTTTCGATAACAGATCATTCAAGACCGGTGTTTTAAATCTTATTCGACTATCTATAATATCACCTAATTTGATTCTGCTTCTGTTAGTTCTTCCATCTATCCAAAGTCTTCTTGGTTTACCACTCATAAATTCATAATATTTTATGAACAGCGCTTTACCAATGCTACTTCTTGACAGATTAGTAAGATCAATTTGAAACTGATTACTAAGCTCATATCTTAGATTAATCTCATCTTTTACTTTTCTTGCAAGTGTTAAGGTTATCAAAACATCATTTAGATTATAGTCAAGTATAACCGGAACTTCATCAGTAGTAACACGATGATCCGGTTCATAAGGTAGATCTTGAATCCTATACCAATTCAAAGTTATGGCTACAGCCTTAAGTCCAACAAAGGTTTTATCCAGATACAGGATCTTCATTAAATCCTTATCTATGAATCTTCGTTTATAATGTCTGATCCATAATTGAGTTCTTTCATAACCAATGCCAAACTTGATACATTCATTTGAGTAATGATTTAAAGTTTCATTAAACCGGATGTTATGTTTATCAGCACATAGATCATAAATCTGATAATTCTGACCATGGTGTAAAATCCAATTCAATATAACTCGGTCATAATTATTTGAATTATAACCCCATAATGTTTTCTCTGGACGATGAAACTCTAACAGTTTAAATAGATCATTAATATGATTACCACCATCAAAAGCATCATAAACTACAAATTGTTGTACACCCATAGCCTGTATAAGCTCTTGTTTATCTTTAAGTATCTGTGTGACATCTTGATTGTTTTGTATTGCAAGGGTTCGTGCTATGTCACAATTTACATAAGCATCAACAAGAGCTTGATTTACCTGGTATGGAATATAAGTTACACTAAAGAAATTAGGATAACTCTCTATATCATAAAAGTAATGTTCCATTGTTAAGAACTCCTCGTAACCTTGTCACTTGCCTCTACTGGCGGTATTGATGTCGTTTCTTCAAGTATATTGACATTGTTTTTTAACTCATAATCCAATATCTGCTCATATCTTATGTAGAATCGCCTTACACCTGGATCATTAGTTACACAACTAACCCCACTTAAAAATGTATTGAGTATTGCTCGACACTGTGCATCATCCGGTCTGAATGTACAGCCTGTACAGTGTTCTTGTTCAACAACATCCTTTACAGTAAGAGTATCATCATCTGACAAGTCAACTTCTGCAAGGTAAACCATATTATGATAAACCTTATACTTGATATATCTTCCATTCTTATCTTTTACTAACCTTATCATATCAAAAGTCTATTAAATAATTAGGATTGATTTCATGATATAAGTGCTTTAAAATGAAGAACAATTTATTGTAATGTTCCTTTTTATCGTATCTCAAAACAAATGACGGATGATGGGCAATAACAATTAATACAGTGTCAGCACTACCAACAATAATCGGTATATCCTTACGTATATTATACTGTTCCATATTGAATCTTTGCTTGGCAACTCTTCCTAACAATACAATTATACGTGGTGTAAACATTGCAAGTTCTCGATCGAGGTGATGAGCACATTTGTTAATCTCTTTTGTAACAGGAGTTCTGTTATTAATAGGTCTACACTTGATAACATTAGTTATGTAACTCACATCATCAAGTCTTGCATCTTTAATATACGATCTTAACAATTTACCAGAATCTCCACAAAACGGAATTTTATATTTCCATTCATTTAATCCAGGAGCTTCACCAACAAACATTATTTCAGATGTGCTGTCTGCATTAAAACCAAGTCCAAGTGTATATTGAAATTGTGCATCAACACATAACTCACACTTTTTACAACCTTTTGCAGTATACCAACATTTGTATAACATTTTGTTACTGCTTTCATCATCTGACATTTTAGAGATACGTACCATAAGCCGACTTATCGGTTATTACAACCTTAAAATCATCTTCACCTTCAATTTTATCACTTTCCTTTTTGTAATTAGTAATTCTTTTTAAAGTTCTTCTAATTACTTTTTCTTTTGGAATAGTTTTAAAAGGATATTCTCTTTCACGAAGACTGGTCATCAATATCTTAAACGGTTTAATATTTAATTTAAAATAACCCTGTTCTGTTATGACTTCTATGTTACTCTTGATTGTCGTATTCAACAATATTTTCTCTTTTTCTTTCATTGTTACAATCCTCTTCGTCTTTATACCACTTTGCATTAATCTCTTTATACTTTTCAGAGAGTTCTTCCTCAATATTGATTGCTTCCAAGTACTCATCTCTAAAATCTTCCCATTCCTTACATCTGCCATCAACCATAAAACATTTCTGTTTGTTTCTGGCATCATTAAGTCTTGAGTTCATTGGTCGATACACATCTTCAATATAAGTGAAAACCTTATTGTTTACAACTCTTATGTATTTGCTATATATACGACCATTAGACGGCTTATCATTACAACAACTTATGTCTGTACAAGTATTGCTATATTCAACACGTTCGGCTGATTCAATAAACCATTTAAGTTTAAGTTTAACCGGATACATTGTCATAATAACTGTTCATTTTATTTTATCAATAACAAAGTCTATTAATAAGTCTTTATCGTCTATATCCGTAATATAAATTCTCTCATTTATCATAACGAGATCCATATTTACAGTGCTGCCATATTCAATTCTATACGGTGTATTATGAGTTTTTTTACTTATAAAATCATACATCGCATCCTTATCTTCGTTATCTATTGTACAAATACCTGTAATTGTAATAGTAGTACCATCATTATATATATCAGCTATATCTGAAATATATACTTCTATTGGTTCAATATTCAATTTAAAACGCATAATCTACTTTTCTAAACATTCTATATAACTGAAATCCAAATCAGTAAGTTCATTGTCAACAACCATTTCTTCCTCAAGATCAGCAAAGAAGTCTTCTATGTAGTCTTCATCGTTTTCTTCAAGGTATTCCAGATAGTTATCTCTAACAATACTCTTAGCGTGTTCTGGACTTGTTGCATTAACTCGTATGTTGAACGTATGTTCTCTTGTTACTGTGAATATAACTTCATACTCTTTTCTTTTCATATTCTTTAAAATCAAAAAGTGATAACTCATGTTTAAACTCATCTTTACCAACAAGATTTATATCTATATAATAGTATATAGATGTTATATTGCTTGTACCAGCATAATCTAAATGTCTACGTTCAAGAGTAAACAAATGTCCTCCAAATTCAGCTCTATAAATCTCTGCTGGAACTATTCTATGTGCATGCGGTACATCTTTTGATTCAACGCTTGCTATTTTTCTAAACTGATCAATTGTCATATATGTTCTCTTATTTTCTTGTTTGCAATGTCAGCTCTGTTATCAGTAACATTACTCCAATCAGAGCCATATTTAATAATAGCTTTCTTTTGAGCTTCATCTCTATCTTTAGCCATAACTGTTGTATAATAATCACCCCAATTATTCTTAGTACAGAATGTTATAAACCAGGTATTCATAGATTATCAAAATGATTCTTTAGATACTCAATAAGAGTTGAACTATGGATTGAACCTATATACACATTGTTAATCATAACTCCAACTTGACAGTCCTGATCTATGATAACTCTGTCATTTTGATTAAGTGAATCTCTGGTTAATCTGAATAATACTAATGTTTCTTTTTCTTCCATATTAATATTGAATTAGACATTTGTTTCTGGTTCTACTCATTGCTACATAAGCAAGATGTTTAGCCATAATTGATTCTGTTGTTATTCGTTTTCCATATCTTGAAATTGGTGATGTAATATCACCTAAATCAACAGCTACATTTGTATAAGTACTTCCTTGAGACTTATGAGATGTAATTGCATATCCATAATATATATCCGGTCTAACTTCATGACCATTTATAGTAATAGAAGTTAGAGTAAGAATCCGTTTTCTAAAATCAAAATAGGCTTTCCACATATTACCATTACGGGTACGCTTTGCTGTTTCAAACATTTCATTACAGATTTTAGAATATAAAACCAAACTGTCTCTGTGTGTGTGATCGAGGATTAAGAATGGTGGAGTACTTCTATTATTATATACAGCTTTAAATACAACAACATAACATTTGATGTTTTCACTGCTGATCATAGTATCCACCATATCTACAGTATAGTCTTCACTATTTATTAAGACAGGTGCATTATAAGCATCTACGATAGTAACGTTACTTGTAAATACGTCATCCATAGTAATAAGACGCTGTCTACTATCTTTTATAAGATAATCTCGAACTGTATTATTCCAATGTTCAACCCTAAGATTTGTATAAGCTATGGTTCTGAAATAATCCATATTCTTACGAAACTCTTCACTTGAATAATATTCAAGTATATTCTTAGTGAAGTCTGGAACATTCATCAATTCATAGCCTGCTTCATCTCTAATATCCTTACGGTTATTTATAAACTTGGCTAAATAGCTATTTGTATTAAGATCTATGTCATTTCTTAATTTATGAAAGACATCCATAAGTGGATTATCCTGTTCTTGTCTAACTATCTCTGTAAGCTCAAATTTGTTTTTGCAACTTGCTGTTATAGATAGTTTTTCATTTACAGGAGGTAATTGATACCGATCTAACACATAGAGAATCTTACACTTATACTGTATAGCCCTCTCTCTATTAAGTTCATAAAGACTTTTATTAACCATAGATGATTCATCAATAATTACACAGCTATATTTATTCATGTGTGGATTACCTTTTGGATCAAACTGTGGATTTTTAATATCGAAAGTCTCCATATCTGTATTTGGTCTTAATCCATGAAGAGACTGTAAAGTCTTTCCACTTCGACAACATCGAGTTTCAAGAACTCTAAGTGCTTTATGAGTAGGAGCAGTAATACAACAGGAACGATTAATTATAGTTTCAAGTATTACTTTTATAAGATAACTCTTTCCTGTTCCAGCTGCTCCAATGATACTAAATGCGTGATCCTCTTCTTTAAATGGTTCATTCCACCATGTCTTAACAGCAATCAGACATTCTTCCTGGCTCTTAGTTAATGTTAGTTTCTCCATTAGAATGGCAAATTATAAAACTCCATACCTTTCAATATACACTCAAATAGCATTTCCAATACAGGTTTGTCTTTAATAACATATATTTTCTGATTATATTCTGTATTAACAGTAGTATTATATAACACCATACCTCGGTTATCACATCTTATATTAATACGATTCTTACAGAAGAACGCAAATACATAAGTTAGTATACCAAAGCCTTTGTCATTAACTATTTCAGCAAATACTTCTTTTGGTTTGATATTTGTATCTATCTGTAACCATTTAAAGAAATCTGTTGAAAACGTTTCATACTTGTCAAATGCTTCTAAAAGTCTACTGCTCTCTGTGTTCATTGTTGAATACTAAATCGTCGTCATTAACTTTTATCCCATCTTCTGTATCAATAACATGTACGAAATTGCCAGGAACAATAACACTTAACTTCTCTGAAATCAGATTATGTTCACCATGTACATCTTTCCAAAGCTCTTTTTGACATTCCTCATTAAGTCTATGTCTACTACCACGTTGATACAGATATTTGCATCTTTCAATTAACTGTCCAGTTTCAGGTATGTACTTGAATACACCGCCATACATTATGTAATAACGATCCATATCAAAGTCATAATGAACCATATACAGGTCTTTATACAATACATATCCATTTTCAACAGTACCAATACTACCTTTTCTTTTTTTTATTTTTGGCTTTAGTCTTAGCCATTTTAGCATCTTCATCTCTTTTAAGATTATTAATATAACACTTATGAAACTCATCAAAATCTTCTATATAGCTTGGTATGAAACACTTGTTTTTAATTATTCCACGTAATCGCATACCTTCACACAATATAGACCATCCATTAGTACCCACCACGTTCTTTTCATTCAGAATACTTGACGGCTTTGAGTAAAACTCATTGCTTGGTGTACTGTATAGATGGCTTGATTTAAGTATAATATTATCAGGTACATAGACGTTATAAACTTTCTTTCCTATAACTACTACAAACCTGTCATCTTGCCAATCATACAATACTGTCTTATATAATTCTGCATAAACCGGACTTGATTTCGGTACTAACTTTTTTAGATTAATCATACTTTTTCAATATAGGTACAAACTCTACTCGTGTATCATCTCTTGTTATGTTTACAAAATCAGATCTCTTTATAAATATATCTTTATCATAAGCATCATAAATAGCTTTATATCTGTTACCCTGTAAGGCTCCTGATTTAATAGTTATACTTCGACGTTTATAATCTAAATTATATTTATCATAAACCAGAATATTAGTCAATAATGCTGAATCATCAATTCGTGGTGCTATATGTACAACCTCAACATCTCCGTTAATAAGTTGTCTATCTATCATGCACAATTGATCGCCATAGAACTCAACTATCTGATTATAATATCTATAAGCAATCTTTACATTATTTTTATCATTCGTAGCCAGAAGTATAAGTTTTCCTTTATAATCGGTTTGATCTTTATACTTGACTATCATGTCACTATTTAAAACGATAAGATCACCAAACTTGGGTGTGAGGTGATCTATCTTACAACTAATTATTGCTATCATAGCTTCAAATTGTTAAAATACCGCCAGTAGAGGCAAGTGACAAGGCGTGCGGGGAGTTACCATTGCTCATTTCCGGCTCTGCTGGTTGTGTCTTCTTTGTAAGAATATCCAATAAAGAAACATTAAATGCTAATAACTGATCATAAGTCATCATATTAATAGTATCAATATAATCAGCAGGTCTTGCATGATCTTCATCAGTACCGTAGATTCTGTCAACTATTTCAATCGTACTTGCAATAACATCTTCTCTACTCATCGTAGATCCGATTTCATTATTAGCCATCTCTTCTTTTACATTATTAAGAACGTCTGTTGCGTCCTTAATTACATCTTCATAAGATACTTCTTGAGTATCCGCTTTAATCTTTTGTTTTTTACTACTCATATCCTTAATTATTAAGTTATTAATTCCCCATCTGCATTTTACAGGCTTTGGACTGTCTTCGGCTGCATTAGGAATCCAGCTACATTCACATGCGACTGGACTTGAGTATAAACATTTAAAATTTAAAATTTAGCATAATAAAAAATAAGCATTTTAAACTTAAAAAACAATATAAAATTCAACTCTTTACACTACTTAATCTACCTGATTTGGGAAAGAATCCAGCTATACTCACGCACCACTGGATAATAAACAAAAATTAAAAACTAAAAACTTAGTCAAAAAACTATTTTACCAAAAATGAAGATCTCTATTCACATAGAAATATCAACGATTGAGAATCACATCAGTGGAGAAATTAATCAAAACTCCACTATCATGTCTACTAAAATAGAATAACATAACGTATTTAAAAGTATAAACTATTTCTTACGTGCTTTAGTGGGTTTAACATCCACTTGCTTTTTTTTCTTTTTACCTTTTTCAAGACTTTCAAGAAAGTCCTCTACTTCATCAGTAGTTGAACAGTCTATCTCTTTTTTAGCAACCTCTTTAGTAAAACCAAGAGGCTCTATTATTTCTTGTTTTGTCTCTTGTTTCTCAACAACTGGTTGTTCAATTGGTTTAGTTTCTATGATAATAGTCTCCTTTGATTGATCAACCTCGATGATTGCGTACTCATTACGAGCACCTTGATAAGAACCGCAAATATAATAGATTGATGACAGCTTGTCAAGTTCCTGTTCTGCATCATTGATTATATTCTTAATCAAATAATGCTTACCATTTACAGTATCAACATTGAACAAACCTTTACCATACAAGTCACGTCTAAACGTACCACGTACATAAGTAAACACTTTAGCACACTTATATAGCTTACCATCTATCTTACCATCAGTCTTGTGCATGACAAAATGCGGTTCATCAGCAATCATAAGCAGTTTTGGACTTAATTCATTATTCCACTTAAGTCCGTATTTACCTGTCTTTAACCTAAACCATCTGTTTGGAATAGGAAATTCTCTTTCAACAATATCACCTGGTTTATGTTTTGTGAATTGTATAATATTGTATATACTCACAATGTAATCATCAGACAAGTCTATCTGCTGAAACTTCTTTTTACCCAGGTTATTTTTATGCAACATTTGTCGAATCCTCTTATTGAACTCTTCAAGAGTAATCTCTTGAACACCAATGAATTGTTTGTCATTGGTAAACGGATTGAATACTACTACAGATGGTAATGATATTATCATCTTAATAGACTGTTGCAGAGTTGGTATATCAACATCAAACTCTACAAGCTCAATAGAAGAAAAACATTTTACATTTTTAACAACGCCGCTCTTATCTTTAATTTCTTTATTTTCAGCGGCCAATCCATCACTCTTTGATAACTTAATCATAACTTTTTAATTTATTGCGTTATTTATTATTAATTATATAAATACTATCTGATAACAAAATCTCTATTGTTAGGCGTTCTGCACTAACCTTTTATTAATGCGATCATTAGTGATCACGGCAATAGACAGTGTAGTTACTATGGATGCCTCATTAGAATAGACATTATATAACACACTGTCAATAATTGTATTTACAAATGAGTTTCTTGCAACTATATCTGGATCAATATAACTTGAATTAGATGTTATCCAGCTATTACTTGTAAGCTCATCATCAATAACTTCCAATATCTGTGACATGTTTCCTTCACCAAGTATGTTCTCTGCCATTATCTGTAACAGATACTTTTCATAAGTGTTTATTGGAAAATCGAACATAATATTGATCTTAGTTACACTATTAGCCACATTGCTGTCATTCTTTGTATAAAAGAACATCATCAATTCATGACTGTTGGCATATCTAAGTTTATCAATATAGATAGGAAGTTTGCTTCGGGTTACAGGATCAATCATATCAACATTATTAAACTCAAGTATGTATTGAAATACACTGATCATAGCATCTGCATCATATTCTTCTCTGTTAATGTAAATCATATTATATATTGATTTCAAAACCATAAGAATAGACTTTATGTATGCTTGAGTAGATAGACCAAGAAATAATTCTGGGTCACTTCCGTATTGAGTATTAATATATTGATAATGAACATATCTTGCAACCTTTAATCCAAATTCAGTATCATTTTGAAGATGTGATATGATATAAGGCTGGTTATAACCTCTTGTTGTAAATACACCCTGTAACTGATTCTTTACAATACTGCTTACGACTTCATTATCAATACCCACTATGTTTAAAGTGTGTTTTCTAATTAATATCGTAACATATAGTACCTCGAATACTCGTTCAAAATCAAATTCACATGCTTCTATGATTCTTTCAAAAGCCTCCGATTGAGCAACAACGATTCTATCATCTGAAAATGAATTGCAAACACGATTTACATGTAGATTTATATAATCGTTGTTGTCAATGTTATATTCATCAAATCTCATTGTAAAACAGGCTATTAAGGTATTCGTTTACTTTTATTATCACAGATATTAAACTGTAATCAGTCAAAGATCCTTCAATGTGTGCTACTATATTGGCTATAAGATTCTTTCTGAACTCAACACTAAGCGAGGGTATATCCATATAGTCTTTAAGTATAACCAATGTTGGATTTACAGTCTGTATGTACATGTCACTACGTGCAGCAGTCTTAATGATAATTCTTGCTTTCTTGATAATGTCATTTGTGGTAGGCTCATGGAACAGTTCACAAATTTTAGTATTTGCTTCTCCAGTATGATTAACGCCAAAGAAGTTATATATGAACTTCAATTTATGTTTATTGTCCATAAGACTTACTTCCTGTACTAACTTAACAAACTCTTTATCAGTGCAATTACTTAATACCGTTACGCTATCCTTAATGAGATCATCAATTGTGAACTGTCCATCCTTTGATGTTACATTCAACTTTTTGATTAACTCGCTAACTCGATTGCTGATCATTATTGCCTGGGCTTGTATATCTACAAGTTCACCAAGTATATAATCTATTTCCATTATTTTATCCTTTTATACTTATAAATATTAATGTTATTATTTCTACACAAATCTCTAAAACCGTAATAATCATTAGCTTGTTTCAGTTTGATCATCTTTGCAGCACCCTGTCTGTTAAACAAACTGTTTATTACGTCATCTGTAAACATTTCAATAGTAGCTTTTTTACAGTCTTCGTATTGTGAATGACTATAAATAGTAAGCTCTGCTTCGGGTTCATATTCGTCCGTATATTTAATGACAATTACATATTCATCATTAATATACCAATCAGGTTCTCTGTCAATAAAAACATGTTCACATTCAATCATGATGCCAACAGTACTCCTAACAGAATGATACACACCAATACAAACGCAGCTATAAACTGAACTAAATCAGGTATTTTGTCGTCGTTATTTGTCTTCATTTAGAATCTCTTTTACTAAGTCAAGTACTCGCAAATTGTAACCAATTGGATTATACGCATATTGTACAGGGTTGAATAGTGATTTCAAATATCTGTACTTATATATTGTAACCTTCTCTGGATATTCCATATAGTCATCAGGTTCATCATCCAGCTTATCCTCTTTAAGAAACTCTATAATCTTAGGGTATGTAACGGCCTTATCCAAAGGATCTAATTCAATACTGTTATACTGTTCCTCGATTATATAATTCATATAAGTATAATAAATACTGATACCATCTGCATACAGAGTTCCATTTCTGCTTACATCTAAGAACATGGATAAATCCTTGTGTGCAACTACATCATCTATGAATCCATTCAATGCTGTAAGATCACCACATAAATTATCCAAAACGATCTTGGTTAAACCATCAACATCTGTTTTAGACATAAGTGTTGGGGGAACACACTTTGTCCTTACATAGTCAATGATTTGTTGCATCAAAATATTGCGACCACTCGTTGTTTTAATATATATGTCGCACTTCTCTTTATTGGTTAAACTTTGCATAACTACTTATTATTACTATTATTCTAACTCATAATTACCGTTTGACTTCGTAAACCTTTGTATATGATTAATCATTTCTTTAAATGACAAAGGCGTACTTTTGAACATAACGGCATCTTTTTCCCATCTCGGTGTCTTTGGTACACTCATTAAGTACTCAACATACTGATCTGGAAACAACTCAATATAAATATGTGCTGGTCTGTGTATGCCACGTTCCTTGTCATATCTAACTTGATTAGCTCTGTCCTTATTATCTAACCTGATAAAATAGAAGAAATAATCACGTGTAGGATCATTCAAACAACGACCACGGATATACTTATGACCATCTACAATCGTTTTATACCCTTCTGCATGATCTTTTATATCCATAAATAGATCTTCAAGATTCTTAAGGGACAAAAACCATTTCCAAGCCTTACTGCCTCGATATACCTCTTCGGCTGTACCTACAGTTTCAACTTGTTCTCTTGGATATAGTATAATACCACTTTGGTTATCTACTACATACTTCTGTGCAAACGTAGGTGAGGTCATCACTATCAGACCTACCACTAAAATCATCTTTTTCATCTGTGCTATAAATTTATTTAATGTTATGTTATTTTACTATTTAATAGTACAGTTATCTTCACAGACCACTGTACCTGCACATGAAATAAACATTATCCTTTAATAAATACAATTGCGACTAACTTTCTAAACAAACAATAGTGCATGTGTATTTCAAGTGCTTAGTTAAGGAATTGTCAAGTCTAAATTATTGTTTATGAGTGTCTTTAAATTAGCTCGAATACCGCCAGTAGAGGCAAGTGACAAGGCGTGCGGGGACGTCTTTCAAATTGTCACAATAGTAACCAGCAATATTAGCAATACAATAGTTCCTATTATTTGTACTGCTTTCTTGGTAGCTTTATCTGATATTTCACCAAACATTATATCTACCATTTTATCTGTTATAAGTTCAATCTTCTTCTCCATTTTTAATTAAATTTAAAATGTCATTAATATAAAGTACTACACTATTGGGTTCTTCATCTGGTAACTTAACGAGTATCTCTGTTAAAACATCGTTTGTTAAATCATCAATCGTTACATCTGTTTTTCCCAATACTGTCAACATAGCATTATAAACCTCGGATACATTATATGTGAGACGATCTTCATATTTTATTTGATACGTCTTAATCGCTCTTTGTATCTTATATGCTGTAATCCTGGTTTTAAGCTCATTACACTCTTCTGTATTACAATTTTCATCAGCCTCAATTATTTTATTGAACTGCTGTTGAGCTTTCATAAACTGATCAGCTATAATATAACCTGTGTTTATTGACATATACTTATTCAGTATGTCTCTCATAACAAACAGTTTTCCTAAACAGTTCTTGTCTATTACGTCCAATACTTGAAGTGTAGTATGAGCTTTATATGCCAACTCATTCTCTAATTCGTTTCCTATTGTTTCTGATATTAAATACATACTGCAAATTTACGATTGTCTTGTTTTTTCCTTATACTTTATTAACTCTGATTTGAGTTTCTCCATTAGAGCTATTCTACTTTTACGACCCTTCTCTGTGAAACCATAATAAAACTCATTTTCTTTTCTACGAGCTGTTTCTGTAGATTTATGTGTAATAGACAGATATGTTTGATACATATTAATCTTTACACAACCTGCTACATACATCATGTCTACAATCTGTGTGTTATTATCATTATCAAAGGAATCAATAATAAGCAACAACAGTGAACATATACCTGAATAACAGGTAGGTCTATTAGCTTTCTCAACGATTCTTCTCAATATCTTTGTACCTGATCCTGAATGATGTTCAACTCTTTTGTCATATACGTCATAACAGGTTTCTCCATCCTTATTTGTTGTGTGCCAAAATTTAAGAATATGAATAATGGCACTACAGAATAAGATTTGCTGATCTATATGATCTGTATTTCTAAGTCTCATTTTCTAATTGTTTTATGTATCGTTCCAATAATAATAATCTATCTTCTCTACCATTATGATCTAATGCAAACCAATAATTTGTAGGACTTGTATCTTTACGGTATGTTATATAATCGTATTTATTTTCATATTCATACAACTCAAACATATCGTGAACTATCTCATCTTTAATATCTTTTGTTATAAGATTATGGGCTGTTATATTATCTAACAAACTACATAATCCAAAATGTTGATATAACTCTTTATAATTCAATAGATTCATACAATCATCTTCAAGCTCTTCTTCTGTAAGATTAAAGTTATCGTTACTATATACCAGATTCTTTAGTTTATCATATTTATATCCGTAATTAACTATAATCCAAACAGCTTTTGCTATGTCTCTTTTTAATTTATTTTCCTGTTTCATTTTGATATTCTTTTAATTATTTACAATACCGCCAGTAGAAGGCAAGGAACAAGGTTACGAGGACGTTTTTACAAATTATTTAAATAGTCAATCATCTTTCTGATATAAGCTATTCTTTTATGCTGATAATCCTCTTTAGTAGGCCACCAGAATCCATATTTAAAATTACCTTCATCGTCACTATCTTTAATAATATCTGAAATTAGATTTATCATAGTATATTTCCAATATGGCGATTCTTCAAAAATGTATGTCATCATATCTATTATATTATAACATATAGAACATATACCATAACTCTGTAGACAACCAGGTAAATGGTATCTATTGTATTTGATTACAAATTCTATATAATTTGCAAAATCATCAAATAACAGTATTTCATGTGTATATTGCAATCTATGCCACATATCATAACCTGGATTAACTACGTATAGAAAATCATCACCATCTTCTAAACTTGTGTTTGGCTTATTCGCTGGTTCACCATTATACGTTATAACTATAAGTGCATACTTGAGTACATCACCTAATTTTTCCTTATATTCTGTTATCATATTATCGGATCGTTATTAATTCTTAAATACTCTTCTAACAATGCTAATCTTTGATTCCTACCTTCTGCAGTACATGGATACCAATAGTCAGCACAATTTGGTTTTTCAGCCAGTTGTTCTAACTCGTATATAAGTTCATAGGTTACAGGTATATTGTTTTTGTTACATATATCTATTTCTAAACCACATATACCATAAGTAAATCTATGCCATTTATGTCTTATAAGCAGGTCGTTGAATTTATCAGTATATATAGCGTTATAGATTATATCAGATTCATCTATAATATCAGGATTAGTTATACTATAAGTTATGTATTTTTTATTTGTCTCATAATTATATCTATACTTGATTATAAACCAGATAGCTTTGACTATGTCTGTTTTTGAATATTCCTTATCCATATTTTCTATTATTTATATCATCAATTATCCAAACTATGCACAAATAAAGCATGAACAGGCTGAACATTAAGCCCAGCAAGTCCATGCTGATTGATAATGATAACTGTCTTATTTACCCTCTCTCTCTATAATTATGTTTTATTATATAGTGTACGGCGTATAATACATTTAGTATATCATTATAGTCTCTATCATTCATCCCATTCTGCTCCATCATAACACTCTTTTAATTCAGCTAATACTTGTCTTACAAGGTCGATAGATTCTTGAGTATCATATTCTAATACACGATCTATGTGTGATTGTAAAGCCCATCTTAATAGTCTTTTATCAGAATTGTCTTCAAGATCATCTTCAAGATCATCTTCAAGATCAGTTTCCGCTATACCTGGTTTATTGGTATCTATAAAGTCATTTGTGTCTTTTAGAAATGTCAAATCAACCAAAGTATTTCTGATTACTGATAAACGATCTTCTAAATAGTCTTTAGATAATGGCCACCAAGGTAAACCTTCATGAATTGAAACACCTATTTCTTTAGCATAGGCTTGTAATGACGTTAATAAATTATCAACTAAAGATTCTGCATCAAACATTTTGGCTACAACACGAACTATATCATCTATTTCAAATACAAGATTGTTTTCTTTAAAGTCATCAAGCCTGTTTTTTATTAAACATCTGACTTCTACCAATAGTCGTCTCTCGTCTAAAGTTATATCATAATTAACATCCTCATCTACATAATACCACAACAATGTTTTGAATCCTGTATTATAGCCAACCTGAACATTACAATGTTGGACTATATGTTTTACCATATACAGGATCTTAATACTTAAATCTATTGTTTTTGCTTTTTCCATTTCTGTTAGATTTAGCTGGATAATACACTGCTTCACCATTCACAAACTCACATGTACCTACATATTCGGAATCTGTAACATTATAATTCCAATTGTAGTTCCAATTGCTATTATTATACCCATAGCTGGATTTATCATTCTGTTTCATTTCTATTATTTGTTGATTTTAAAATACTGTTTTAAGAATCTAATATCACTCTTTGTACTACCAATAAAACCACGATTGTCATCTATATTTTGAAGTTTATCTATTATCACATCCAATCGTTTAGTTATTTCTTGTACATTTTTATCGTTACCTGTGCTATTTTCATCCAATTTTATGTCATCTATTCCATTGGAATCAGGCCAAGTAATGTATTTTTTCATCATTAAATGAACCCTATGAATTGGATTTGAAGAGATCGTTTTATCTGGATTATCAGTAATATCATTGCTTATAAATCGAACTGCATTTACATAATCATCTGTTAATTTAATCTTGTATTGCAACTCACTTAATACATCTAAAATATCACGATAATACTCTTGACTTAATCTCTCCATTGCTTGCCACATATAGTCATTTGTATGTGGATTATATAAATGCCATCTTGGATTACGCTTGTCAAATTTAAAATAATGAATGTCAAACTCTCCATAAACAGAAATAAAACAGGTCACAGTTAATGCAACCTGTTTTATATACTTTGGTTTAGCTTTTCTTATCATAATTATAGCTCTTCATAATCCACATCATAACAATAGTCAATGTCCCAATTAACATAGACTTCTGTGTCATCTCCATTCTTATATTCCCTATAATTACTGATTATATCAAATGTTGGATCAGCTAACATCATGTAAATATATGCAAAGCCATATTTGCTAACTATGTCATTATTAATCCAACATGCAGTATTGATTTCAGTTATTACGAAGTGCTCATTTCTGACTATCATCT
>LSPZ01000007.1_pt1 | contig 79743 bp, 70 predicted proteins | sample 651281 | NCBI WGS metagenome assembly LSPZ01 (sample SAMN04438313, study PRJNA306036) | termite gut metagenome | isolation source: viral DNA filtered from gut of termites from termite colony 2 | host: Coptotermes formosanus | place: USA: New Orleans, Hayne Blvd. | collected 2013-06-18
AATCATCATAATTATCAAGACCAGCAAGTTTTGTTTTTTCTGCAGTAGAATAATCTTCAGTAGACAAGCCCTTACCAGCCACTTTATCAACTTTATTAGCAAGCGAAGCTACTATTGTTGAATCATCATAATTATCAAGACCAGCAAGTTTTGTTTTTTCTGCAGTAGAATAATCTTCAGTAGACAAGCCCTTACCAGCCACTTTATCAACTTTATTAGCAAGCGAAGCTACTATTGTTGAATCATCATAATTGTCAAGACCTGCTAATTTTGTTTTTTCAGCGGTGGAATAATCTTCAGTTGATAATTGCTTACCTGTAACTTTATCTACTTTATTGGCAAGTGAATCTACTATTGTTGAATCATCATAATTGTCAAGACCAGCTAATTTTGTCTTTTCTGTTGTTGTATAATCTTCGGTAGATAATTGCTTACCTGTGACTTTATCGACTTTGTCAAGTAACAAAGAATCTACTTGCTGAATATTATAATAGTTTGTTAATATAGTTTTGGAAACTTTTTCTTTAGCGATTGTCCCATTCCACCAATAATCATGTTCATCTTCAGCATTTATGAAAATATCTTCACCAATTTTTAAATCAGCTGGAGTTCTTCCATCAGGTCTTGTATAAGTTCCGCCAAACCAAGCATTCATTTGAGTTGTAGTATCAAATACAATACCTAAATCAGAAGCATCCATTAAATCCCGCATAAATTTATATGTTACAACATCTGAATCTCCAACAGGAACTGCTGCTGAAATTCTATTTGTTGTTGATGCTCCTTTATCGGTAACTTCTTGTAAACTTGGAACTTCAGTTAACGCTCCTCCGTTTCCACTTCCAGTTGCAGTTAATATTTCGGTAACTATATCATCAACAATTTCAGGAGTTAAATAATTTCCATTATATTTAACACCACCAATTAATTCTGTGAATATGTGTCTCCCATAATTATATGCGGTTATATTTTTTGTATCATATATGAAACTGAAACTTCCACCAACAAATACCATGTTATTATTAATAACTGATAATGTGTTATCAATCAATTTTATTTCAGTATCTTTTCCTGTTAAAATTGTTGCAGAACTTCCACTTAATTTTGTTGTTATATTATCAATAGTTGCAACATCGCCATTAATAAAAATATTATTAAATGTATCTGAAGCAATCAATTTTTCATTATCATAAAAAAATACCATATTGATATTAAATGAATAATTGAAATTACTGAATGACAATTCATAACTGGAACTTCCAGATTCAATTTTTATATTTTCATTTAATGTTATTTGTATCATAATTTTTTATATTAAATTTAATAAGTTATAGTACCATTTATTACAACAACATGGTCCATTGTTTGACCATCATTATAATTATGTGTGACATTTAATGGTGTTGTCGCTACTGGATAGAAAAAATTTGCTGTGGAATCTCCCCACTCAATCTCAATTGTTCCTGTTATAGATACAAATACAATAGTTGTTGATGTAATATGTTTATCAAGTTTATATTCATGAACAATATGTTCTGGAACATTATGAGAATATACCAATTGTGTTCCCTGAAATACTTTTTGAAATCCAGGAAGAATTAATTTATTTGTACCTCTATATATTGGCATAATTAACTTTTAAACAATTGTCTTCCAATTGCATTATTTTTGAAAGTTTGGACATAATTTTTATACCGTTCATCATGATATAAATTATCTGTATATTTCAAATTTAATTGATTTGTATTTAAGTATAATTCGATTATATCATTAATTGTTGTTTCTTCTTTAAAAATTTTGATATAATTCGAACTATTTAAATTAATATTTTTCAATTTATCTTCGTTAACAGAATTCCAATAATCTAATATATCTTGAGCAATATCATAAACAATAAGTTGTTGCAAATTTGATTGAAAAAATAATACTTGTTTATTATATTTGCAATATGCAATTGCAAGTAACTTTGAATCATCTACTGAAAATTTTGCAAATAATTCTTTTTTAAGTGCAAAATTATTTGATAAATTAAACCCAAGAACAAATATTGGTTTATTTAAATCAACTTTAATTCGTAATATATTTTTTGGTAAATTTGCATCATTTTGAGTTTCAATTTCTTGAATAATTTTTTTCAATTCATCTCGATAACCAAAAATATTAAAAATTGGAACATATTCTTCATTTGGTTCAACAGGATTTAATGATTCATTTAAAGTTTGTGTTATTACTGGTTCATAATTATTGAGAAATTCATTTACCTTTTGAAAATATCCATAATAATTTCCTCGAGTATTTTTAACGTAATTATTATCATTAAGTAATTGAGGTAAACTTTCATTTAATTTGGAATATTCTAAATTTAATGAGTCTCCCATTAAATTACGAATAGAAAAATCATAATTATTTAAATTTTCAAACAATTTTGTACTTTTTAATTGTTTGAATTTTTTTATTTCTTGATTACAATTTAATATTGTACCAAGAATTAATTGTTCTTTGTCTAAAATAGATAATCCCATTAAATATCTGTATTAATTATCAAATCTGATTTTTCTTTAAATCTTGTTAAAATCAAACCTAAATTATATATAATTGTTGATACCAGTTTATTTTCAAGTATTATTTTAGAAAAAAATCTGGAGTAAACATTCATCAGTGAATTATTGATTGTCATATATTTTATTTTTATGAAATTATTAAATTACCACCTCCTGGAGGACATTTACATGTTAATCCATATATTCCAATAATTGGTGCAATTGTACTTAACATTGTTGAAAATTTATTGGATATATTTTTAGGGTCGTTGCTTCCATCAGGAAATGTTTTATCTAAAGCATTCTTTAATGCTGATTTAAATGCTGGTATTAAATTAATTGTTGGTATCGCAATAACTGGTCCACCTGGAGTAACAGGAGTTGCAGGTGGAACAGCTGGTAATACAGCCCAAGTTAAAATACAATTATCTATTGCGTCAGCACAACCATTGGCAAATTCATTTCCAAATTTTGTTGCAATATCTTTATCATCTGAAGTATCTTTTGGAAATGTTTTCAAAAAAGCACTTTTACCACAATCCTTTAAGTCATTTTTAATTGACATTGTTTTACTTATACTTGCTGGTCCACCAATTGGTTTTACAATACATCCTTGCAAAAAGTTTTTTACAGCAGTTTCAAATTTTGTAGCAAATTCCTTACCAAAATCCCTACTTACATCATTTTCAGGATTACCACCACTTTCTGCTCCTTGTTCATATTCATCTGCTTTTTCATTTTCAAAGTCATTTAAAAATTCTTGCTCTTCAGAAGATAGAACATAAGGGTTATTTTGGGCTTGTTCGGTTCCAGCATATTTATTATTCCAATCATTAAAGTTATCTCTTTTCTCTTTTAATAATTGGTATTTTTCAGATTTTTGGTTATTAGCATTTATAGCAGATTCTAAATCAGAATCTGTCATATTATTAGCACTTGGAAATGAATATTTCATACTAAGTACTGCAATAGGTTCTACAAATGTTTTTATTAATCCCATTATATATTCATTTTCCAATTAATATTAGGACTTATTTGAAATCCTTGTTTTTTGCAATAATCTCTCCATGCTTGGATTAACTTTGTAGCACGTATTCTTGAATATCCTCGAGAAGGAATAAAAATAGCATTTGCCCATGTTTTATATGGAAAACAAACTATTTGATTTTGTCTTGCAGGAATATACATACGAACTGCAAATTTCACTCCAAATCTTTCAAGTTGTTTTACAATTGCTCTATAATCAACCATAACAGGATTATCTTTTTTGTAAAAGATTTGATACCTATACATAGTTTTATGAAGCTCAAAAATATTACAAATAACTATAATACGTATTTTAGGTGGCAATAAGTGAAGATTGAATCCAATATTTCGAACACCTTCATTTGTAACTGTTGGCCCCAAGCTTAACACTAATGGGTATTGGTCAAACCATGGAAGTTTCTTTAAATCGTTTTTATATTTTGGATTTTTATATTCATAAATAAATAATCCCCCTTGATATAAAATATGTTTGGCATATTTATAAGTTTTTGGGTCTTTAAAAACATCTCGAAATAACCATGCTGTTGCTTTTGATGCGGGTCTTCCTTCCTTAACCCAACGATGATTTTTTATTGCTGAACGCAAAGAATATTTTCCCTTACCTTTTTGTCCCCCTTGTAAACCAAGTTTTTCTATTAATTTTTTATCATTTTCAGAATATTTTGCATTTTGAATTGATTGAGCATATTTTGTAGCATAAATATCTTTTTTGGAAAGATTTTGTGATTTCAATAATGCTTCATCGAGACTTATGCGTTTCTTTTTTCGCATGGCGATTTAACTAATGCGTCTAATCCGACTTTAAAAACTTTGATACAAATTTTAATTGTATCAAGATATTCTTGAATAACTTGTCCCATTCTTAGATTGAAATTATAATATGTTAAATTATCTGCAAAATACATCTTGTACCGAATTATATTTTGTTCCAGGAATTATAATTGGACCATTTTGACTAAATACCAAAACTTCATCATTATCTTCAAAATAATAAAGTTTTTCTGGAAGTTTTTTAACATTTTTATTTATCAAATGATAAACACCATCAACAAAATCAACATAAACACAATTTTGCAATATTGCTGGAGTAATTGAATCCCATAAGATAATAATTGGTTCTTTTTCTTTAAAAACTCTACGTTCCAATTCAATGTGCATTACACCATGCTGCATTAATGTTGAAAGATTTTTAATAAGTTCAAGGTAAGTTATGATTTCTCGATGAGCATTTTTCCCATTAGTTGCAGAAACAATTTCAACCATTTGTTCATTTCCAACAAGAGTTCTTTTTAATAAATCAATAGTAAATACATCTTTTTCTTTTTGAAAAAAGATTGTACCTTGTATTTGAGTTTTTAAAAATCCAAGAAGTTCTCTATCTTTTAATTTGGATAATGTAACATATCCATCTCTTTTACCATATTCCATATTTAGTATTTTTCTTTATTTATTAATTATGGTTTTTAAAAATAATTTTAGGGTCAATATCAAAACATTTGAGTTTTAAATCAACAAAATTATCAATTATTTCTTTTGTCAAAATATTATCGGTTTCCAACATATTTTCAAAATTTAATAATTCAATTTTATAAATAAGATTTGGAACTAACTTAATATTTTTAGTAACAATTTCTTTTGAATATTCTTTATCAAAATAATTTGCTGAATAAAATTCAAATAATGATTCGTTATTAATATCACCAATACATTCTTTTATTTCTGTAAGTGACATATCTAAAACATGTTCGATAACAGATATATTTTTGGGATTATTAAAAAATTCCCATGAATAATCAACTTTAATTTTATTTTTAATTAAATTTGATTTATACCATATAATTAATGGTTGGTCTGTTTTTCCCCAAGATTCAGCAAAATCATAATCTTCAGTTAATGATAAATATTTCATTTTAACTGGTTTAATTTCACCAATATTTAATAAATTATTTATTTCATCAAAAGAACAACAACGTAATATATAAGTTGAAATCATATTTAAAAAATTTGACCTTTCAAATGTTTTTCGTTTAACACCAAAAATTTATATCCGTTATTATTACACCATGCAATTGCACTTCGCCATTTACAAGCATTTTTATACATAACGGGATTTCTATGTATTTGCGATTCATTTAATGGTGTTAATGCTTCGGGTTTTATTTCTACAATAAACCGTTTACCATTTTTCATAATCACCATAAAATCAATCCAATATGTGTGTGTTTTATCAACAAATTTATTGTTAACTCTTTCTCGCATTATATATGGTATCGATATATTCTCTGAACTCCATTTATCAACATTAGGATTCATTTCTAATTTTTGCATAAAAATAAATTCTAATGATGAACGATAAATTATTGGTTCTTTTCCAAAATATTTTTTAGCATTTTTAAAGTAACCTTGAAAATATCTACTTTTTTTATCTGGAGCAAGATTTTTTATGTTGCTACGCATTGCAAATTTCCTCCACACATTTTAAACTATATAAGTTATTTCAAATAATATCTTAACTTTATCAGATTGAATATCAATATTAAATTTTGCCGGAGTTAAACCAACTGCCGGAGTTAAACCAACAACTCCACCTCTTTTTGCAAGAGTTCCAAAGTTTTCACCTTTATCAATAACAAATACAAAATCACTACGATTTGCATATCCTACAAATGGTACAGTTGAATATGTTGTTGGTAATAATAAGTGTGATGTTTCGGGCATCAAAATTTTTAATTCATCATCAAAAATATAATCTGTATCAACTGTTGTTATTTGGATTGTTGCTTCAATATCAATATATACTTTAATTTGATTGTTTAATTTTGAGAAAAATCCATTTTTACGGTCATATATGATATTAACATTTTGTTGATGATTTGGAGAAAGAATTATTTCCGGATAATAAAATTGTCCTGAAGTATATTGGGGAATTTTATTTAATAAATCTTGTAACCCATCAATATCATTAATTGTAAGTTTACCATTGGAATCATAACATAAAGCTTCATATAATGCTTGCATACATTCTTCAACAGTATCAAATATTTCACCATTTAATGTTATATTATGGAAATCATCAGAATAATGTTTAACTTTACTTTCAGATTTTAAAGAATTACATTTATCTGGTTTACAACAAGAAATATGATTGTTATTGGTTCCTGTTGGTATATGCGTTGAAGTATAACTTAAAGCATTGGGAATCGGCCAAACTCTACCATTAGCCATATATGAGCCATCTGTAATATCATTATTTTCATCAATTGAATTATGGTGATGATGCTTATGATTTTCAGTTTTTTTATCTATTAAATATCCAAATGAATCATATATTGCATTTGGAACAAATTTCCATTCATCTAAATATTGAGGTGCTTGTTGAATAGCATTTTCACCATCAGAAAAAACAATATATGTGTTATCCAAAATTGATATATCATCTAATTCAAGCTTCCAATAAATATTTAATGGACCTATAGGTATCATTTTGTTTCCAGGAAAAGCATCAAAAACAGGATTTCCAGTATTGTCAAAAAAATAACAATAAACTGAATCTTCTGTCCAGATTTGAGGTCTCTCAAAATATATAAAAACTGGAGTTTCTACTTTGGGGTAATGTATATGTTCTTTTTCAATATTATTCAAGTAAAAATCAATATTAACAATATCATTATGTGAACTGATATTTGGACGTGCTTCAAAAATATCAGTACCTATCTTAAATAGATTTTTACCAAGTGTTTCTATATTTATCATATAATTGATTTTATTTGATGGACTGAAAAGAATTGAACTTTTTATACCTCCTCTATTCGGTCAATCCATTTTAAATTTTTAACTTACGGTTCAGGAGTTGGTTCGCCACCGCCTTCTTCGCCACCGCCTTCTTCGCCACCGCCTTCTTCGATTAATGTTACATCTTTGTAACCTTCAGGAACAACAGTTGTACTTGCTCCACCAGAAGTCCCAAATTGACCATAAACTGCACTTGATTTATCCATAACTTTTTGTTTTAAAAATTTATTATATATTACATTGTTAATTCGACCATTATAGTATTGTAATTTTTAGTGTTTCCACCAAAATCTTTAACAGAATCACCAGCATTATAAAATGGAATTTCATTTGATGGTTTTAACTTAATTCCAAAAGGAACAATCAAATTTGTATTTTTTAAATAATTTCTTGTTGAACTTCCAGAAATATTTGTTAAAACAAATACTAAATATGTTGTTTCATCTGAATCAATTATTTCATGTTTTAAATTTTCAAAGTTAATTCCATAATAATCGCATGATTCTTTTATAGAATTTGATAGCATGAAATACATGGGAGTTTGAAATTCATTTTTCAACAATAATGTTAAGAAATTTTTTGCTTGTTCTTTATTGGAAAAAGCTTGAACCAAATATTGTTCTTTTTCCAATTTGTATTCAAGTTGTTCCAAACAATTATTAATTCCTTTCATGTATTTGAAATCTTGAACATTAAGATTTCCACAAATAAGTTTTTTATTAATTGTTTCAATATCTTGAATAAAAAATCTTGCCAACATTGTACGTTCAGCATCATTCATTGTTGTAATATCTTGGAGATTATCAACAATATTTGGTAGATTTTCATTTATTGCGGCATTAACAGGTAATGGAGTTGCGGATAATGTTTTATTTTCAAAATCTGTTAATACATGGCAATCAGTAGGACTGCGAAATGTTCTTTGCCAAGTATCAAAATCCCATATTTCTTTGTCAACGTAAAAATTTCCAAACTGCTTACAGGTCAAATCGATAACTAATAATTGTCCACTATCTTTGACAAGTATTGCTGTATGCCATTTGTTTTGTGTTCCTGAATAACAATGCCCATAAAAACGTTTTTGTATATCGATACTTATAAGTTTAGCATAAGCTTGTCGGTCAGTAACAAGAATTTGGAATATTGGGTCATTTAATAATGCTTGAGAAACACTAACACACCAACCAGTTGTTGTTAAAGCTTCACCAATTGAATGAGGTTTATTTTCAATTCTTAATATACCATTTGGGTCTTGATTATCACGATAACCAACAGCATTCCCATTTTGTACATCATAACGATTTTTAAATTTTGCAATTACACTAAGGTAATCTTTTGCCAAAATATTTATATTTTCCATATATTTATTCTAAATTATATTTTATTTATTATGTATCAAAAAACTAAAATTTAATCAAAACTTATTATAATAACTCAATGTATTGTGTTATATCCGAATTATTGTCTTCTAATGTTGCTGGTTTAAAATTAAATGTCATTCCCATTATAGTACGTTTACCAGAATGTTCAACATCTTCTTTTGCTTCGACAGTTTGTTTCCATTCTGTAAAACATTCTAACATAACATTATCAAATATATTAAGTTCAAACATTAAATAACTTAACAATATTTTTGTGGTATTACCAAATGATTTATTTATAACTTCAGAGTAATATATTGGTTTTGATTTCAAGAATCCAGAATATGTATTCGCTGTTAAATTACCGACTCCAAATTCATCTTCTGATAAAATTAATTCTTCAGATGGAGAATAAGATACTATCTTTTTATTTGAAGTAAAAAATAATCCTGTATATTCGGATTCATGCGTATATTCGTCAAATTTGATTTTATTAGTTTCTTTTCCGGTACCATCTCCCTTAGTGTCTAAAGTACCATTCATAGTTACCGCATTTGTAAAACATATATCAGTTTCTGGTATTGTTTCACCTTTTAAGTTTAGTGTATATTTGGCAATTTTATCTGATTTAATTTCTTCAAGACGACCTATATGTATAAACCCATGAACATCATAACACCATAAATTCTTTGTATAATTTGTCAACAAATAACTAATAAATTCAATATTAGATAAATTTGGGTTAATTATATATTCATAAACAATATTTAATTCTGGATTATCATAAACATAAAGTCCCATTTTAGTTTCTGTACAAACATCTTTCAGAATATCTAAAATAGTTTTATCTTTCCAAACTTGTTGTTTTGATTCATATAGTAATTCATTATGCCAAACACCAGATAATTTTATTATATCTGAATTTGTACGCGAACTCACTTTATCAATAATACCATTGAATTTAAAATAAAATTTTTGATAACCAATAAATATCACACATTTATCAATATTATTAATTAACGCATTACGTATTTCAAAAGTATCATCATCTATTGTTAAATTAAAAACAGGTAAATTATTTAAACTTAGTTTGAGACCAAAGTTTAATAAATTACATGATGTATTTATGATTAAATCATTTATTTTTATAATTGGAACAGTTCTTCCCCATTCCCCCATTAATAAATCAGCAGAAGTTGAAAGTGAATCAGCTTCAACCTCAATATCATCGATTTTCAAGTTTGGACTTAAAATCAATTTACCGATACCTTTATCTTCTGCCATTAAAATATGATTTTCCCTTTAATTGGGTTATATTCAGTTTGTTTGAGAATTATATTTAATTTTGGGTTACCTCTTGTAATTCTTGAATTTAAAGTTTTTTCCTTAACAAATACGGATTTTGTTTTACCTGGTTTTGAAAGTTTAATATTATCAGAAACAAGTCGTTGATTAATTCCTGGAACTTTTCCTTCAGATAATATTTTATTTTCAACAACATGAGTACATAAATCAGCAATATCAGGTAACATTAATCCCATTCCTGGTTTTAAAGTTATTGGGTCAGTTATTCCATTAAATGCTAATACTTGTCCCAATAAATTTATATCCCCATATTTATCATTGATAATTAAATCAAGCCTTTCAAAATTCTTTTTTGTAAGACGAACAAAACCAATAACATTTAATTCTCCAAGATAAATATCATAAGTTAAATTCTCAATTTCTATTGTTTTTAAATTGTCTTCAGAAACTGCCATCTTATAATATTAATTTTTTTGTATTAAACTCTGGAACCAAAAATTCAACGTCAAACCGGTTAAATACGAATGAGCAATCAAATGTTTTTGCTTCGTTAAAATTCATATTTGTTGCGAACTCTAATCCAGGAACTGTTGCAACATAACAATTACCAAGACCAAATCTAATCATTGGAATTTGTGCTGAATCATACATATCAAGATAAATACTAAATTCCCGTATATCTCTTGTTCTTTTATAATATCTGAAAAACATTTCATAAATCCACATCCAATTAAGAATACTATTACGAAAAGTTATTGATACCATAACTGAATCAACAACTTCATTCATTGGTGAAGTTCCAGGATAAGTCGCATTAACTGTGGAATGTGGGAAACCTTGTAATTTATCATTTGAACCTGGAATCCCATCTATACCCCAAGAATCTTTACCAAGATTATTTAATCCTGCTGCTGTAATGTTATTAAGATTTATTCCAGGAATATTTAACATTTGTATCGATTCTAATAAATGTGCTTGAATTGTTTTAAATGGTGAATTTTTTTGAAATAAGAAGTTATCATATTTTTCTGTAAATTCAGATGGAAAAAATCCTTGACTGAAACTTATTTTAAAATTTGATAAACTTGGATTTAACATATTATTTAATTTTCAAATATATATTATAATTAATATATTTGTTAAAACTCTAAATCAATAACAATTAATTCATGATAATTTTGAGTTATTTCATCATTAATATGAATATCTGTTTTAGCATATTGGGATAATCCATCATCTTTTGTTATTGTATTAGGAGTATCACTATGATTTGTATATGTTGCTTCATCACAAGCCCATAAATATTTTGTTAAATATGGAAATCCCATATTCCAAATATAATTTTTTGCAATACTTTCAGGTAAACATTCAAAATCTTTAATAAATATTTCGCAATCTAAACCTTTATCAAATTTCCAAATTAATGTTCCTTTTGGGATTTCTTCATCAGCAAATAATCCAATTCCATGAATTTTACTTGGAAGAATTTTAGTTTTAACTCTTAACATATCAATTTTTATAAATTATAAAAATTATTAATCATTATTGGTAAATAAACTTTCAATCGAAATATTTCGTGCTTTTCCTTTTGTTATTTGATTGTAATGAATTTTCAAATCATTTTTAATCATTTCTGTAAAAAACGCAAAAATATTTGTTGTTCGTTCTGGGTTGAATTTATCCCATTTTTGCCAAGCTTCAGCTACAGCATAATTTATAACAGCATGTTTATCAGATAAATTCACATATTCGAAAACATTACTATATTCTTTAGCAATTTTTTCAAACATTTTAAGTAATTTATTAGAGCAAGCTCCATTCTGAATAGATACTAACCATTCAGAATGGAGCTCACCAGCTGATATATAATTTTTCTTTTTCTTTGGTTGTTCATTATACATAAATTATCAAAATTATATAGTTTACAAATCTTTTAAATAAACTTGTTTTTTTAAATAAACCAATCAATACCACTATTTTTATAAGATTTTAAATCTGCATTAATAATGGCGTGAATAAAAAGCTGTTGTTTTTGAGGAGGAAAATATTCTAAAGCATTACCAATTACCGATTCTTCCGTATCGAAATTTTCAATTTCTTTCAAAACATCACTTGCTTTATATTCTTTGTCAATTTGGTCCATTAAAACTTTACTGAATACATCATTGCAAATAATAATTTCAGGATTTTTTCTTAAGAAAACATATAGCCATTTAACAAATCCTGTATCCAAAATAATTTTTTTAGCGAATTTTGCTAAATCAAATGTTGAATTATAAAATACTGGAGCTTCAGGCATTTTCTTTGTTTCCATATAAAACAATTCCAATGTTTGATATATTGCATCTACCAAAGATAATTCTCTTTCAGCGCCAATTTCTAAAATATTTTCTGATAAATACTTTGTTTCTTGTTTATCAAATTTTAACTGTATTACTTGCGCCATATTAGTATAATTTAAAATTGTTTGTATAAAAATTCAAATCTTTAATGTTTTGTTGAAGAAGTTTATCCAACTGTGAATCTTGTTCATTAAGTTGAACCATTGCTGGAGAATCTTCTTGTGCCAAACCTTTCAGTTTTTTAACATCGATTATTTTTTGATTCAATTCTTTTTGTTGTTCATTAAGTTGAACAATTTTGGAATTTCTTTCATTAAATTTTTCTGTTTCGGTTTTAATTTTGTTTTCAAATAAACCTTTTAATTCCACACCCAAAATTTTATTACATGATTCTTTGAGTTCAATAAAAGAATTAAATTTTTGAGAATCAGCTTCAGAACTAAACAAATAACTTGGGTTATTTTGTTTCACTGCATTTGTATCGAAAATAACATATTTATTTGATTCATTCAAGTTGCGTATAACTTCAATTGTATCAAAATTAACTAATTTGTCAAAGTTTTCTAATAACATATTGAAATTGTCTGCATCTTTCAAGAAATAATTTCTACGAAAATTTAAGTTTGTTTCAGGAGCAGATTCGTAAAGATTAATACTTTCAACTAATAATGATTTAATTTTATCAGATGGAATATCTTTGTATTTATCTTCAGATTCATTAAGTTTTTTAATTTTGCATTTACCTTCTGAATCAATAATTAAATCAAAATCCCAAGCTTCACAAAGCGAAAAGATTTTCTTTTCAGCATCATATTGAAGTCCATTTATAGCTGAATGTAATCTACTTTCAGATTCATTAAGGTCTATTTTTGTTTCAGTTAATTTAAACATTTTTGTTTCCGGAATAAAATCCAATAAACAATTTTCCAGAAGGGCATGAATTTTATTATTTTTTTCAATAAAAAACCCAACAGGGTTATAACCAATTAACTGAGTACCCATATACATAGGTTGATTTTCATTTAATTGTTTTGTTACACCAATATTATTTTTTACCAAATGTAAAAGATTTGATTCTAATCGGTCATATAAACCATTGCGTATTCCTTCTTCAACAATATTTGAAGGTTGATTAAATTCGTTTTCAATATCTTTTATGGTTTCTTCCGGTTTTGGATGCCCCATTTTGTTTAATTTATCAAAATGTTCTTCTTTACAAAGATTAATAATAAAATTCAAATCAATGTTAGAACCAATTGTTTTTTTACAAAAATTAATAACATCAGCAACACCAATATCTTCCCTTGCAACAGCTTCAGCACCTGTTATAAATTTTTTTAATGATAAAACGGGAGTTTTTGATTCATTTAAATTTTTAAACATTTGGTTAAGAAAATCACTTCCAACTAATGTTTGGGTTTGAGCAGTCTTAATTTTATCATAAATTTGTTCAACAACAGCTGGATAACTATCATTACCTAAAATTATGTTTAATTCTTTATTCATGATTTTATTATTTTATTTTCAAAATATATTTATAATTTCAAAATAATTGAAAAAATCAATTATTTGATACAATTTATTTGATTTATGCCAAGTAAAAACAATTCACAGTCTTTATCTGATATGTTTTCTTGTTCATATATATATCTCAATAATGGTTTGACTAAAACTGCAAGAAACATTTTATTCCAATCTGGTTCAGGTAATCCTTTAACATCATTAATATCTATATCGTCAGGAACGGCAATAACTTTATATTTACTATCTTTCGTATAATAATAGTTCATTTTTTGTCCTGAAAATGGTGGTTTATATTCTTGTTCCAATTTATTATCAGCAACAAAATTTAACCATGAAAGTAACATTTGCATTTGTATATGATTTTTATTGGAATACCATTTACCATCTTCTCTTTGATAAATATCATTTGACCCATAACTAACACTACTTACCAAATATATAAAATCTTTTTGTTTTTTAGATTTGATTAAATTAATTAATGCAATGGTGTCTTTACGTAATTTTTGAGTATCATAGTTTTTTAATAAATTATTTTCAAGAAGTTTTTGTAATAGTTTTTTTGATTTTGGACTTTGACTTCCTTTCTTAATTTCAACTCCTTGATATTTCATTTTTTCTTTGGAAAGAATTTTACCGTCTTTCCAAACCAAAACCATAACATATTTTTTCTTTTTCAGGAAGATACATTTTTTTGCTGTAACTTCATGAGCCATTTTTAAATACCCTTTTCTTCCGTTACGATATTCGCATTCAGCTTCAATAACATTTCCAATTATTTTCTGAATGAAATTTTCCATCATGAAATTTACAAAGTCAACTAACTCATTTGTATCATCAGGAACTTGCATTGTTTGCGCAACTCCATCTATATCAACTGTAATTAAATTGCAAATTTGTTCAATATCTAAATAACGACTATCTGTATCACCATAAACACAAATATCATGTTTTGTATCGGGTTGATATTCTGTGAAATTTCGAATTGATAAAACTTTCAGACCTTTAAATTCTTGCATTTTTTGTAAAGATTCAGGAGAGTCTGACCATAAGGTAAAAAATCTATTAATACCTCGGTCTACAATAATCGCATAATGTTTTGCTGTTGTTGTTATATCCTCAGCAATATCAACATCATGAAGACTAAAAAATCTTGAAGCAGATACACCATAAAGACTATTACCATTACATTTTACAACTAACTGTAGATTTTCATATTCATCATGAATTGCATTTGCATTCTCTAAAAGTTCTTGTAATTCTTTTTCCGAATATTTAGATAAATCTTTTATTTGTTCTAAAAGTGAATAATAACGTTCTCCAAAAATATTTTTTTCTTCAATCATTTTCTTCAGTTTTATCTTTTAAATAGTGTTTATAATAGGGGCAATCTATAATATTTGAATAGTTATTACATTTTCTTTTGAAAATATCAAAAGAATTACACATATTTCCATTTTTTTTAATACTGAACCCACAACAAATTTCTGTAATAAAATTATATTCTTCTCGCATAATTTGTAAATTAAAATGAAGGAAGTTTGATTCCACTTCAAACTTCCAACACCCATTTAAACAAAGAAATAGGAACCCAAATTTTAATCCAAATCAAGATATTCTTCAATATCTATTGAATCTATATTTTCTTCAACAATTGTGTCCATTCCAGAAACAATTTCGTTTTCATTTACTTTTGTTGATAAACACCAAATCAATGCACCACCATAATTTGCACCAAATAATACTTTTTGGTTATCATCTTCTGAAAATATGCTAAAAGCTTTTGCTCCAAGCATAATAAAATCCGATTTTAAAATCGAGAATTTATAAGATTCAGTTGATTCTGTAATTTCTTTTTTCTTTTCAGGAGCAACAATATCAAAACTTATTGTAAAGACTTTATCTTTAACAATAATCTTTTGGTTTAAAGTATCAATTTCAAAATTTAAAAATGCAACATTATTTGCTGCTGACTTATGTAAATTTTTGATTAATCTACGAATTTCTTGAATTTGTCCGTCAAACAATGAAAATTCAAACATTGTTTTATTTGGAGTCATTTCCTTAATAATATCAGTATAATCACCAATTTTATTGGTAATTAAATCTTCTGTACTAAGTGTATATGAAGTTGCAACATTTGAATTTGAAGCTGAAAGCCGTGATTTAACAATAATTTCACTTGCTTGATATTTATCGGAATTTGGATTTTTTTGAATGGTAAAATCTAAATCAACAGCATCTGCGGTATGCACTGATAAAAATTTCTTAAACATTTCTCCACGTAATACATAAAAATCAAATTTTTGAAAATCATATACAGGAGGTTCTTTTTTAATTTTTGGAGTTGAATCCAAATCTTCAACATCACTTGTTTCAGAAGCAGGTTCTTCTTCAACAACAATTAATTTTGACAATGGCATTGTCCAAAGTTTCATAAATGTTTTACTTGATGAAACTGAACAAGCACGAATAAATTTTGGTGAAAATTCAAGAATTAACTGATTATCAACAATTAATGATTGTTCAAGTAATTTCCTAAAAATATTTAAATTAAAATCTTTAATTGTAAATTTAATTGGTTCCATTTAATTATGTTTAATTTTAAAAATTATTGGGATTTATTTAATTTATATTTTATAAATCCTATAAATCCCAATTATATAGATTGTTAATTATTTATTTATTTATTGGTTTGTTCAAAATATGATTTACAAAGTTCAATAAATTCCCCATCGGCTTTTGAGGTAACACCATAAGATACAAATTCAACATAAAAAGATTTAATCTTTTCAATTGTTAATGTACCTTTCAAATGACGGCCGGCAACAATATAAGACCAATTATTTTGAGTCTTAGCTATTGCTTTAGCACGGGCAATAAAATCATCATCTGTAAGAATTTCTTTTTCTTCAACATCTTTGGATGAATCATTTTCTTTTAATGAATTAGCTAAATCAATAAATAATTGTTTTAACAAATCAGATTTATTTGCTTGAGCTTCAACCCATTCATTATAAGTAGTTTTAACAATAACTGTTTGACCTTCTTTATTTTGAGCTGCAGACAAATGTAATTCAATATTTGGGAAATCAGTTACATCAATAACATGAAGTTTATTTTCACGAAGTAACGTATAAACATCATTAATCAATTTATAACCGAGATTTTCAATAAATTCAATAAAATTTGTTATTTCCAAATTTTCTCCTTTGGAGTCAGTATCATTTTCCAAATCTGAAGAATCAACACTTTCAGTTTCCAATTCGGAGTTTGTCTGTCCTGAAGTTTCTGAATTTTCATCTTTACTTTGAATATCATTCTCATCCGTTTCGTTTTGATTGGATTCTTCTTCAACGTTAGATTGTTCAACGGTTGAATCTGCTTCTTCACTACTTTCAATGTTGATTTCTTCTTCAGTTTCAGATTGTTCAATTGTTGATTCGACTTCGTTTGATTCGACTTCGTTTGATTCGATTTCGTTTGATTCGATTTCGTTTGATTCGATTTCGTTTGATTCGACTTCGTTTGATTCGATTTCGTTTGATTCGACTTCGTTTGATTCGATTTCGTTTGATTCGACTTCTTCTGTGTTTTCATCGTTTTCAATTATTTCACCCCCATCTAATGTTGCATCAACAATTTTATTTATATCATCAAATGTTTGATTAACAGCATCAGTAGCTGTTGTTTTCTTTTTTGCCATATTTCTTTGATTTAAAAATTTTTATTATTTTGAGCCTGTTGAACCAAAACCTCCGGTTCTCCAGTTTCTTTTTTCTTTTATAATTTCAGAATCTTCCCAAACTGCCAAAGGCACTTCTTCAAATTCAAAAATTTCTTTATTTTCTAACATTACAATTTGAGAAACTTTTTCATCAGGTTCTATAGACACAACTTGATAATCGGGTTTTAATTGAACACCCCAAGAATATGTATATCCAGAATCAATTAAACCAGTTATTGAAGCCCAACCATTTTTAAAGTTGGAACTTTTCGAACGAATATCAAAATAATATCCTTTGGGAATATTTATACTAAATCCCATTGGAATTTGAACATTTTCTGTAATTTTATAAATATATTGAATTTCGTTTTCAGAATTTCTTAAAAATTCAAATTCATTTTTTACATTTGGACAATATAACAAAAATGGAATTTCTTCTTTGTTTTGATAAAAACTAACAACTAAGAATTTATCTTTACTTTTTGGAATCTCAATCCAATTTTCCGGTTGTAATTGATATTCAATATCTGGGATAAATAAAGAACCATCTTTATTCAAACGAATCAAATGATAATTGATTTCAATTATTGGTTTGTTATTTGACTTCCAAAATTCGATAATAAAATCTTTACTCATGCGAGGCATATAAACATCAATACCAGCATTATTCCATCCTCCTGGAGTTGCCTCAGCAATTGGCGATTTAATATCAAAAAATTTTGTAAATTGTAATTTCCCGTTAAATTCTTTCTTTTCCATTATTTTTAAGTATTTAAATTATATTTTCTTGATTCTATTTCTTTTTCAATCTTGGGAATAACATTCAAATATATATCTCCCATGTAACCTTTAAAAATTTTTCTTTCTTTTAACAGCTTTTTTTCAATTCGAGTGTAAAGATAGTCTTTATCAATCATATAAACCCTACCCTTAGGACTTATAGCATACCCCATTTGAATATATTTTTTGAACTTTTGTTCATCTTCAAAGGTTAATGGTCTTCCATCTTCATTAGTTCGTATAGTATCAACTTTTGCTTCAGGAGAAAGTCCACCTGTAATCATCGCATTAGGATATAATGAAGTATAATCTATACCTGCTGATGATTTTACAAGTTTTTTTGTTTTTGGTTTAACATAACCACCTTCATAAGGTCTAACTGGATTATCAGTTTTTTCAGATTCTAATAAAAATTGATTATTATTCATCAATTCTTGATAAACAAGCGCTTCAGAAATACTATTTTGACTCAATCTCATATATGGTACACCAGTATAATAAGATTGAAAAAATTCCACAGTTATTAAATTTGTTGCTTTATGAATCAACATAACTAATATTGTATCAATTAGTGCATAAGCAACAAATCTTAAATAATCTGAATTATATAATTTACATAAATTTCCAACATACGAAACTTTATGTAAATTTAATATCAATTCAGAACAATCATTCAAACTATAACTTCCAAGATTATTATAAATTAATGAATCTTTGAACAAAAACATATAATCTGAAATAATCCTATGGGTTGGTAAAACAACTTCATAAATATTAGATTTAATTTCAAATCGTTTTTTACCAGAATTATGAGTAGGGCTTGCTTTTTTTATATCAATTCCAAGTCTTTCACATCTACCATAAATATAAGTCCAATCATAATCAATACAATTCCAACCTATCAATAAATGAAAGTATTTATTTACTGCATCAAGAAATGCAATAAGTAAATCTTTTTCAGAATCAAATTGTTTAATCTTAAATTCAAAGTTATATTTATTCCAATATTCTCCAAGAGAATCTTTCAAAATATTTTCAATGTAACCATTATCTAAATCATTAAAAACCGAATGTTCCGGATTTTTAACAATAAATAATAATGTTTGCATATTAATATCTGTAAATGAAATGCTTCGAACAGGATTAAAAGGGTCTTTTTGGTCAGCATATCCTCTAAGAGGGTCAATATCAGTTTCAATATCAAATGAAAATGGTTTTGGAATTATAACATTATTTATTTTTTGAAATACCTCAGGATAATCTTTGGGAATATCAGACCCAAAGAAATTATTAATGTTATGATGAGTGAAGTATTTTGATGGTTCTTTTTTTATTGGATTACCATAAAAAGATGTCAATCCTTCACATTTTTGTTTATCAAATTCATCACATTGAACATAATTATAATATCCATTTTTTAACGGAATATTTTCAACTAAAATAGATTGGTTTGGAGACACATACGATATTTCCAAACCATCTTTTTTCTGCTTATAATCGATTATCATCCTTGATAAGTTCCTTGTCCAAATTTTTGTTCTGGTTTCTTTTCTTGAAGTTTTTCTAATAATTCTTTTTGAAATTTGTTTAAACCTTCTGAATCTTTTTCAACTTCAGGATGTGAGTTCATATCTTCAAATAAAGGTACTATTTTTTCTTCCATTTTACTTATGATTTAAATTATTTTATTAAAGCGAGTTTATCTCAAAGACACAATTGTTATCTCAATTTTTGATAATGCTATTTGATTTACAAATCTAATAACATTATCATTCACAATTTCAAAGTCTAAACTTCCTGTCATTACTTGGGGAAATTCATCATTCTCTAAATTATATATCCTATAAAAAGCATAAATATTACTTGTTCCTAAATTATGAACTATTAAGGCATTTGAATCTTGTGCTAAATTAGTATATGTCATGGTATATATTTTATCATTCAGACGATATAAATTACCATCTAAACAAATATATAACCACCCATTCCAATTATAATAATGCCAATTTTGTAAATATTCTGCTGTTGGTACTGTTGGTTGATTCCAAATAATTACTGGGTCGCTTAATGTTAAATTATTTAAAACTACTTTTTCAATTAAAGATGTTGCAGTTCCAATTTTAACAAGTTTTTCAGAAACTTTAAAATTAGCTGGTAATGTATCCCAATCAGTTTCTGTTGCAATAACATAAGTACCAGCAAGATAATTCCAATTTGTTCCATCAAATACAACAGCAATTTCTAAATCATATAAATAAACTATTTTACCTGCTGGAGTTGTACCAATATTATTTAAACGATTATTTAAATTCGTATATTTTAAAGCATCACTTTCCCAAGCATTTAATTGATTTACATCATATCGAGTTATTGTTTCATAAAATGGTACTGGAGTATTTAAATCATCTTCAAAACAATAATATTTTCCATGAATTAAATCATTTGTACCAATTTGATTTGCTCCTTCACATACAAAGAACAATAATCCATTATATCGTTTATTTAATGGAATTTCGGTATTTAATAAGGACCAATCAGATACTATAAAGCGAGTATCAATTGGAATATTTTTTGTTACTTTAAAATTATTTGGTAACAATTCCGAATATTTTGTATTTTGTTTTTTACTTTCTAATGACATAAGAATAAAAATTAATTATGATATTCTGGAACAATTTCAAATACTACTGTTGATGCAAAATCAAAATAACCAAGATTTATATATCCCAAATAATATTTTTCCCCGTTATTGAATGTTGTTGGATTTGCTCCAATATTAAAATATGATATTGGGATTACCTTTTTGTTTATGATTATTCCATCTGAAGTTTTATGATACATTACAACAATATGTTTTTTCCAATCAATATCAGGTAACATAATATCCATTAATCCCTCTACATTTTGTCCAAATGTAATAGCATTTGAATATTGTAATGTTGATGGAAATGGTGCTGATGGAGTTATATCTGTAGCTATTTGGTCAGTTCCTGTTTTTAACCGCGTTAACATGCTTGGCAAAAACAAGATATTTTGTTTCAAATAATTAGTAACATTCAATGATAATGTAAATGGAACATCAGTAAATCCAGGAGAAGTTGTTGGAGTATTATAAGTTCCATTTTTAGGTGGACAAGCCAACCATATTTTTTCAAAGAAAAGATTATCAGTAGGTTTTAATACTAAATTACTTACTTTTAATGTTGATAAATCAAGTAAATCTCCAGCACTCCCAATAACAGTTCCAGTTGCTGAATTATAACGTATTTTACCGCTTTGACTTAATGGTCTATCTCCTCCATTTGTAACATCGAAATTAACAATAAGATTAAATCCCGAATTATAATAACATAAATATTTATTCCCTTCAAATGTTGGAATAATTAAAGCAGGAGATTCAGGTTTAAATGTTATTTTGTTTAAAACAGGATTTGTATACGCATAAGGAATATTTGGAAAAAATAAATCATCAAATATTTGTTTATAATTTTTATTTAAAACATTTGTAATCCAATTAAATTTAAATGGATTTTGATATGTTTGTGCTTTTTGAGTATCATATAATGTTGTAGCATCTATATAATCTTTATTTGCAGCATGTTCTGGTAATGTTGGCGTTGGAACTTTAAGATTATAAATCTTATTGTTTCGTAAATCTAATGATTTAAATATTTTCAATATTTTTTTATCTCCAGCCATATTATTTAATATTTATTATTCCTTGAAACCCTGTTGTACCAAAAGCTGCATTTGTTTGTAATTCGTCTTCATAAAAACAAATCTCATAAGCTAAACCATTATTTGGTGAAATATCTAATCTTGGAATTGCAACTACTTCAACAGGTTCAACATCAATAAATTCAACTAATCCATCATTTTGGTTTATAACTGGGTCACCATTAGCATCAAAATTTATTGTTCCCAAGAAAACTTCAAATTTAGGATTACGAATTTCAGTATATATAATTGCACTCCAAGTTGGTGTAGGAAAACCAAATATATATCGATATGTTTCTGCTTCACCAGAAATACATAACCAATAATCATCATCCGAATCATAAGCATTATCATCAGCAGGACTATGACCAATATTATCATCAACTAATGATGAATATAATTTACCATCAAGATAAACTACTTCTCCTTGCAAATAAATTTCTGTTGGACTCCAACGTTCTGTTGTAACGCTACTTCCAGATTTTTTCCAATTTTGCGGAGAAAGTCCATCACCATTATCTAAGTAATAATGTGCTTTACGTTCTTTAACCCAAACAATTTTATGTTGATAATGATATTTTGGATTTGCTTGTTCAGGATAATTAACATAATCCCATAATTGGTCAAATAATTCTACTTGCGCACCCTTTATTAATGGTTGTTTCATTAAAACCTCAAGTTGAACAACTTGTGGCTGAGTTTTTGTTACAGGATTTGCACCATTAGGCGTTAAATTATCTGCCATAAATATATTGAATTTAATTTATATTTTATATATGAAAATAAAGTTAAAAAGAATTTTGGAGTATTTAATTCCAAAATAAATTTAAAAAGAGGTTTGGAATATTTATGTTTCCAAACCTCTCAAAAGAAGAAAGAATAAGATTAAAGACTTGCAAGAATATCAGCTAAAGATTTTGAACCATTTAATACCGCTGTATTAAGTTCATCGTCACCTAAACCATTTTGCGCATCAATATCCGAATCAGTTATTTCAAATGTTTCTTCCGGCAAATTTTGAACCGCTTGTTGTGCAGCATATTGCAAAGGAACATTATCTGCAACTAATTGTATAACTTGTTGTTTTACAATTTGTTTTTGTTCTTGAGTTGCATCCAATGCAGCAATTGCAGCATTCAAAGATTCTTTGATAGAAACACCAGCAGCCAAATTCGCTTCAATTTCTTTGTTTACCTGACGTAACATTTTTGCTTTGGTTTTATAACCTTCTGCAGAAATATTTTTGTAAGTACCCAATTTAGCGCGCAGGGCTTTTATTTGTTTATTGTTTCGAGACAAAATTGACCGAATTGAATTTTTACGTCCAGGTTCAGCAGTAGCAATTTCAACCAATAATTCTTCGTTTTTTGCACTCAAAACAACGATTTGATTTTTGATTTGATTTTTGCGAGCATTCAATTTTGTATCAACGTTAACAAATGATTCTGGATTATTAATTGCTTGGTCTATAACCACTTTATATTCCGGTTTCAAAACAACCCCTTTAATCAAAGCTCTTGCAGCTTGCTTTTTACCGCGTTTCGCTAATTTGATGGCTGTAACAACGTCTTCTTTTGCTGCAGACGGGATAAGCGCCAAAATTGCTTCAACAGAAGTTTTTAAGTTGCCAACCGAATTTGTAGCTTTTTGCATGCCAGCTTGCAAACGATTACCATAAGTTCCGGATAAACCACGTTTTATTCCTAATTGTTGTTTACCAATTGCTTGCAATTGAGAAATTTGATTTTGTAACGCAAATTTCTTTTGACTAAGCGCGGCAGCTTCAGCTTCAATTTTTGCAATTTTCTTAGCTGCTTTGTTTTTCAATTCAGCTTTAACACAAGCAGGAGTACGGCGTTTTTGTTTCTTGGAGTTGATTTTTTCTTTCCGTTTTGCCAAATTAGCTTCAGCCGGACGAACAGCGCTATCTGCAATCATAACAATAACATAAAATCCACCAGGAATTTTATATTCTTTTTTAACCGCAGTTTCAAACCCAATTGCAATTGATTTACCAGAAATTACATCAGATTCCAATGTATCAACATTATTATCCAATGAATCAGGAAGCGCAATAATCGTCAAAATACTGTCGTTGTTACTAAACGAATTTTGGTTTTTTTCATCCAATTGTTCAATAAAAGCTTCAACATCTAAACGAGCTTTTGCGTTAAATTCCGGAAAATTTTTGTAAGCTTTAATCCACAAATCTTTTGATTTACGAAGCCCTTTAGCACCACGTCTTGCATACTTTGTTGAATACAAAGCAGCCGCCAATTTTGCCAAAATGTCAGGTCTTCCAACTAATCTTTGCAGAATACCACCAGGGATTTTGTGCCCTGCTAAAATAGCCCGCGGACTTTCTTGCAACGCTTGCGTTACTTGTAACACAAATTCTTTTTTTGTTGCCATTTGTTTAAAATTTTAAATTTTCAATATTGACTGAAGGGACTTTCCCATCAGATTTTGAATATTTTCAGGGATTTTTATCATCAATTAAATTGACTCGAAAATGGGTTACTTAAATCGTATGGCCAAATAGATAAAAGCTCAATTTTCCGTACAAACCACTTACATCCAATATTCTAAGACTATATTTATTATTTATAGTTTTCCATTAAATTTTAACTTTCCACCCCGAATATTTTGTGGACAATCCACCACTTGTTCCAGCTTCAATATCATCAACTGGAATAGGTTGACTTGGACCATTAACAACAAGAACTTTAAGTACTGCTGATTCATTAACACCACGTTCATTTGTTTCGCCTCCTGTATTCACATAAGGAAGTACAGGATTTACTTTTGCTGGGTCACCGTTTCCAGCAACTCCACCTTTAGGCATTGTATTAACAGCACTAATTAATCCATTAATTGCTGTTGTCATCATTTCATTTTGTTCTTGTGCTTGATTATTCATAATTCCAATCAAATTAATAAATTCTTCCAAAGATTTTCTAATTTGTTCAGAACTATTTTTTTCTGCCATTAACTTTAAATTACGTTCTAAAGCTCCTGACTTTTCAAGGTTAAGTTTATTTACTGAAGTTACAATTTTATCAATTGAATCTCCTGTAGACTTTATATTTTTGTTAATTAAATCCCAGCGTTTTTCATCTGACATGTTTTGCATAAACTTATCAATACCGATATTTATCTTATCGACATTTTGATAATCAAATTTAGCAAAACCATCAAATACTCTACTTAACTGAGTTATTGAATTATTAGCTTTTGAGAAATCATTTTCAGCTAATAAATTCATTGCACTTACCGAAGCTTCAACAACAGATATTATTCCAGAATTAAATGTATTAATTCTTGTTTGTTCAGTTAAAAATTCTATTGTTCCAAATTTAGATACTAAATCAATTAATGGAGTATATGAATTTGCAATTTGTTGGATATTATCAATTCCAAGTTTACCTTTTTTTCCTTTAAATGGGTTTTGAACTTTTGTTCCGTTACCGAAATCCCATACATCTGCATCGCTACTCATAACCGCTAAAGGTAAAACTAATGCCGATATTAATTTACCCATTGGTTCTGAAACCATTGTAGCAACTTCCGAATAATTGATTTTATGAACTGATAGCGGAATTATTTGACCATCTTTAACACCATATTCTGTATATGTGCCATTTGCAAAAGCAACAATCAAATCAACCAAACTTTTACCAACATTAGTTAATTGTATCAATGATTTAAAAGCATCTTCAGAATTTAATAGTTTTTCTTTTGCATGTTCAACAGCAATAATCATATTATCCACAAAAGTATTAACAAATAAACCAAATGCTTCTATATCTGAAACTTTAAATTTTGTTTCCGATATTTTCTGCATTGTTACTGCCATACCATATCCTGTATTTGTTATTGGTCTTAGTTTTTCAAAAATATCATATAAAGTTTTTATCGATTCAGAACTTTTAACTAAATCATTTTGGTTTAATATATCAAAAGCATTTAATGATGATTGAATTACTGAAATAATTGATGAATTAAATCTATCAACATTTTGTTGGTCTTTAAACAATTCAATAGTTCCGAAACTATTTATAATATCAATTAATGGTAAAAATGCTTCACCTATCATTTTAACACGATTAGCACCAGAATTATTATCACCTCCAAAGAATCCTTTCTTTTTAAACGGATTCATAACACTAACACCATTAAATTGCCATGTATCTTTATCAGATGAAATTTCTGCTAATGGTTTAATCAAAGCAGCAAGTAAATTCCCAAATGCTGGTCCAATCATTTGGTCCAATTTCGAATAATCTATTTGCTTAACAGCTTTCGGAGTTATAACACCATTTTTAACTTCATATTCGGTATATGTTCCATTTGCTGTTGCAATAATAATATCAACTAAATTTTTACCAATACTTGATATTTGTGCTAATGCAGCTAAAGCATCTTTACTTCCATTAAGTTTATCTTTTGCTTTTTCAACTGCATTAATCATACAATCAACAAATGAATCAATAAAACTACCAAAAGAATCTATTTGAGATGGTTTTAGTTCAACTTCAGTAATTTTTTTCATTAAATTGGCAAGAACATAACCAGTAATTGCAACAGGTAATAATAAACCAGCTTTAATTGCGGTCTTACCAAGACTTATAATACCATATTCGCTTATTGTATCAATTAATCCTTTTACGCCTAATCTAAAATCATCAAGATTTTTAGGTTTCATTTCTAATTGTGAAACAACTTGCAATACTATAGCGGCAGCAAGTAATGATACTGAAACAACAATTAACATTACGGAATTTGCTGTTGCTTTTAACATTGTAACCAATGATATATTACCTAAAAATGTTGTAAGGTTTAATATTGATTCTTTGAATATTTCTAAATTTGTTGAACGTATTGGTAATAATGAAATAACCAAAAATAACCCAGCTACCAATATCATTGTTGCCCCAATAACAATTAAAAATGCCGAATTTATTACAGCAGCAATAATCATAAGTGGGTCCATTCTACCAATACCTTGTACCAAATATATTATAGCATCTGTAAATGTTTGCATCTTTTCTTTATTGATATTTATTCCTTCAATAAGTTTTAGAGATAATGCAAGCAATATTAAGGATATTCCAACAACAGCAAATATTCCAGAGCCTATTAAAATAGGTGCTGATGCAAATGTTGCAAGTAAAAATAACCCAACTAATCCAACAACACTAACTCCAAATACTAATAATCTATTATAATCTGGATTTATTGTCATTATTGTTTTTATTGCAAAACTTAAAATTAATGCAGATACTGCCATTATTAATACTGGAAATATTGCTGTCGCTATTTTGGTTTTAACTTTTTCAATAACCATTAATAATCCAACAAATAATACTGTTACTCCAATAAGTATAATTATATTATTAATATTAAATCTTGAAATACTTGCCATATAAAGACTTGTAGATAACATAAATATTGATAATGATATTATACTTATAGCGAGGAGTGAATTTTTTATTGGTTGTTTTGCTTTTTCAAGTAATATTAATAATCCTAACCAAGCTCCTAAATAAGCTATCATGAATGTTAAATTCTTCATTCCATTCATTGCTATAGGAATTAATAATATTGATGCTAACCCAAGTGTTGCAGAAAACATTAAAACGCTTAAGCTAATTGCTCCCGTTTTTGTTATTAATTCTCGGGAATTTATTTTTAATCTATTTAATAAAGTAATTACTCCAAACCAAACAAATATAAATGCTGTCATCACTCCCAGCAATTTATAACCAACTACGATAGGGATTAACAATATTGATGCTGCTCCCAATGTTGTAGCAAATAATAATATGCTTAAACAAATACTTCCAGAAATTGGAATTAAAGTTGTTGGATTGATTTTCATTTTTTGAATAATCATAAGTATTCCACACCATGCAATAGTTGTAATACCCATTAAAACTAATCCTTTTTGATTTGCAATTGCAGGAATCATCAATAATGCTGCTACACCAATACTTGCAGCAAATAGTATTATTGTTCCTGTAATAAATAACATTTGTTTCCATGTTATTCCAGTCCAACTACGCATTGCAAGCCCTAAACCATAAATAAAACCAATCAAATATAATGCTGAAATCCAATTTAATTCAGATGTTGCAGCAACAACAAGAACTAAAATACCAATTCCCATTGCAAACCCAAACATTCCTTTAGTATTAAAAGCTCCTCCTGTTCTATGACCTCCATTAGCCAAATTCATAGCTAATCCAATACCAATAATAAATGCAATCAAATTCATTGCACCTTTCCAGTTAAGTTCATTTGCTGCATCAACAGCTAAAATTAAAATTGCTATTCCCATAGCAAAACCAAACATTCCACTCATTTTGGTTATTCTCCCACCAAGACCAGAAATTTTAATTGCAAAACCAAGAGCAATAACAAAAGCACATAATTTTATAACACCAAAAAAAGTTAATTCATCAGCAGCATCAACAGCTAAAATAAGTATTGATAATGCTAAACTAAACCCAATTAAACCAAATGAATTACCAATACCGAATCTTGAACCTTTTGTTATTGAATTAAATAGTTTTAATGCAAATGCTAATCCAAGAATCATTGTTAATAACATTATTGGGTTAGTCCACTTAATACCATCCATTAATCTTAGAGCAATTGATAATCCAATTAATCCAAATGCAATCCCACCAAGTCCAGTACTTGGAGCCATTGGAATACCAAAAATTCCTTTTGTTGAATTAACTTTCCCTACTTTTTGTAATATAAATATTATTGGTATTAATGCTGTTAAAAATCCAAGAATCATAAATGTACCATACCATGGAGCTTTGGCAACAAAATATAATGCTATTCCTAAACCAATTAAAGCTATTCCAATACCTTTCATTGGTTTTTCAAGACTTTTAAGTATAATGCTCAATTTTATACTTGCAACAAAACCTAATTTAACCAATAATAAAGTTTTGAAAAATAAACCCAAAGCTAATGATAATAATATTAAACCTATAGCTATTTTGGTTAATTTCCATCCTGAACCTATTTTTTCAGAAATTATATTATCTTTAAGTTTTTGAAGTTTTTGAATATTTAATGTTATTCGATTTAAACGAACATCAATATCTGTAATATATCCAACTAACTTATGGAAATCAGCAAGTTTCTTTTTACTTGGAAATCCTTCTAAAGCTTTAATTAATTTAGCATAACCTTTTATTTCTTTGGAATTTAAATTTGTTGTTAACTTTGATTTTTTCTTTTCTGAACTTCCTGATTGAGTTTGTAAAACATTTAATATTGCTGAAACAATTCCACGAATACTTGCAGTTATCTGGGAAATAACGTGCATGTTTTTATTTAATTCGTTAAGGATTAAATTATCACCTAATGAAGCTTCAACCATTTGAGTACTACCAACAAATCGTTTAAGATATGCTAATGTACTAACTAAAGTTGTTAATATACTTGTTTGAATTGTTGTTTGTAATTTTGAATTTTTGGATAATATTTCAAAATCCAAGTTCTTTAAAAAAGAATTTGTTTCATTTGGAGTTCCAAAAAATACTTGCAAACTATCATAAATATTTTGTAAAATATTTTTAATTTGATATTGTTGATTAAGATTTAATCGTACTGTTTTAGATAAGTTTGTTATATTTAAATTATTTGGTTCAAAGTTACCAGTATTTTTTGGGATAGATATTTCCGATAATTTTTGGTTAATTGCTTTAGTATCATTTGCAATAACAGCAAGATAGCCTGTCATTGACATAAGACCGGCTTCCAACTGAGTATTTCCTTTTTTTCCTTTCAAAACTACTTGATTTAGTTGTTTTTTCTTCCTCCAAATAGGACATTTATAAGGATGAAAAAATTAACAGATTTTAACTCAAAGTGCTCAAAATGACTCATTTTAGTGACTTTTTTAACACTATTTAGTAAATTTAACATGATTTAACCTAATTATAGTTAAATTGGTGTCCCAAAATGTATCTTTTTAAATTAAACTATTTATAATTATTTATAAGCGAGAAACTATTGTTGTAACTCTTGCAACCATACTTCTCATTATTGATGCAATTTCTCCCAAGTTATCAAGTTCATACTTATAACCTTCGCAAAAAACATTCCAAAACTGTTCTTTTTTATCATAAACAACAACTAATGTTTTTTGTGCTGTTCCTTTCCGACCGGTTATTATCAAATTAATTGAAGCAACATGTTCAGATTGAGCATGACAAGAATATGTTGTACCCCTGCGTTGTATTGTTCTGCAATACTTATCAAGAGCAACCAAAAGTTTTACTTGTTTACTTATATCAACACGTTCAAGTCTCATAATAATTTATAATGTATTTTTTGGGAATTTAATATTATTGGAAAATAATCCAGTTTCATTTACAATTTCAATAAACGATTTTGCGCGAAATAAATGCTTCTTATTATTTACAGTTTCATATTCTAATTGAAATATATAAGGACGTGCATTATAATTTCGAGATTCTTGACCTTTCGCTAAAACTGTTCTTTTTCGTTTTTGATAATCCCCTCTATCTTTTACAGAATATTTTTCATAATATTGCTGACGCGTAATAAAATCACTACCATGACGTGAATCTCCACCAATTATTTGATGTGCATAATATGTTAATACAAAAATTTTAAGTTGTTTTGTTTTTCCGAATATTGCTTCTGAATCATAATCTTCTGACAATATTTTTTCCATATCTTTTCTTGAAGCAGTCTTTAAAATTTCAATACCTAAATTGGGAGAATCAGTTTCAACATTATGAATTTCCAAAAGAGCATTTTTTAATTTGGTATGTTTTAATTTTGCTAATAAATACATGAATTGTTCTTCTGAATCATCTGTTTTTATTTCATCACTCCAATCTTTTTGGTAAGCACTATCAAGAGTATTTAATATATTTTCAAGTAACCATTGATAAGTTACTTGTCTATTAAGTAACTGATATTCATCACCCATAACAACATTAAACCCACTAACTTCGTATTTTCCTTCTAAATCAGATTCCATAACACGAACTGTTAACCATTGATTATTATCTATTTTTGATACAAAATCAATACCATAAACATGAGTTTCATCAGATAACGGTTTACCTTTATATCCACCAGATTTTAATACTTTTGTTAAAATATCTATTAATGGATTATTTTTACTATGTAATTGAAATTTAGCAACTGCAGCATCAAATCCTAATGTATAATATTCTGCAATTCTATCACCGATAAATTCAATGAATTGATGGTCATTTTTAAATTCAGAATGTTTGATTTCAATAATAGTTTTACCTCTTGATTCTTGCATATAAACCAATAAATTACCTGTTGATTCAAAATCATCAGGAACTGAAATCATTATACGTGAATATTTTGGTACTTTTAATCTATTATGGTCAGGTTTAAATACTATTGTTGCTGCGCTTAATTTAAATGCTTTGCCACGTAATTGTGTTTTATTTGTATTTGCAATAACACGAACATCAACAATACGAGGTTTTATAATTCCCTTTGATTGTTGTTTTATATAAGCTGCAATATCACACATTATTGATGGAAACTTATCAACCGGTAATTTAACAGTTGACTTGAAATAACCGCTTTTATCCTTTTTCTTAAGGATTGGTTTTATATCCATTTCGGTTATATCAGCGGTCAAATCACCAATTTCTTCTTTAGCATCAAGAAATTCCTGTTTGATTTCAACAATATCTATATTTTCGGGAAGTGACTTATCAGATAATTCCTGATAAGCTTGACGAACTTCTTGAACTTCAGCATCATATAATTTATTCTCTTCTGGAGTATCTTTTTTCTCAGGTATTGGAGTTTTTGTTGTTAATTTTTCTTTTTTGGATTTCTTTTCTTTGATAACTTTTATATCATTAACAATAGCTGTATTTAATGCAGCTTGTAATGGTTCAGGAATAGTTATATTTTCCCCTGTACTAATAATTGGTGAATATGTTGTTTGAGTTGGAACATCATTCTTTTGTTGTATTGAACCACCTTTCTGTTGAGCAATATTTTCTAATGTTATTAGGTCTTTAACATTAGCTACGGGTATTGATTTATTAGGCAAAACCTGTTGTTTAGCTAAAACTTGAGAAACTTCAGGTAATAAACTATTAACAGGTATCTTTTGAGCCTGTTGAGGAACTTTTTGAGATTGAGGAGAGACAACTTCAAGCTCTGTAATTTCTTGAATTTGCTTTTTACCTTCTTGTTTTTGAGGAATTTGATTTTTTTGTTGTTTTGTTTTTTTGTTTTTTTGAAATTCTTGTTGTTGGATAGCATCTAATACAGAACTACGTTTTCCAAACTTTTTCTTTTTGAAATTATCTGTATCAGTTTTATTTTCTTGTTCTGAACTTTTATTTAAACCAGTTAAGTTCCCCAATAAACTTAATAAACTATTTTGTTCCATATTATATCTATTTTTCTATATTTATTAAATTAAAATTCATGATAAAATTGATTTGTGCATATCAAAAATTTTAAATAAAAAATACCCAAGAATTACATCTTGGGTATTTTTGGCATTGATGGCATTTTAAAATTATTTGAAGTATTTTTCATCATTGATTTTGCGGATGCTTGCATATTATTAAATTGTTCATTTGGTCCATCTTGACCTTCTGAAGAATTTTTTCCACCATTTTCTTGTTCAAGAATTTCATTAATATAAACAAGTAAATTCTGAAATTTCCAATAAGACATTTTCTCTAAATCTTTTTGAGAATTATGTGTCTTATATGTTAGCATTGCAATACTTTTATACAAATTATCTAAATCACAAATAGATTGAGAATAAATAAATTGCAATAATTGTATATATCTGAAACCAATAAGTTCTAACCAATAATCAAATTTATCTTCAAAAATTACTGAATCTTCTGTTATAAATTCAGCAATTTCTTTCAAACATTTAGAAGTAGAGTTTGTCCAAGAAAAGCTCCTTCCAATCGGGAAAGGTTAAGCGAGTCTCCTCCAGCGACTCACAATGGGGACAAGTATCATCAATTGTTTCCATATTATCCAAAGATAAAGAATTTATAATTCTCAAATATGCTTTGTTCAAATTTTTATCTTTCTTGATAACATTGAATTTAGATACTATTTCATTTATTGATTCATTTCCAGTTTCAAACAAAAATGGTGAGTACAATAAAAATACTTTATCATAAAATATTTTATTAAATTTTTCGAGACCTTCATCTTTTTTCTGTCCGCCTTGAGCACCACGATAAACCTTAATAAGATGTTTAAAAAGTTTTGATGAAGTTGACAAAGTCGGTATACGAATGTTAATTGTATCTTCGATTCCATCAATCTTAAAATGAAATACTCTACCATCATAAAGTTTCATTAAACCTTCAGGTAATGTATAATATTTTAATTTCGAAGCAAATAACAATCCATCAAAATTTTCATGACATGTCATACAAATTGATTCCATTTTAATTGGAGCATTTGATAAATACATTTCACGAAGTTTCAATAAAAAGAAAATTTTATGACCATCGCAAATTTCACTTGATGAAATTACTTGGTCTTTATTTGCGTCATAAATTGTAACACATTTACGAACCAAATCATCAACAGCAACCATAATTGCTGGTTGGTCTTGCGGATTTAAAGTAGAGAAAACCGCAACTTCTTCAGTTTCTGGAGAACGATATGCGAAATTCCAAGATTCTGGATATAATACACCATTATGGGGTAATTCATCTCTATCAAGAATAATATTACCATCTATCATATTGGGGCGATTTTTATCTTCAACAACTTGGATTGGACCTTCTTCATCTTCTTGAGAATCATTAATATCCATGCCTTTTAAAGTTTCTTCTTTAGGTGGATTTAATTCGATTCCGCCATTTTCCATTTCTTCAAGCGCTTTTAAGTCGGCTTCTTTTTGAGCATTTATCTTTGCCATAATTATTTAAATTATTTATTGTTATTTTTTGATTTGAAAAAATTCTTTAAATTATCTGAAATATTAGTTTCAGGAATTTGATTATTTTCCGAGTTTTTTTGTTTAAATTGATTTTTAATTCCAAATGAAAGAACTTTTGATTTATTTTGACGTAAGTGCATTCCAGGAGTTCTATCAGGTGCATATATATCAATACCTGATTTTTCAAGAATATTTAAAACATCTATTGCTTGGTCTTTAAATGTTTTAATTTCAACATGAAAAGTCTGAGCAAATTCCTGCTCAGACATTTCCATTATTGTTGAACCTTGAGGTAATTCTTGATTTTCTGAAATCTTTACGCGTTTCTTAATCATTATTAACCAAAATAAAAATCACCCATAAACCAATCAGTTTCATCATAAATTCCATTATCGTTAAATTGAGCTGATTCATAATCAACATCAGGAATTAATTTTCTTATTAATGAAACTAATTCATCAACTAAACCTTGGCGCATTCCTTCATCATCTTCATCTTCAGCTTCTTCATATTTAGCTAAAAGTTTTTTAAACAATTTACTTTTGGAAAGAATTGCTTGAGCCTTTTCAACAGTCATTCCATCAAAAGCATTTTCTCTTTCCAATTGTTGAATGACGGGATTTTCTTCAACTATTTGATTAAAATCGGGTTGAAATCCTAAATCCTGAATTGGTTCTCTGTCAGGACTGCCCCAACCAATACCTAATTCATCTTCAAACGGTTCCGTTTTACGCAATTTTTGCCATCCATTTTCAGAATATCCACCAACTGGAACTTTAGATAAATCTTCACCATCATTTTTAATTTGACGTTGTCCACCAACAGCATTTAATTCCATTTCAGGAACATTACCACTTTTTACCCAAGCTTTAAAATCTTTTTCAGTTTTAAATGTTTGTTTAATATCGGGTTTTGTAAAATTCCAATTACCTCCTAACCAAACACGTAATGTTTTATGTTGAGTTACAATTTGAACTTTAACAATATCTAAAGCTTCTGATGTTCCTTGAAAACTTTTTAATAATTTATTTCCAAATCGTGCATCACTTGTAGTTTTTTTCTTATCTAAATTTGAACCATCTTTCAGGTTTACTCGTATAAAATAATTTGCCATATTTTCATAATTTATATATCCTACAAATTATGAAAATATAACTTGTAGGATTATTTTTATTATGCTAAACGCGGGTCATTTGTTACATCACTTACATAATCGCTATTAAAAGTAATAGCTAATTCCTGCATTTCATGAGAAGTATAATCATTTGCTTGGTCAGGAAAATCAGACATAGGAAATACATTATGTCCCATACGTTTCCAGAAAATCGTACCATCGCGATTATATTTTTCAACTACCAAGCAAGCATCAGCATAATCTTTTTTCAAGGTTTTTTCACCTGTCAACGGATTATATTTAAATCTTGCCCATTTTGCTAATGTATTATATACAAACATTCTTGATTCGTTATCCAAGAAATTGAAAAATTGACATTCAACATCGAAGAATGTTTGTTTTTCATTACTATCATAGCGGAATTTAACCACTTTGTAACCACCTTCGATAACGTTTCCAGTATATTCAATAAACAATCCATTTACTGCCTTTATATATTCAGTTAAAAAAGAAATATCTCCAAGATAATCTTTTAATTTCCCCATAACAACAAAATATCCATTGAAATTGGAAGCAACTACCGGTTCATATCTTTGTACTCCGGCAGTACTTTTTGTTACGTGAGGAAATGCTGTTCCAGTTGTTGCCATATTATTTGTGTTTTAATTTTGTTTTAAATATTTGAAATTATATAAATTATTTATTAATTTTTGTATTTGTTGATTTTATGTGATTCAACCATCAAGTTTTCTACATTTTGAATTACAGTAAATGCTTTTGTAACATATTCACGAAGTAATGGTCGAGTTTTCAAGTTAAATTCAACAGAACAACTTTTAATAGTATACAAAGCATCAACAATATTAGCGACTTTAAATGGTACTTCATAAGTATCAAATTTACCCCAATCAATAGCAACATCCGAAAATCTTCCCTCAAATATATCTTCAGGAGTATTTTTATTAATAGTAATTGATTCTTGATTGTCTTTTGCTAAGATTCGCGACGATGTTTTAGATTGAATCAATGCTTTAAATAAATTATTTGAAACTCTTCGAAATTCATCAAATTTATCAACATTTATATAATTTGTATATTGTCTATTCCTTGAAATAAAAGTTGTAACAATAACAAACAAATCAAAAACTAATGTTTGTAAATCAGGAATTAAAGGTTTTAAGTAATTTACATCACGATACATTGGTTGTAATCTTCCAACCATTAATTCTCTTAACAATTCATCATGAAAACCATTTGAAACCTGATAAACATTATTTTGGTTTGTTAAATCCTCAATTTGTTTTGTAAGATATTCCTGTATTGCATTATAAACATTATCCAAATGATAATTATATCCCCAACGTTTATTATTACGAGCAAGAATAGTTTTTAAATCCGAATGGAACTTAATTTTGTCTTCCAAAGCAATTGTAGTATACTCTTCATAAAAAGTTTCATCAATTGTATTGCCAAAAATATCATTATCAAGTTCATCAAAAGATTCAAATAACATATCAAACAATTTATCTTCGCGTTTTTTATTTTGAATATTTTTGTTTATCAAATAAAAAACTATCCAAAAAATTATTTGCATTACTCCGATTGAAGGCAATTTACTTTCATTAATTACTTGAGAAATTTCATCAGTTTTATTTTTACTTTTTGAACCAAATATTCCTTTGATTTTCTCAATAACTAAATCCATTGGGTCAAAAAGATTTGGTTTTAACATTTGATTAAATTTATTTTCAATCAAATTCTGATAACCAGATGTTTGTAAATTGAAACTCTCATATAATTTAGTGACAGTATTAATTGGCAATCCTGACTCAGAAACAAACTTTTGAATCATAGTATCTTTGGATGTTCCCAAATTATTCATTTCACTAAAACTTATCATACTTAATTTTTTTAAAGGTCGGGGAACTTAGGTTAAACACCTAAGTTCCTCGCCCAACTAATTATTTTATTTCCAAATCAAACACAACCTTTTCAAGAGCATCAACCGGCGTATATTCAATATGTACCAATTTGATTTTTTGTTTCCGTAATTCCAAAGTATTATTGGAAGCGTTACAAATAACCACAGGATTTGGGTCTATTGCACCAGATAGAGATAATGCGTTCATGAAATCAGCACATTCAACTTCAGTTCTTAAATAATCATCATAATTACCTTTCTTGAATGCTTCAGATTTTGACAAATCATAAAGAGATTGTTTGATATAAATCAAAAGTTCCGCATTATGTATTTGTTGTTGCGCTGTACGTTCTTTTTGACCGGTAAGATTACAATAAATTGTGTTTCCGCCATTGAAATTAATAACTGCATTATACCTGAATTTTTCTGTATAAATTCTTTCGTTATCATCAATATCGGATTCCAATTCAGTAATTCCATCAATATATCCTGATTCATTTGCTAAAACATCATATTGATAAGTTTTTGCATAGAACAAATTCGAAATCTTTCCAGACAACGGTTTTGTTACGCCGCGAATTACATCACCAGGACCAAAGAAATAACATTTATCAGAACCAATTCCAAATTTTGTTAACAATTTGGTTGAGAAATTTTTGTTACCACCATCCGGTAAATACGACCAATCAAATATTGATTGTGGGAATTGTTTGAATAATGGATTTGTTGATTTTTGAAGGTCTTCAACAAATGGTTCATTTATAATTGCCGCAACAAATCTATTTGATTCATCCAAAGTTGTTACCAAATCACCATATTGTTTTTTATAACCAGATTCAACAAATGATTTAAATGGGTCAATAAAATAACGTAAACCTTGCAATCCCCGAAGTCCCTTGATAATTCCAGGGTCATTAATCATATCAAGAATTTCCTTTTGACGAGAAGGAGTTCCATCAATAAATTGTTCGGGACGTACTTTATATGATGTTAAATTATAACTTCTAATAAATGAATTATTAACCGGAGAATTCCATTTATAAATAACCCCAGCATTATTCATCAATTCACCATCGATTGTAACAATCATCGGAGTATATGTTGGTTCAGGGTCAAGTAATTCAATTTCTTTAATTAATACCGGAACACCAAAACTGTTCAACAAATAATCCCCAACCCTAACACCAGATTCAAAGAAAATTTCTGCTTGATTTACACCTAAAGCGGCATTTGTAGTTGTTGTTATTGCAACAATATTTTCTTGTGGTAAAGTTGCTGGAGGAGCTGCATTTGAAACATTCGCAATTGTTAATGCTTGAGGAGCAACATGACTTAACATAAATTCTGAAACTCCTGTAAATTTTGGAGTCGTTGGAGTCGTTAAATCATAATAAGTCGATAAATCTAAATCCAAAAAATCTTCAATCTCAGTTTCAAAAGCATCTTCATTTAAATTTGCAATCAAACCATCTTCAGCATAATATTGATTAATAACTGTATCGATACTTATTTCATCCCCTGTTTCAGATACAACACCAGGAATTAAAGTTCCAGTAAATGTACGTACAAAACCGGCTTCACGTATATCCTGCAATTCTTTTATACGTGATAAATCAAGATTACCATTTGAATCAAACAAATGTCCATAATACTTATTGGTTATTGAAGTTCCATCAAAAGTATTATTAAACAAATAAACATCGACAAAAGTATCTTGAACCAAAGTATCAAAATTCAAAGCCGGATATTCATCAATTTCCAATTTACTATTTGCCAAGGTATTTTCACCTTCAGCAGTTATTAAATCAACATTTGATTTTTTTGCTTTAACAACAAAAACAGAAATATCATTTACACCAGTATTACCAAATTGCAAAACATGATTTTTTGATGCAAATAAATTTTCCATTTGTTTAACTTTTGGAACCCAAAATCCATTCGTATTAAACAAAGCGCGATACGGTAAATCAATAACTTCTTCAGGAGCTAACAAACTATTCGGCGAAACTCCCCAAATTGCTGTTTTATCAACCGAATCATCATAAGCACGAAGATTCAATACAGCAATGGGACCGCCTTCAATTGCATCCAAACAAACCTGATGACTGAAATTACCCTTCTTTTCTTGCGAACGCGTAGGTTTACCAAAAACAGATTGAAAAGATGTCTTATCACCTTTTGCAAATTTAACAACAATATTGACCGGACCTTGCTCAAAGCTACCGGCAATACATCTTAATCGGCTTTCTCCTTCAATAACTGCAACTTGCGAGTTGTCAGAAACTATAAAGTATGTGCCAGCACTTTTTGAGATTATTTGTCTCAAGCGAATATCCAATGCCATATTTTTTATATTTTTAAATTTAGTATTACAATTATTAAAATTATATATAAATCATAAAGACTTAAATTTATTCTTTTTTTGAACTATCATTATCAGGTTTAGATAAATCTGAATCAATTGTCATACCTTCGGTTTTGGCTTTAATTTTTTTACTTAATGTAGCCAATAATTGTTTTTGAGAATTGAAATGAGTAACGCCGCTATCTTCAGTTATTGGTCCATCATTATCCCCATTATAACTGTTTAGTTCTTGATTGCAAACTATATCTGCTTTCATCTTTTTAATACGATTAGGTATTTGTGTATAAGATGTCATTATTTCTTTCCGAACTCGTAATTGAATATTAATTAAATTATTATATGATGCAATAACTGCGTAATCTTCTGCTGTTGAAGCATTAACCCTTTCAGTTATGTTATTAATCATTTCATTATTTATAAGAGCAATTCTTTGTAAATCTGCTAAATTATCCCATTCAATTTTAGCGACTTCATTTATATATCGTTTGTGTGCTGCTGATAATTCAACATCTCCAAAATCAATAATAAACTTAGCTATTTTCTGTACAAATATTTTAGACTCAGCTTGAGCTCTTTTGGTTAAATCTAAAATATTTATCTTATCATATTTGGCAACTGCAAATTCTCCACCATAATTAGAAATACCACTATCTAATGTTGTAAGAGTTAAAACTTCATCAAAAGTTTGTTCTTCACATTCTGAATCAAGGTCAACTTCTTCTACATCAAAATTATTCTCATCATTAAAATCTTCAGGTTCATCAATAAAACTTGTATATTTTTCTTCCTCCTCAGATTCAAAATCAACTTTTGTATAAACGGGAGATTTTTCAAATTTCTCCCAATCTTTTTGATTATTATACCCTTTCGGATTTTTATTTGCAACTTCGCTCATTATTTTAAATTATTATAAATTATCGTAATATAATTTTATAAAGCAAATTGATTCATAACTAAAATAGGTCTGCAATTATCTGTTAATATTTTATTCCCATTAATTATTAATGTAATATCATTAACATATTGTAACCCACCAAATAGATATAATTTTTCAATTTCAATATTTATTCCACTATCAAATATGGATTTTTCAAATCTAAATTCTTCAGAAAATACTTGAACTTTATCATATTTTTCAAGTTTATATATTTTAAACAAATATTTTTCAATATTAAAATATTCTAAAGAAATTTGATATAACTCATTTTTCTCGAATTTATATTGTATCTTCCAATCTTGTTGCTTTATAATATCTCTTAAGAACATTTGATTTCTTTCCATAGACAAAACCAAAAGTGTTGCTTTATTTTTTGTCTGAAAATTAAATATTTCACCAGAGAAATTATTCCCCAATATATAATTAAAATTGAATAAATACCCGTTTGCAATAGTTGTTGAAAATTTATTTTTTGTAACATAAGCTTTCAAATTATATGTAAGAGCAACAACACGTTTATCAATATTTGAACAATCATACATATTAATTGGGAAAGCATTTGTATCAGGATTAACAGAAACTATTTGTAATCGTTTATCATAAAATTCTCTTAAAGCTTCAGTTTCTTTAAGAGAAACACACCAAGTACTATCCATATCAACATTTGAATAGTTTTGATTTGCTAACTTTTTTTCTTCAATAGTTTTAAATTCAATTTTTTCTTGAGAATCTATTGATGTTTTAATGAAATTTTTAACAGTATCTATTGATTCATTTTTTGTTTCAGGTAATTTATCCCAATTATCAATATCAATACCGTCAAACTCATAATCTGTATCTGTTAAACTTTCTTTAGAAAAATCTTCGGAGATTTGTATTGAATTGTTACCAAGTAAATCAATTAAATCGTTATTATTTTGAGGTAACAATCCTTTATCAAGTTTTACTGTTTCATCTTCTTCATATTTAGATAAATATACTTCCCACCAACCAACTTGTCCCATAAATTTATTAGATGGTTGCATAGTTGATACTCGAAATATCTTATTAAATATTGGGAAAAATATAAAATCTTTTTCATTTGGAATTTTATTATTACCAAAAGCAAGAGTAAATATGTCTATTACAATATGAACCATAAAATCATCTTGTAATGGCATATCCCAATCGGTATAAATATTTCTATCTTGAGGAACTTCACCATTTGGCAAATTTACGAATATTTTTTTAACATCAATAACATTCCGTATATTATGAACTTTTAGAGTATTGTGTGTTTCTGAAGGTTCGGTCCTAAAATATATTGCTGGTATTCCTGCAAGAGTAGCTATACTCATACATTGTCTTTTCCAGTTTTCAACAAGTATTCGATTATTATCATATAAGTTCCAATTTGTACTTTCATGATAAATATCTTCAATAGTTTTATATTTGATTTTATCTGGAGAAATTTTTTTGTTTTGGTATTTAATATTATTAATAATTAAAGTTTCATTATTTTTAGGTATAACCAAAATTGAACAAAAAATATCTATATCCCCATACTCAATAGCATAATTTATATCTTCAATATTCTTATATTCAATAAAAGATTTATTATCAAAAGAATACGAAAATTTTAAATTATTAGTCGCATTAGCGCCTAAATTTAAATCAAACTCGGAAAATTTTAATCTTTTCCAAGTTTGATTAAAATAAATATATGTATTTTTTGAAATTTCTAACACATTAAAAATATAATATATTTAGGTATAAGTAATTTCCATTTTAATACAAGCTTTCCCACCCACAATTGCATCCGCCAAATTTATCCCTGTTACACCCATGCCGCCGCCACCATAACCTGCTGCTTTGGAAGGAAATGCTCCATTTCCTCCATTTTTTGATTCAAACACAGAATAAAAACCTGTCCCTCCTCCATCACCTGAAGTATTTCCTAAAGCGTTTGTTCCGTTTGAAATAGTACTAATATTGGGTACTCCTCCACAAGAACCACCACCACCACCACCAGCCATATCACTATTATTTTGAATATTATCGGTAATAACTAATCCTCCAGAGCCACCTTTTTTACCATAATTATATAATGTTCCAGTTACTCCAATACCACCTGTTTGTCCACCAGTACCACCATCTCCAGATTTACCATTTAAACTACCTGTTTTAGATATTTCTAATAATATTCCTGATTCTCCATTACTTCCATGAGCTGCACTTACAAGAGTTGTTGAACCAATTTTTGCTTTAAAAACAGTTTCATTTACTGCAGTTATTGTATCACCTGATACAATATTAGTTACAGTATTTACACGGGTTTCACCCCCACCGCCTCCACCGCCTCCAGCACTTATATATTTTAAAGTTGCCATATTATTTTTAATTTACAATGATGAACAATTATGAATTATCGTTATTCCACTCGCTGTCGTAGCTGTAATGGTTATATAATAATTATTTCGTATCGTTATTTCTCCATTTTGGGGGGAAACACACTCATAATAATTTAATCTGGCTAATGAGGAGACAACACTATATCCATCAATTGTTCTAAGGTCAACTTCCATATTTAATGGAATATATATAACTCTTGTACTTCCTGTTAACCAACTTTGATTAGTACCATGTTCAATCTTCACAGAGACACATGGCCCATATTTTAAACCTCCTCCTTTTCCTCCGGAACCAACAGCATATAATTTTGTTGATATTGGTGTTTTATCAAAAGTAAAACTTTGATTTTCGGTCAAAACTAACCCCCCATATTCGCAATTAATTGTTACTTTTTTTGTTGGGTCGTCAACACTACTAATATCAAAACTTAATCTATTATTGCCATCATCCCCAACAGTTGAACTCGGAGATAAAGAGATAATTTCAATATAACCTGTTTGCATGTTCATACCATAAATTGCCGACCAACCAGAAGCTAAATTTGAAATACTCACATTTTTTTTTACAGTGCCACGTTTACAACTAATATTAAAATTTTTATTAGTAAAATCATTAAAATTCCAATATTGCTTTGTATTTGGGGATACACTTAATACTATTGGGTATAATTGGAAATTAAGATTTATCGTTGCTACCCCTATTCCATTGCAAGTAAAATAAAAAGAACTAATATCCCCCATTTGTTGACTTCCATTCGGACCAGAAGTATATGAAATATTTCCACTTATTGTTGTATTCCAAAATTGATATTCACCTGTTGCTGGTTGCAAAGAAGTAACATAATCTGCCAAACAAAAAGGTGTCATTGATGGAACAGTTATAACATAAGGATTCCCAGTACTTTCTAAATAAGTTCCATTATTAAAATTTCCGTTTGCATCTCCATATATTCTTACTGTTGTTCCATTTTGAATTGCACGAGCATATAAAGTAACAGCTCCAGTTACCAAAAATGTATAATTTTGTCTTGCTGATATTTTTGTACCTCCAGTTGCAGCATTATACCAACCATCCCAAGTATAAGTTGAATATACTGTTGCAGACAATGTTATATTTGAACCTCCAACTGCAGCGCTGGAACCTCCACTTACTGAAGTAATACCTGTTCCAGCAACTGGAGATATTGTATAGTAATTATTCATTGATGATGCAGTATAATTCCAATCAATACCATCATCAATTCCAAAGATTCCCTCCTTATAAAATGGATTCACATTAACGTTTTCATTATCATTATTGGAAGTCCATCTATAAAAAGAATAATAAGGTGCGGTTAATTGAGCTTCAACAGTAAGATAGTCAGTTAATAATAGTGTTCCAGTAAATGAACTGGTCCAAGCTGACCAAGAACCCGAATTAATTTTATATCTAATAGCTGAAATTTGTCCTGTTTTATCAAAGAAAAATGTTCTTTTTTTTGGGGTTATATATGGGCCTATATATATATCACTGGTCATTTGGAAAACATAAGTTTTATTTGTACTTAATGTTGCCCCATCATCAAAGTTTACCCATTTATCAAATCTATTATTATTATTCCAAACATCGCAATATAAAGTAACAATATCCCCATTATTGAATGTAGTATTAACAACCTCTCCAGCATAAATTGAATTTCCTCCATTAACATTACAGGAACAATCAAATCCTGGCAGAACATGTAACTTTAAAATAAAACTATTTAATATTCCTCGAGCTTCCAAAGATATATCATAGGTTATATCTGATAATGTTAAATTTTGTGTTCCTGAATATTTTGTTCCATTCATATACCATCCATCCCACGCATATCCTGAAGAAACAACAGCATTAATTGTTTTACTCCCCCCATAAACAACACTACCACCTCCACTTACTGAAGTAATACCTGTTCCTGCATTTAAAGTAACAATATATTGTATTGCATTACTTCGAGCTTCCAAGCTTAAATTACCAGTCATTGTAAATACATAAGGATTTGCAGTACTAACTCGTGTATTAGATGAATTATACCAACCATCCCAAGTATTTCCAGTATCTAATGTCGCACTTACTGTTGCTTGTGGACTTCCTTGTGTATATGAACCCCCTCCTGTAACGCTTGCAATACCTGCACCTTTTGTTAATGTTAAATTCATTAAAGTTGAAATCGCATTAGCTTGTAAAGTTCTTGCAGCATTTAATGTAAACGTATATGCTAAAGCTGTACTTACACGAGTTGAACCCTCATACCAACCATCAAATGCGCTTACACCTGAGTCAATTGTTGCAGTTGCTGTTACTGAACTTCCAGCAGCATAAGAACCTCCTCCAGAAACTGTAAGTACATCTCCAGCTTTTTGTAAGCTTAAAGTAAACATTTGAACTGTTGCTTTAGCTTGCAAAGTTCTATTACCACTTGCTGTAAATGTATATGCTAAATTTGTATTAACACAAGTTGAACCTTCATACCAACCATCCCAAGTTCTACCTGAAGAAACTGTTGCAGTTACTGTAACACTTTGTCCATTATTGAATGTTCCTCCCCCTGTTACGCTTGCAATACCATCTCCAGCACTAATTGTAATTACCGATATTTTATGTGTTGTTCTTCCTTCCAATGTTTTTGTTGCTGTAACAACAAAGGAATACTTTATTTGAGTACTAACACAAGTTCTTCCCTCATACCAGCCATCAAAATCAAAATTACTATCTACGACTCCATTTAATCTTATCATTGTTCCTGAATCAAAAGTTCCTCCTCCAGTTACTGATAACATACCAGCATCTTTTGTCAGAGTTATTGTATATCTATTTAATGTTGCTTGAGCTTGTAAACTTCTATTTCCTATTACTTGAAAAATATACGATAAATTAGTACTAACTCGAGTTACTCCTTCATACCAACCATCAAATGTATAATCTCCAGGAGCAAGAACAGCAACAGCAGTACAATTTGAATTTACATTATAATCACCAGCTCCTGTTACCGAACCAATTCCTGTTCCAGCATTCAATACTATTGTATATTTTCTCAATACAAATAAACATTGAATATTAACCGCATTTGCAGGCATATTAAAATTAACTGTTGGTATTGATGGAACAGTAATTCCAGTAACACTCCAAGAAGAAAATAAATAATCGCCTGATTCAGGAATAGCACTTAAACTAATTGGAGTACCTGATTTATATAATCCTGAAGCTGTACCATTTATTGTACCATGAGCCCCACTACTTCGAGTTAATTGATATTTTTTAGCTTCTTTATAACAGTTAATTTTTAATGTATTTGTTCCTGATGTTATTGTTATTTGTCCAAATAATAAATCAGGATTATTAATACTACTTGTTACAAGATGTAATTTATTATCAGCTGTTTTTGTTGCTGTTATCCAAGTAATTGGATTTGTTATTGTCCAGTTAGTTAAAATTAAATCATCAGCACTTTTTGCAGTTATGACTATATCTTTGGTAGTTAAAGTATCGTTAAACCATATATTAGTAGTATCAGCAAATAAATACATATTTTTATTTGCTGTTTTAATTATATGGATTAATGAATATGCTTTATATTCTGAACCAATTGTACCAAAAGTTGTATCTTGTCCTGGAGGAGAATCAACATCAGCTCCTTTGGTAAATTTATCAACCAAATTAGGTGTGTTATTTGTTCCATTACAAATGCTCCAACCAAAAGGAATTGTCCAATTTGGGTCAGCAGGATTTTGAGGATTCCAAGGACACCACATTAATATACATCCAATTGGTAATGCTGCTCCAATTAAATTATAAATATTTTGGTCTATTTCATCTTGGTTTTTTATTCTTACAACACCATCTGAACCAACTTCAAGCATTCCATCATGAAGTTTATTAAATGTTAGTTTATTTCCAAGCCATAAATCATCAGTAAAATTTACTGGCTTATCATAAAACATATCATGCGTTCCAATTTTTAATTGAGAACGTTCAGCTTCAATATTACTGGAATCAGATTGTAATACTAAATAGCTTTTATTAGTTCCTGGTTCTTTATTCTTAAAAATTTTGGCAAACTGCGATAAATTACTGTCAGTTTTTTTACCAATTAAAATACCTGAATTTGCATCTTCTTGTAACACTACAAATGCTGGAATATTTCCAACTCCAGGAGCATAATCAGACACTAATGTTTGATTTCCTGTAGGTGAAAAAGTATTCATTAACATTTGAATATACCGTTTTATAGAACCATATACAAATGTTCCAGATTCATAATCGCTAAATTCTGAATTATTATATCCAAAATAATTATGAATTTTTCTTATTCCCTCATCTTTATCAGCAGCAATACCAACATTATTACTTAATCCTGGAAAATAGGGGGCAAGTATTGATGAATTTGTTACTTGGTCATTAACTGAAATAGCATTATTATCAGCATAATTTTTGTAATATGACGGATATTTTAGAAATATATTTTTAAGATTATTGATTATTACATTATTATTGATAGCATTATTCACTTCTTCTTCGATACGTCTTTCGAATGAAGTTATAATATTGGTTTCTTCATTAAATGACATTCCAGTACTTACAAGACTTCCTTGTTTATACTGTGTCATCAAAGAATTACCTAAAACAATAATATCAGAATTAACAAATTCATTTATTTCAAATATTGTTAATATTTTTTGTTTCTCAACAAATAATGATAATTTTCTATTTAACCAATCTAATGTTATATCAGATTCTGTTGTAATTTCACTTGGAAATGTTTGAATAAATTTATCAGCAACACTACTTATGAAAAAATACCTGCTACCACGAATACCTTGTGCACCTTGAGTTCCAGGGTCACCTTCTTTTCCAGGAACACCCTTGTATAATGGTGAATTTTCAATAATAGCGAAATTACGATTAATATCTTCAACCATTTGCGCAATGTTTGAAAACTCAATTGTATATAAAGTTTGTAATATATCCGGCATTTTTTATTTTCGTTTAAAAGTGAAAATCAAATTTTTAAAATTTGAAGTATATTTATAAATTGGTTTGAAATATAGTATTGTATCAAATTTAGTATCTTTCGAATAATCTAATCGTTGCCCCAATTCATTACTAATATTGTCAAGTTCATAAAACTTTTCAAGTACCATATTAATATACTTGTTTATTATATACTTGTTAATATTGGCATCAATTTTTTTAATATAGTTTTCATTATTATTAAGTATAAATAAGGAGTCTACATTTTGACCATAATAGCTTCTTAATAATTCAAGTATATCTACTTTTTCATTAAATTGTGTTGTTAAAATAATTGGATTATTCTTAACATATAAACTTGAAACTATTGAATTAACTTCATCCCATAAAGAAGTAGCATTAATTAAATTATCAGTTACATTAGTGCCTAATTTTATATTGCCAAATTCTGGAGAATAAATATTAAATAATCTATCGATAGGATTATCTGTAACATAATTATCTATTTCAGGAACATTCTTATATTTCAATAATTGAAAATCAAATAAATTATTAACATTAAATAGTTGTGGAAAATATGCTGTTTTAATACGGTTTATTAATACTATTTTAATTTGATTAAAAAGATTCCAAATAACAATATTTTTATCAGGTTGTTCCATTTGAAGATTAATATATTCTAATGGTTCAGTATCTTTTATTTGTATTGGTGTTTGCTTAATATAATCATGGAGTTTAACAATCGAATAATCATTAAGCATATATTTTACTTGAGACTCTGTAAAAGTTTTAGATTTAGCTTCCGTTAATATAATATCTTTAATTAATCGCCAAATTTGATTACGATTAAATAAAGTTAATTTAGCTTTAATTCTATCTGAATCAGCATCAAAATAATCAAACCTATTAATTATTTGTTGGTCAGTTTCATTTGCCAAATAAAATTCAGGAAAATAAAAAACAGTATTTGTTTCTTGAAAATCAATTTCAAAATAATATTGTTTTAAACTTAATGTAACTTCTGGAGCCAAAAGTCTAATAGTTGTTGATTGATTATTAATAGTTACTGTTGCATATTTTTCATATTCTGGAAAATTCGACATTGGATTGGTTGAATTGCCAATAGTGACATTTAAGTGTTTATCACGAATTATTTTTATTTCATCTTTACCAGCAATTTGATTATATTCCGTAATGAATAATGTTGATTTATCATCAAAGAATTTAACTTCAATATCTTCAACCCACATATAATCAGGTTCAACATATTTAACTCCTTTGAAAACAAATTCCATCGTTTTATATGTGTATGTCGTATCAATTCCAATTTCATTAGGTATTGTTACAGAACTATAAATATATAATGGTTCTGTTTCGGCCATTCCAGCAGTATATTTTCCATCAAATTCAGTACCTTCAAAATAAATATTCCGTTTAATACAAATATACCATTTTTGGTCTGTTGCTGAAAATTTATAAAAATCCCCCCAAACATGATTATTTTCAAACATAATCATATCAGTTTCTTTTATTGGGTCACATATATTTATACCTGTTGGAATTGAATAATATAAAAAATTAGATGATTGATTAAATCCATTAACACATGAATAAAAGAAACTTAAATCAACAAGTGGTTTATTTCGAGAATCTCCACCACGTATTAAATCATTAAAATCAAGATACTTGTTAATACTAAGATATATTGTTTTTAAATCATGATTAATTTTAAATTGATAAAATAATTCTGTTGCGCTTGGGTTATTTATATCAATATAAACTGCAAAAGAATAACCATCATATTCTAATGGTAATAAATATTTAATTCCTAAAAATACTGTTTCTGAATTACGTTTATTAGCTGTAATTACTGGCGAAGTTATTTTTGGAATATCTTCAAAATATCTTAATTCTGCTGCAGTATTTTTTAAATATTCTGGACATTCACCTAAAATCAAAAACCAATTAAATTTTAATTTATCTTGATTAAGTTTTTCAATATCCGGATTACCATTTTGAATAAAAAATCTTTTATCAAAATTTATTGTATTGGGAGTAAAAAATGTTGTATTTCCAAAACCAAATATTAAGTCTAAAACAGATATTTCATTATTATCTTGATTATTATTTACATCAACTAATGGGTAATCAACTAAATCATCTTTTGGTTCATTTTCATCAACATACTGATATATTGAATCAGTTACTTTTTGTTCAAAAATACTTAAAGCTTTTTGAAGAATTTCATCATTAGGATATGCAAATTGATAATTACGTAACCACTCAATATAATCTGGTTGTGAAAATTGTTTAACAGATTTTAATTGAGAATAATATGATAATTTATTGATAGGTGTTAACTCTAATAATTCTTCGGTAAATGTTTCATAAACTTCAGCATACGTTAAAACACTAATATGTGGATTATTATCAAATCGAATTATTAATAAATCACTATAATAAAAGTATTCAATAATTTCAAATGAATTATTGTTTATTTTAACTGTATGTTCGGTTTCAGATAATATTTGATTTGAAGTTATCCATACATCAGTTTCTTTTACACTTCGAAAACTATAATAATTTGAATTACCTTCTATTCTATCTTTAGTTATAAAATACCAAGGAACATTAATGCTATATTCTTCTTCAAAAATATCATTAACATTATTTTCAATTATTAATGTAAATGAACTATTAGTTGGAATTGTTTCTTTTAACCCGAATTTAAATAATCTTCCAGATTTTTTATTACAACTAACAACAATATTTATTAACGTTTCATAGAGAGATGTTTTAACAATATCAGTATCTTTTATAAAGTATTGGAAAATTAATTTGTTATCATAATCGGTAATAGAAATTTCATCACCAACATCTATTCTATCAATAACATATTCTTTTCTGGGAGGTTTTTGAGTAATATCTTGTAAAGCAAATCTACCACTTATTTTAAGATAATCATTTAATATAATTGGAATATTTTCTTGTATATGTAATTGAGGAATTTGTTGAAAATCTAAACTGGTTTCTGTTTGTAATCCAAGTTTCCCATAATAATTATTGTAAATATCCAAATGATTTTCTTTAACAACTTTATTTGATAAAAAACCAAAAAAGTTATTAAATATATTATGTATTGAATGTTCCAATGAAAATTCAAATTCCAAATTTATAAATTTTGGGAAAAAAATATCATTATTAACAAATGAATTTAATATTCGATTATTAACAACATCAAAATAATTTTGGTTGGCTAAAATGTCTGATAATTCAATTGAATGTTGTGTTGGATTTTGATTTAAGATACTGCAACCAAATATAGTTAATTTTAATTGTTCAAAGTTCAAAAATAACGGAAATTCATAATATTCTTCAGCAAATATTTCATCAAATAAACCATGTAAAATACTTATATCTCGAAATAGTTTAATTTTACCATATTCAAAAACCATTTCTTGATTAAGGTTTGATTCATTGTTTAATTGACTTAAAACAAAATATTTTGGATATGTGCTTTTTGAATTTCCTAAATATAACGGAATATGCCAAACAGCTATTTTACCATCAGTATCACGTTTTGAAAATCCCCCATATCTTAATTGGTCTATTTCAACAATTGTTGTTTTTGTAGATAGAAAATTAGATATTTGTGGTATTATTGGATTTGTTGTATCAATTGCAACACGTCTACCATTATAATTATCCAACCAAAGCTTTTGATTAATATCCATAACAATTTTATATTGCCCACTAATTTTTATAGGTGCAATATTTAATGTTCCAATTGGAGTATTAAATAAATTGGTTGAATTTATATCGGAAATATTTTCTATCATATCAGATTAATAAAGATTTTCTTTCAATCCTTGTCCGTTGTAATTATTCAATATTGTTCCAAGCCCAACAACATCTGTTGCAGATACATGACTACGTAATCTTGCACGTACTCCAATATCAAATTTAAATTGTTGATTGTTTATTAACATATCGATACCAATCTTTTTATAATATTCCAAAGGATTATTAATATCAAATAATATTAAACCATTAATTTTACCTAAACGGTCTATCATTCTATATTCAAAAATAATAGGTATTAACAATTCAGATTCTTTAGGTATAACCATAGTTGCTTCGGAACTGTTTCCAACAACTTGAATTGCATTTGCTGAATTTATAATTGGATATAAAAATGCTCCACAGGTTCTTGCACCAACAGCGAACTTATCATTTTCATTAAATCCTAATCCATAATCATTCCAAATAGGTAATGAATCTGGTGGTGGAGTTTCACCAATCTTTTTAATTTCAGCTTGATATATTGGTTCTTTAATATATTGGAAAGTTTTCATGTTTTCGAATGATTGTTTCAATACATTGCCGTTTTCAATATCATTAGGATTTAATGGATTATAATACGGATGTTCTGTAGTATAAACAGCAATATCATCTGTATATTGTTCTTTTAGTTTACATATTTGTAATATGTTATTTTCAAGATATACAATATTTTTATCCTCTTCATTAGCATCAAGTTGACTATTAAATGGTACTGATGTATTAACTTCTGTTGTTAATGGTTTAACTAACTGTGAAATTTCGGTACTTGCATTTATATCTAATGGTCTGAAATATAATATTTGGCGTTTAGTTTGTTTGAAATTATCAATATCTGCAATTTTAACTGGAACTTTTAAATAATCTGTAAAAGTTGGGTCATAATTGCTTGGATTTTGATTTGAATTTCCTGGAATCAAAGTTTTAATTTCTAATGGAACTTGATTTCCATTTTTAATTCTAATATACCCTCGTTTACGTATAATGCCACCCCAATTTATTTGGTCAAGAATATCATAAGTGTCAGTATAGTTACCTGCAAATATTTCTGTTGTTGAATTGTTTAAGATTGTATAATTTTCACCATTAAAATCAACAAAACTAATTGCAAGTGTTTCTAAGTTTGCTTGATTTTCAATAGTATTTAATCTATTAATAATATTCGCAATACAAACATCTAATGGTATATTTTTTTGTTCAGGGGTAAATTGACCTGAAGTTATAGTTCTGGCTTGATGGTTAAAAGTTTTTTCAGCTTCTATAAGTTTATCAGAAATATGTGTCAACAAACCTTCATTATTTAATATACCAATAAATTCAGCATTTTGAAGGTCTATATCATTTTGAGAAATTGTATTCGCAACATTATTGTCACGTAAATCATCCGGGAAATTTACTCTAATTACTTCTGACCATTCTGATTTAACTGATGAAATTGGATAACCTGCTTCAGAAACAGCTCTAATCCTAATTTCAACAGATTCTGTTTTATTAATAGGAATCATTAATTGATTAATATTAATTTTATCAGAAGAATCTAATGGTATTTGTTCCCAAACTAAATTACCATCAAGATTTTTAATCTTACTTAAAGTTTTTGTTTCTAAAAGATTCCATGAAGAAAAAGAAACCATAACTTCTTTTCCTTCAACAATCATATTATAATTAATACTATCTGTTGTATCAACATTTTGGGAAAGATACCGATATTCAACATCATATTTAATAATATTCTGTTTTCCAGTACTTGGACTATACAAATTATTTTGTATTTCCCAAAATCCAATTATTCTATATTTTGGTTTAATATCTTTAATACCATAATTTGTAGCATTTGTATCAATTTCTCTGGCAACATTCAACAAATTCTGTTTTAATACAACCAATTCATTTCGTAATTTATAAATAGAATTTGCTAAATATGTTTTTTCCTCAATAGTATTGAATTTTTTAGTATTTAATTCGTTCTCTTTAAGTTCAATTTGATGTTGTTTATATTCAATATCATTTTTGATACTATCTTTATTTTTATTGAGAGTTGATATTTCTTGAATAGTTTTTGTATCAGTTGAATGTTTATTGATTTGAACAACTTTGAAATTATTTTTTCGAAGTACAGGTTTATCTGGAACAATCCCAAGCGAATATGGTATCGTAACTTCAGTCATTAAATTCAATAAATATTCACTGAAATTAACAACATTTTTTGAAAAAAATTCATCAATCGTATATGTTTTACCATCATAAATTAACTTATAATCAGCGGTATCAATTTTAATACCATTAGAAGGATAACCAATTAATTTAGGGTTTTCTGTCGATAAAAATATAACAAGTTGTTGATTTGGTTTTATTGGTAATGATACTATATTTTCGGTTGTATCAATTATTTCATTAAAATATAATTCATCAAGTCCAACAACTATTGCATCGGTTCCAGCAATACGTAATAATGTAACAGTATTCTGAAATCTATCAATATTTGTTATTTGGAATTTTGCTGTACCATATTTGTTAACAAGTATATCATTTATTTTTAGGTCTATTGCTTCGCCGATTGTATTTACAGAATAATACTTGGATTTATCTAAAATAACATCGTAAGAAGTGCCATCATTTGTTAATACAGTTTCAACATTAAATTTACCGAAATATTGTACCTTTTGTTTATCGATATATAATTCTCTATCCCATTCACGATATTTAACTTTACCAATATTATATAAATATTCAATATCTAATATTGTAGGTGCTTGTTGTGTTATATTTTCGTAACCATAACTAAACTCAAATATCTTACAATATATTTGTGTTGTTACAATTTCTTTTGATATAGTAATCGGTAATTTAACAGATGGATATAATAAATCATTTATGAGAGCATTGTTATCAATATAAATATTATCGGTATTTAAATCGATTGAATCAATAAATTGTGCATTCATAAAAGAAGTTCGAGTATATTGACTCAAACTACCATCTGCATTAAGTATATATGAAACATTATCAGAATTTAACAATGAACGAAAATTACTATCCATTCTTGCCAATTCTTGCTGTAATTTTTGAAAGGAATTTACAGGCAATTCAACAACTGTACCATCTAAATTACGAATTGTAACTGTAATAGTTTCAGATGAAGAATTACTATTTGCTTTTTGAAACGCATTAAGTAAATTAAATATATTTTCGTAATACAATTCTATTCGTTCCAAAAATTTCTCAGCTGATGACTTCATATTATTTTACTTATTATTTATCCAAATATAAATATATATTATCTATATTATATTGGAAATTTTATATTTTGATTTACAGATTGAAATTCTCTTCAATAATTTTATACATAAAATTACCATAATCTATTTGTTTAAATCCTGCTTTAAAATAGAAAGAATATAAATCATCGGAATCTTTATGTTGTTGAGATTCGTCTGTATGTATTGCTTGTAATAATATTATTGGACAACTTGAATGTTCTGAAATTTCTGAAACAAATTCATTCATTAATATTTTACCATAACCTTTATTCCTATAAGTTTTTGATATAATAACATCTTCAATAAATAACACATAAGGGTTACCAATATCTATTAATTCATCCGGTATTTCATCAAAATAATTGGTGAAGAAATTGAATTGATTATCTTCTGAAAATAATATTCTCCCAAGCATTACATCCTCTTTTTTCATAAATAAATAACCATGCGGAAGAATATATTTCCAATCAAATTGAATATTTTTTAAATCAGTTTTTGAAATTACCATAATTTTAATAACATTTCATTATTCATAATTGATTTAAAACCATAACCAAAATAAAATGATTTTAATATTTTATTTAATTGATTACGATAAGCATCCCAAGAAACATAACCCATATCTGCAAATTCCCATTGATACCTATTATCAGATGGACTTACAATTAAACAAATATGTTGATATTCAGAATAATTGTTTTTAATTAAATCAATAAATCTTTGAAGAAGAATATTAGCATAACCTTTGCGTCTATTATCTCTCTCAATCCAAAGTAAATCTAACCAAATAACATTTCCATCTTCAGAAAAATGTATCCAACCAATACGATTATTATCTTCATATAAAGATAATATTTGTTTTGATTTTGATTTGGAATTTAATTTAAATCTAATCATAAATACGATACATTAATATGCTATTTGTTTTTGATTGAACAAAACCATATTGTTTATACAATTGAATTAGTTGATAATTGGAAAAATCTCCAGAAGATTCAACTGTTAATGTTAATAAATTTATATTGGGAAAATATTCTTTAAAGTTTGATACTAATTCATTTAATAATAAATGGGAATATCCTTTGCCACGAAATGCACGTTTAACATAAACAATCCAAATAACTTGAATATTTTGATTTTTAAATTCAGGTAATTCGTTATTAAGTTTATCCATCCATTTCATGTTATATGGATTTAACTCAATATGGCCAATTTCATCTCCATGTAAATACATGGTTAAAATTGTATCAGGATGTTCAGAATTATCTTTTTTCTTCCATGTAAATTTAAAATCTAATAATTCATGTTTTTTATATACCATTTATTTACACTTTATTTACACTTTATTTACACTTTATCGTTGTAGAATCACATGACCAATACCGGAACTATTTTTAACAAGTTCCTCTACTTTTTCTGAGTCTTCGATATTATTACATATTTCATCAACATTTAATGTAACATCTCCAGGAAGTTGTACTGTATGTCCACCGATAATACGTTTTAATTCGCGTTTTGTTTCTGCTATTACATGACGTTGAAATAAATCATCAACATATAATGAATCAATTCCAGTATTTATTTCACAATCTAAAACAACTGAATGTTCCATTTTACCTTCATAAAAAATTATTTTATGTGTTGCAGGATTAAAATGAAACATAATTCCCTTACTAAAAATTGCTTGTGTTACAGCAACTTCAGTCATTTTTGCAGCAATCTCCTGAATATATAAATTGTTATTAATTCCCATTAATGATTGACCATAAGGTGCAGTATTTTGCATATAAGAAATTGAATTGGTCATTTCTTGTACTGTAAAATTACTGGACTTATTACATTCATATACTTCTTTGACAACATTAACCCAAGAAGGTAATTGTATTTCAATTCCAATAATTTTTATCTTTTCACCACTATCGGATAATTTATAACTTTTATTTAAATATTCTTCAAGTGATTTACGAGTTATTGCAAAAGCTCTATGTTCTTGTGAACGATGATAAGCATATCTAAAAAATAACCGAGCTGATTGCTGAATTACACCAACAACCAGTTTTCGAGGAACAGAATATGGTATCATACCATAAGCTGTTATTCTATTACAAATTAATTCAACAAAAGCTGAATCTTGTTGAGTTAATTGTATTTGAGGTTCTGAAGTTACATTTATCATATTTTATAAATAATTGACATGTTTTGGAAATTCTTATCAGACCATTCTATTTGTTTAATTAAATTTTCCTCATCATTTGCGAATATTATTTTTGTAATTTGTTTGAAATCTTCTTTAGTTTCTAATGGTGAATTTTTTACTTCAACAATTTCAGAATTAGAATTGTTATAAATGATTTTGATTTCTTTATAATTAAGATTAGTTGGTTTTAATTTATTTGTTAATTTTTTTTGATATTCTAAAGCTTGATATTCGCATAATTCAAATAACTCAAGTATTTCTTTAAATACATCTGATTCGTTACTAAAGTTGATAACATTCGCAGTTCCGGATTTTTTAAATCGTATTTTATTACCAACATCAATTCTAACAATTATATGTAAAAAATTTTTATAATTATTGATAGTTTCAAATTCGCAATTAACCCAAATACCATCTTCATTAAAATTTAACATTGGCATACCAAAATGTTTATCAATTGATAATTCATCTTGATTTTCTGATGAAGAAAATTCAGCATGTATTAATCCTAAAAGATTAAGTAAGAAATCTTCAGCATATCTTTTATTTTGTTCTTCAATAGATTCTGCGCTATATTCTGACCCATAATAACTATCTTGATTTAATTTTTTCATGATTGTTCAGATAAATATTTAAGTTTATTCAATTCTGAAATATGTGTTTCAAAATCTGATTTTAATCCAATTAAATTTGTTGAGTCTGGAATATTATCATAAAATGTTTCAATCATCCCAATATATGATTGAATTAATATATCTAAATTACCAATACCAACCCCCTTAAAATATTCTCTTTCATTTTCGGGAATATTAAAATTAAATTCTTCGATTTCAGCAAATTCGCTTGCAACATATTTTCCGAAAATTCCACCAATTCGTTCTGCAACAAGGTCTTCAAATTCCAATACTTCATCATGTAATTGGTCAGCAACTTCATGTAAATGTCCTGAATCTGCACCCCAATGATTTATTTTTACATAAAATCGAAATTTATTTATATTCAGGAGCAAAAGTCCCATAACAATTTTTATATTATCCATTTGTTATATTATTTGTGTTTAATTTATTCTTAATTCTTGATGAAATTTTATCTAAAAAGAAATCAACCATTGTATCTTCTTTTGATATGAATTTCCTTATTATTGTTGAACCACATAATCCCAATAATATTGATATTGCTTTACATAAATCAATATCAATTTCATAATATTGACAAACAAATAACCCTAATAATATTGATAATGATGTATATGCAAACTCCTGAAAATAATAATCAAACTTTTTAAAATGTCTATCATCATGGAAAAAATCAACCAATAAAGTTAATATAAAAGTTCCAAACCCTAAAAAATATAATAGTGCTGTTGCTGAATGAGTTTGAATTTCTTGTATTATCGTTAATTCTAATTCTTCCATAAGTTCCATAATATTTAATTTTTAAAAGTATATTTATTCCATGAAACTGATTTAATTTCTCCACCTAAATCTGTTGCAAATAAAATATCTGAAATTTCTTGAAATTTCTTTTTATCTTTAATTTGAGCTTTTAATTTTTTAGATAAATAAAGTCCATTTTTATAACGTATTAAAATGCGCTCTTTGTCATTTTCAATTAATTTCGCTGTTTGTTCTAAAATATTAAAACATAAATTTTCATCAACTGGAATAATATAAACTCTTGGAAAATCTTCACCAAACATTTTTATTTCGCAATGAATCAACATGTCATCTTGAAAATGTTCACCTTCAAAATATAATTCGCATTCAAAAAGATTATCTATTTCCGTAATATTCCCAACATAAACAATTATTCTTGGATTATTAGCAACATATTTTTCATAAATCTTAATATTGGTGATTTGATTCATATCACAATATTTGCGCATATTTATTTCCAATTTATGTAAAATTGGAAAAACAGATTTATGAAGTAAATTTCTTTTTAATATTGTTGACATTATAAAACTTTTTTATGTAAATTAATATTTTCAGAAGGAAAATTATTTGCAATTAAAAAATCAGGAACCCAAAAATTTGGACATGTTTTTGTTGATGTTTGATTGTGTCCAATAATTTTAATTGTTGGGATTACTTGAATCCAACCTTTCAAATATTTAATTAAACTATCCAATTGTTCTTTGGTATAAACAACTTCAGGTTTTTGATAAACACCATTTATTTGGTTTGTTTTATTCAAACCATCTTTAGACCAACCACCAGCTAATGATATATGCCGAGTAATTGAATTTAATCCTGTTGCGCCGTTTGTGATTTCCCATTCATCAACAGTATTATCAGTATTCCAAGGAATTAAATTAACAATATTACCAGAACGTTGAATAAAATCAGAATATCCAACCTTGGTCCAACCGCGCCCATTTGTTTTATTTGCTGCGATTAAAGTTCCATTACTTAAACGTAATGTTTGTTTTGCCAAATCATTAGCATTATAGGTTTTACCTAAAAAGGTATAAGTTCCATTGGTATTTTTTAATGCTCCTAAATGCCACAATTCAATATCTGCTTTTTGTATTTCCCGATTATATTGGGTATCTAATGTATGAACACAAATATATTCTAATTTCTTTGCTGCCATAAATTTAATTATTTTAAATTATTTAAACTTTGAAAGTATATTTATCCCAATAAATTGCTTTAATTTCACTTGCAATATCTGCTGAAAAAAGTTTATCAGCAATAGATTTAAATTCAGCTTTTGATTTAAATGTTTTTTTCATTTGTTTGGATAAATAAAATCCATTTTTATAAGCAATTAAAATATTTCGTTTATCCAACAATGTTAATCTAAACCCAACATCTAATATACGATTTATTATTGTTTCATCTGCTGGGAATTTATATTCTTCAGGATTTGATATTTTTGTTTTACCATTTTTAAAATCTTTCGCATAACTAAAACTACATGAAACAAAACCTTTTTGTATATCTGATTCTGTTAATGTTAAGTTTACTATTATATCTTTAATATTAACAACAATCATTGCATTTTGGTTATAAACACTTATTGGTGTAACATCCTGAAATTTCGCAATCCGTTTTGAAGTATTATGCAATACAGGAAATATTGTTGTATTAAGTAATGATTTTTTAGCTTCATTAGTAAAATAATATTTATCTCTAATTATTGCATTATATAAAGATAAAGATTGTTTTTGCTTAGGATTATTTAAATCAAATCTTGATAAGTCATATTCTTTTTTATTTGAATAATATTCTCCATCAAATGGGTTTGTAAATGTAAATGTAATCAACAAATCATCTTCATTTTCAGATATAAGCATTGAATTATTTCCAAATAAGATTTTATTCCCATCCAATTCATCTGCTAACCTTTCTTTAATTAATTCATTGAAGAAATTTTTAACTGAGAATTGTGTTAATTCTCCATTTTCTAAAGCAATTTTTTCTTCAGTAGTTTTAGCATAAAAATCTATCGCATCTGTTATAATTTTATTACAACCATCTGAAATGTTATTAGGATTCAAATAAAGTTCATTTCCTTTTGATTGAGCAACTTCTTCTCCTTGTTTCCAAAGTCCAGAATTTTCAATGCTTCCTTCATCAAAAAGAAATATGCTATATGTTAATCGTTTGGCAAATTGTTTACGAACATTTACTTGTCCCCAATCTTCCAATGTTATAATTAAATCACTGTCATCTTGGATAATTAAATCAAACCAACCGACAGTTTCCATTAATATCTCTTCAAATTCTTGAGATATTTCTTCCATTGTTATTGTACGAATACCACTTTTTATTGATACCATTTTTTTTATTTAGAAATAAATTTATTGGAAATATTCATTTTTACTGGGAATTGTTCCATCTTCAGTTAATGGAATTTCATCAGCAGTATTTATAGTATTTATTATATCATATTTTTCATGAACACATTTTGTATCTATATTTGAGTTGATTTTATCTACCACTTTATTAATAGCGGCATCAACAATTTTATCTGATACTTCTTCTTCTTTGTCAAGAAACTTACGTATTACTGTTGAACCAACTAAACCACAAAGAATTGTAATTCCTTTTGATATTGCATCTGAAAATTCAAATATTTCACAAACAACAATACCAATTAAAATACTAATAAATGTATATATAAATTCTCGAAAATAAAAACTAAATTGTTTAAGTTCTTCCTTCTTTTTACTATTGACATTTATAATATCAACTAATAATGTTAATATAAAAGTTCCAAACCCTAAAAAATAAAGTAATGAATTTTCTTTGAATATATTTAATAAATCTGTAATCATAAACTTTTTATTAATTGATTCAATTTATACTTTATATATATTAAAATTCCTGAGAATAAAATTACATTTTGTTCAAATATTGTTATTTGGAAAGTTTCAAAGAATTTAACAGTAATACTTAAAATGATTAAAGTAATATTAAACCAAAGAAAAAAATGAATTGTTTTATAAGTTTTTGATTTATAATGTTTAATTAGAATTGTATAAGCATGTTTAAGATATTTGACACTTTCTTTACATTCACCATTTTTTTGAATTTGAATTAATAATTTGATATTTTTGATAAATAAAATTATTATTGATAATGGGTCAAATATGATATAAATACCAATAAGTAAAATTAATAATTCATTTCTAACTTGATGAAATTCACTTATTTTGTAGAATATAATATTTAAAATTAAAATATGTAACGCAAGCCTGATACTATATACGCCAATTATTTTAAAGATTGGGCCTGTTTTAGATTTGTAAATTTCGCCAACTAAAAATATCAAATAAACTCCTGCAATTAATAATACAAATATTGGAATATATATTCCAAACCATTCTAAAAGACTGGAATTATTTTGTAACCAATCATTAATTAAATTTTGAAGTTTCATTGTTCAATATTATTTTGAGTTGATTTATCGTTTTTCTTTTCGACAAGTTCATCAGTTAAATCCACTTTACCATATTTTTTGATAAATTTAACCACAATCTTATCAAAATTATTTCCAAAATGCAAAAAGAATATAGCTATATGTTCAGATAAAGTTGCAACAAACAATCCAATTAAAAATGATAATATATTGTTTAAATCAGTAAAGTACAATATAAAAATTGTACCGCATGTAAACATTATCATAGTTGATATGTACATTATTTTACCAATTAAATTTAAATTATAACCGTTAATTATTTTGCGGAAATAATTTAAAGTACCAATAATTAGTAAAATAGTCCCTAACCCAAAAAACTGATGTTTTCTTTCAAAGTTACTTAAGTCTAACATATATGTTATATCTTTTTATAGTTGATATAATATCCAAGCATTAGTATTATCAAAATTATCTAAATTAACTGTATTAGTTATATTATCCGTAATTTTATCTGCTAATATAAATTCAGATAAATCCATATTCAATAAAGTAAATTCATCTTTATCATAAGTGAAACAAACATAACTAATATATTCTGATTCAATATCTTTAATTTCCGGTTTACCAAGTAAATCAATTATGTTTGTTAATCCAATAAGTGATTCTTGAATCACTGGTTTTATAATAATTGTTTTATCAATATTAGATATAAATAAATTATCAATATCTATTGGTTCACCTTCAGAATCAGCAATTCCATTATTAATCATTGATATTATTCTTACCAATGAATCTCTAATTATCTCCATATTATTTTAATTATTTAAATTATGTTTTTGAGTTTATTAATTCACTAAGTTCCTCTGAATCATCAATAGATTGAATTATATTTTTTGATTGCTTCAAATATTTTGAGTAACCATGAAACATTAATGCAAAACTATCAACAATATCATCAATCTTCCCTTTATCTAAATTGATTAACTTTTCTCCATTATATATAGTTGTAAAAAAATGTATCATTTTTAACTTGTCTGCATTACCATCACCTGTAAAAAATTTCTTTGTTGATGTTGGAGTTGGAGTGAAAAGTTTACATATAGTTTCCTGATTTTTTTCTTGCAGATTAATACTTACTTGAATAATAAATTCCCTAATTAATGATTGAAGACATATATTACCACCCACTGTTGCTAAAGATGATTTACCTGAAAATGATGGCATTATATAATTTTCAATTGTAAATATAATTGTATCAGGATTAAATTGATTTATGTTTTCAGCAAGAATTTTACGTATAACTTTTGCACACATCATTGCTTTAAGTGTGTAACGTAATTGTTCTTCAGATGTTCTATCTTCCCCAAATTCACTTAAAATTAAATCTTTTGTCAATATATTTTTAGGCATACGATAAACGATTTGATTAACATTCTTTATATGTTTTGGTGAATATGACTTATTTTTATTGACATCTTTATCATGAACTATACGATAAAACCCTATTTTTGATGAATTATCAGAAATTTTAGCTATGCAAATTCCAGTAGAATTTAAAGATAAATCAAGACCAATTATTAGTTTTCGACTCATTATGATGAAAATTATTAAAATTTTTAATTATATTTTGATGAAAAATTGATTTGGGAGGGAGTAAAATTCCTTCCTTTCAGACTACTCGATTTTTCATCAAAAGTGCTTGTTTTTGCTTCCAATTTAACTTTTATTAACTAAAAAAGCTCCTTTTTAACATGATTTAACTATAATTTAACATGATTTAAGCAAAACCAATCAATTTAAGCAAGTTTTTAAATTTTTTCATTCTAATAGAATGTCTACATTGAAAAACTTTTAAGGAACTTTCCAAAGAGCTATTTTTTATATAAATTTTACGACATGCGAATTATAAATCTCAAAAATTTAATGTTTGTTCTTTATTGAAACTTGAAATAATTGAATCTTTAACAATAACTAATTCTTTGTTTCTTATAATAAATTTGGCAACTATTGTATATATTATGTTATCATCTAAGCGATATTTTAAAGTTTGCTCTGATTGAGAAAATAACAATTCATTTGTGAATGTATTAAATACATACCAAACCAAATTAGTTTCTTCAGCAACAAAATCATTATTAAGTTTCGCAACTATAATATCAGCTTGTTTAAGTATGTTTGCATCTTTTGCTTGTGGGTCTGTTATCTTTATTAAACGAGGGAACATACTTTTCATTATATTATATGCTGTTTGTATTTCACCTTCAACATTCGGTAACAATATTTTGTAATCTGTTTCTGCAATATAATGATGAAAATTTGGTACTAATGTGGATTCACGTGTAAATAATGGATAATCATAATTTACCAATAGTTTTACGTTAGATAAATCCAAATTATTTAATATTGAATTTTCATCCTCATAAATGGATATTTCATTATCATCAGAATCAACTAATATTAAATCATATAGTTCTTTTGATAAATTAATTCCTGTTTCAACCGGCATTACAATTACGTAAGGTTCAATCAATCCAGTTTCTTCTATATGAATATCCAATACTGTTACAAATAATTTATCAATAAGTTTATAATCAACTTCTCCAAATATAATATCATTTAAATCCCAATAATCAATTAATTCATATTGGCAAATATTTGGATTAAACATTTTCAATTTTAAAGTGAAGTCTGAATTATATTTGAAACTGATAAAGTTTACCCATTGTTCTGTTAATTCTATGGGGATTGTATCACTAATTTCATCAACAACAAAATATTGGTTTATATCAGGAATAACACTTTGTTTTGATTTATTAGATAACCACCTTACAATTTGTCCTGATATTGATTGTTGAAAATATTTGTCAAGTTCTAACCCAAGATTTGACATTTGATTTAACATACTTATTGGTAAGATATGTGCATCTTCTAAAATGGGATTTTTTAATTGAATTGGAGAATCGATTTCAAGTGTTAAATCATTTATATCAATCATTTGTTTACTGGTATAAACATCAAAATCCATATTAGCAGAACTATCATCAACAATATATTGATAGAAATACTTTTCATGATTATTCCAATCATCAATAATATTTACTGTAATATGATATGTTGATGGGTTTAACATCGCATAATATAAATCAATACTTTCACCCGCATTAAGTTCAGTTATTTTATTTATTTCATAATTAGTTGATAAATCTTTTACAGTAATATTATATCGTAAATGACTATATACTGAATCTGAAGTATTATCTATAGATATTCTGAGAATGTTTCCAAATATTGAATAAATTGATTCTAAATCATCATTATCTAACACCGCTCCATCTTGAATTTCGGAATCTATCCAATATAATTTAGATTGAGGATGAGTACCTAAAAGACGATATTTAACTTCATTTCGATAAATTACTTTATCATCAGTTTGTATATTATTTTTAACTAAATATTTATGATATATTTTATCTGTTGTTATATTTATGAGAGAAGTTAATCTAAAATGTACTGTATCATATTTCCAAACATCATTAAATGTACTTTTTATCGCTTCTGTAATTGGGATGTTTGTATTATATGTAATTCCAAAAAATATTATCTCTTGCTCCTCTAAAGTAAAATATGTATTCGCTAATGCTATAGCATATTTTAATTTTTCAAAGAACTCGGTTAAATCATCAATTTGAAACTTACGAATTGGTAAATTATTTACATCAAGACCTTCTTCAATCCAATTATAATAGATAACATGATAATTACCGGTTTTAGTATCTTTTAATTTGTTAGGGTTTAATGTTGTTTGTTCTGAATAAGTTTTTTTCTTTTTTCTTTTGGGAGTATCAGGGTTATTAGAATTAACACGATATTCTTCAAAAATATCAACATTATAAATTCCAATAAGATTAAAGAACTTTTCAATGCTTGCTTTTGTACCTTTATATTTTAAGATATTTCGAAAATCAAGTAATAAACGTTTAATTAATTCTCGGTCTGAAAAGTTTTCAAGTCCTGTTTCACCATACATTAAAGCAGGAAACAGTTGTTCATAATTTGGTAAAAAGTGATTTATTAGTTCATCCAAATAATGCTCATTAGTTTCATCAATAACATTAGATAATCTTAATGTTACTATAATTATTTGTTTTTCTCCAAGACTATTTTCAAGTTCTAATGTAACTTCGGTTTCATCTCCTTCTAAATATAGAGTATAACCGAAATTATCAAGTGAATTAAATTCTCTTTGATTTGCAACTACAAGTGAATTATCAGGTTGTTTAATTACAGAAAATAATTGTTCATTTCTTTTAAGTAAATCTGCATCTTGATAAATAAATGGTTTTTTATCTGTTTTAGCTCCAGGCATATAATCTCCATAATTATTTGGAATAGGAATTAATGCTTTAATTGATAATATTTTTATATTGAAATTTTGATAAGAATAGAAATAGAAATTTTGTTTATCGGTTCTAATATGATTCGATAATCTATTTCTATGTATATCAAAAAGTATTATTGGTAATTGCATATCTGAATTTATTAATCTGTTATTTCAATTTGATAATTTATTAATGATTCATAAACTTTTTGTGGTATTTTATATTTCCAATATTCTGCAATTAATTTTATTTCATTTTCTTTTGCATTTTTATATGCTTGAAATGCTTCATCAATTGTTGCCATTATATTAATTATTTTCTTGTAAATACTAATTCTGATTGTATACCATAATTATCCATTTTTGCTGAAATTTTATCAGCATCTGAATTTAATATTTGCTCTTCAGGCTTATGTGGTATTATCGCAGTTGAAATTGGAATTGTATATGGTGAACCTGCACTTGCTTGTTGTATATCACCAAAAACTTTATATATTTTATTTATACAATTTTGTTGGTGTTTTATAATTTCTTTTAATTCTTGAACAGTTTTATCTCCTTGTAATACACGTTCTAATGTTCCATCATCATTACCTATATCAATTTTATCTTCAACAACTGTGATAGTATTTGCACCAACAAACAAAGTCCATTTATCTGTTAATGACTGAGTCCTAACAGTATCATTTTCAAACTCAATACCATTTGTCGGATTATATGTTAATCGAACCGACTTATCATTAATTTTACGTTTAAATATTTCCAAGTAATGTTTATAATCATCTTCGCTAAATTCATTTGGGTGTAAAAGTCCTTCATCTGTTAATAATCCAACAACACGACCATAAAAGCCTGTTGTAAAGTTATCATCAAATATTATAACAGGAACTATCTGGTCAGTTTCTGGTAAATAATTAACACCATACATTGGAAAATACCATGGTAAATCAGCAGGTTCTAATTCATCAGTATAACCTTTGATAGAAATTTGACATCGATAAATTAATGTTTCATCCATGACATTTTCTACCTTACCAAAATATATTTTTATATTTCCAAGCATAATAAAATATTAAAATGTTTCTCGATTTAATCGATTATTATATGTTATATTTTTAGTTATTGGGGTAATATAACCAGCTTCTGATATTCTTTCTTGATATGTTATTCCTTGATAATTTTCTAATGGTTTATCTGGAAGATAATGTGGTTGTTTTGCAAATTCTGATTCAGGGGGATTCTCCATTAATTCAATATTATTATTTGTATTTTCAAATTGAGATTGATTAGGGTCATCTGGAAATTGAGTTATGTTTGTTTTAGGTTTATCCTTGAATATTGAATTTCCGTAAATATCCAAAAACGCATCTGAAAAATTATTTGCCAAAAGATTATTGACTTTACTTATATTACCATAAATAAATTTATGTTCAAGTTCACCAATAGCTCTATTAGCAACATACTTAACCATTTGTGGTAAATATTCTGGGTCAGTAACAATATTTAAAGCATTACCAATAACAGAATTTTTACCAACCATTGCATCCAAATATGATAATGGTCTTTGTTTTAATTCTGCAACAAATTGTTTACCAGCATCTTTTGCAGCATCTTTAAAGTCTTTAGAATATTGTTTAAGTATATCTTTTAAACTTGGGTTATTTGCTTTATCTGCTGCATCTGCCATCGCTAATACATTGGCAAAATTTAATTTACCAAATATATTATTGTATACACCTGAAACCCAAGCAAATCTAAAATTAAGTGAAAGCGTATTTTTTGTAATTTCAGCTTCCATTGTATTATTGACAGTTTCAAAAAATGTTTTACCTGAGTTTTCTAAATCTATTTGAGCATCTGCAATATAAAACAAAGTACTATTAAATTTATTTCTATCAATATTTGAAGCATTATAAACCCAAGCACGAAACAACTTATTCATTGTCGGTAAAACATAAGCATCAATATCATCATTAGCTTTTGTATCAGCTCGACCTAAAGCATCAGTAAAATGTACTTCATCATTATATAATTCATGTTTAAAATAACCTGCACTATAAACCAATATTAAACAATCAAATCTACGTAAATTTGCTGGTAATACTTCAACTCCTCTTGCATCATCAAACCATATTTGTCTATAAGTTGTTAATAATGATTGGAATTTCATATCTATTGTTTCACGAATAGTAAATAATATCTTTTCTTGGTCTGTAAAAATATCTCCTTGTTTATGATTGAAAATATCGGATAATCCTTCAACAGTAATAAATAGATATTCGTAGTTTCGTATAATATCCATAAATACTCTAATCCATGAAACTAACATATTGGCACGTGTTGTTTCACCAATACGAAATAAATAATTTACAGCTGAATTGATAACATTTTTATCGACATTACCGTCTTTACTAACTCCAGCAAATAGACCATAAGGTTTATCATAATTAATCATTAAACGAAAATTAAGATACAATGGGTCACCCCATATATCATTTAATGCACTTAACTCAGGTAATTCATTTAATTGAATTTTTTGCATTAAAGATGCTCGGTCTATTTTAATTCCGCTTTCCTCTTTGATACCAAGAAGGGATTTTACTTTGTCCATCCCCATATCAATTATTTGATTTGAAATACCAGCCATCTTTAAATTTAAATTATTAAAATTTTAACTATTTGATTACCAATATATATTAGTAAATTAAATTAAATATTTTTTGATAATAAAATACAAAGTTTTATGAATTTACCTTTATTTTCAGAATTAAAAAATGATGAAAGCACATATCTAACTTTTAGTAAAGCTTTGTTAGATTTTGATAATGCTGTTGCAAATGATACCGAATATTATTTCAGTAAAGCAGTAGCGTTAAAATTACCGAATTGGCAACAATCTTCAGGAGATGATAAATTCTTTTGTGATAATATTAATTCTTTGGGTATTACTGGATTAACTATTGCTTCACCGCCTAATTTGATAATACCAAAAGTTTTCCAATATTATATGGAAAATATTATCCGTAATAATATATCAATAACAGACCAATTAATTGAAGAAATTACTGAAATTGCATTTTGGAAAACATTATCATATTTGGGATTATCTGACCAAAGAATACGTGATTGTTTTACATTTACTAATGGGATATTTACAAATAACTTTATAAAAACTGAAACTAATAATGGCTGGGTTGAAATAGTTGTTCAAATACCTAACAAATGTAAATTGCTTGTTCCTGCATGGAAAAAATTAGATAATATATCTGATTTAATCCAAACAAATGATGATTTGGAAATTGACCCAGCAACAGGATTAAGGACAATAACACCATTATATGATAATGGAAATAAACAATTCTTATTTGGAGATGATTTAAAACAAGTTATTGATTTTAACAATATTACATGGAACGAAACAACAAAACAAATATTTGATTTTAACGTTTTACTATTATTTTATAGAGATAATAGTGTAGATAGTTTGGGCAACCCAATTGATAAATTACATGGAATAAATTTTATTTATCCGTTTGATAGCAAATCATCATATTGGGACCAAGAATTATTAACACAAAAAACAAATTCTGTTCAAAGTCGTGGTTATCAGTTTATATTTAATATGAAATCTGTTGGTAATCAAAAATCCGAATTATCAGCTTATGAACAAAATGAACAAATGTTTTACGTTAATAATTTCTCAAAAACATTAGGGTTACTTGATTCATTTCTTGAAAATGAAATGCTTTATCATAAACATTAAAATTCATATATTTAAGTTTTCAGACATACAATGCAAAAGAACGGATATATAGATATAAATTTACATTCAATTGATGGGATTAATGATGCAGTAATTTCTGACCCTCTTGAATTATTTTTTCAAGAAGTAGAATTATCTGTTAAAACATTTCCAGGTGAAATATGGAATTGTAAAACTTATATTGATATTAACCGATATATATTTAACAAATATGTTTCGATTACTCAAATACGTAATGAAGTAACTTATTATATCGAAAATAATTGTCCATCAGCATCTAATTTTAATTGGAATGTTGTAGTACAATTAATTAATGGGGATAACGGTTCGGATTTAGTTTATATAGAAGTTGGAGTAAAACCAAATGGTCCTGAAGATTCAGTAACATTTGTTAATAAATATATTTTAGGGGCAAGCAAATAATAAATTAAAATATGAGTAAGTCATTATCAGATATTTTTAGACGTTATATCTCTGAGAGAATACCTCAGGTTATGACTAATGTATTCTATCAGTTGTTTAATGGCACTGAAGCTATTTTACAACAGATGAATCATAAACTTGATTTAACAAAACGGGAAAGAAATATATTAACAGCTCAATTAACTTCGAGTTTACGTCATTTAGCTTCAGAAAATGGATTTGAACCTAAGCTTAGAACTCCAGCAAAAGGTGTATTACTTCTCCAAGTAAATCCTAAATTATTTTCCAGAGTTGGTTATCCGTTATTTATTAAACCATATTCAGTATTCACCAATAAAGAAACTAAATTAGAGTATTATTATATATCAGATAGGACAATCAAAATTGATAGTAATAATCATTATATACCAGTAATTGAAGGATTAGTTCAAGAAAAGACATTTACTGCAAATGGTGATTTAATCAATCGTTTTTATTTTGATGAAGAAAATATTGCTGAGAAATCAATAACAATTGATGTTGGCGGGATAAATTTTTTAGAAGTACAATCATTTTTTGATAATGAAGGAATTAACGATAATAAACAGTTTTTAATTAAATTCTCAAATAACCCGCAAACTCCCATTATATTATATGTTAAAGGTGCAAATCTTAATGATATTGTACATATAACATATAGACTTACATCTGGTGAAAATGGAAACATTGATTATAAAACATTTTTTGAAACTGAATCTTTAGTAGATAATATTGGTGGTAATGTTTCACCTGCTGAAGATGAATTAACAATAATAAATGTTTCAGGATTTATGTTTGGTTCTGATGGTTCTGATGAAAATAGTTTACGTGCTGCAATTGGTTATAATCATGGAAGTCTTCTTCTTTTTGATAATCAATCATATCGTAATTTCCTTGGTAAATTTTCCAATATTCTTATACAAGATATTATTATCACAAAAGAACATAAACAAATAAATAACATTTATTTATCGAAACGTCAAGCAATAAACGATACACTTATAAATACAAATGATATTGTTTCCCAATACCAAAAAATTATTGCAGACAGAACATATTTTCTTTCAGAATCAGAAAAAATAAATCTTAACCAAATATTAAATGAATACGAATATTGTTTGTCAAGTCATAATTTATTTAATGCAAAAACAACAAAGTTTGCATTACAAATAACATTTCTTGGTGAAACCCAATTTATAGCACATGAAAATTTACAGAATTACTCTGATGAATTAATAAAAATTATATATTTGGAGTTCCAAAAATTCTTTTATGATATTGCACATATAATTAATTTGGAATTATTGATTGATGATTTTATGAAAGCAAAAAACATAAATTTAGAGTATATTGTATTCAATTCAGATATTGAAAAACAAAAAATCGAATTGAGCAAAAATAATTCAGATTTTAGCAACATAAAAGAATCGTATATAATTAATCATCAAGGAGCTTTACCTCTTTTATGTGGAGATTTCGAAATAATAGATAATACTAATAATGTATATCAATTATTCTCTGATTTAAATATTTCAAGTCGATAAAATAAAACATATAAATTATGATTACTAAAATATCACAAGTAAATTACGCGGCATTAAATAAACGTATTTTAACGATAAAAAGTATTACAACTTTACCTAATAATAAAGTTCGTTTATTTTTTGATTACACAATATTTAGAACTTATTTGGGAAAACCAATAAGATTTAAACATAACAACAATATATATTTTGGTATTTATAATGAAACTCATGATATAAATACAAATATTACTGAATATTATTTGGATTGTACTTTAGCTGATTATGATACATTTGTCGTTAATGAAAAAATAACTATATTTGAAAGTTTTATTGCAAAAGGTGAAAGTAGTCTTTTAACTATTCAAGATATAAAAGAAAGACTTATCGGTAAACCAGCTGAATTTAATCCAAATACACTAAAATACGAAAATAAAGGTATTGATGGATTACTTACTGGTATAGACCGTGAAAAACTTTCAAGAACCCAAAATTATTACTATGCGGGTAATATAGAAATATATAATAATACTGTATGGATTGATATGCTTAATTTGAAAATATCTCCTGTTGGTATTGATAATTATAATATACTATTTATTGATAGAGTTGGGGATAATTTTATTTCATTAGATTTTATACAAGAAAACAATCTTGGAAAATATATGTATAAGATTGATAGTTCTGAATTAATTAACAATAATTTGGAACTTCAAACAACAATGAAAATTGATGATTTAAATAATACTTATATAACAATTGCCGGTCGAACAGAATATAATTCAAAATGGGATATATATGTTTTAGCTAAAAATATTGAAGATATAAAAGAACCAATTAATATTCAAACCGAAAATATTCTTACTTTTAATACTATTCAATCATCATTTTTAATTGATGGACAGCTTGAATATATTGATAAAATTAGTCAACGAAAATTATCATATAATATTAAATATGAATTAATTCCCAATAATAGTAATTTGATTGATTTACCTGGAGGTCAATATTATAATAATTCAGTTAATAGTAGTTTTCAAAATTTACCTACCGAATTATTTACAATTGATAAATATGATACTGCATGGACATTAAATATATTTGAAAATCCTGATTCAAATAAACCAAATTTATATTGTATTATTTCAGAAGAAAATGATATTTATTGGGGATATAAAAATGGAAGTAATATTATTTGGGATAAAGCGAGTTTAGATGGACATCATCATGATTATCAAACAATTGATGTTGACCCAGAACATAGATGGTTTTCTGATACAATACAACAAATACTTGACGACAGATATTTGTGGATTTCCCATATTGCTAAACCAACGTTTTCAAATAAACCAAGTTTAGTTCAACATGCTTATAAAAATACTGGAGCTGCAAAACATACTGCATTAAAAAATACATTAACATTTAGATATTATAATGCTGATGATAATTCAACATCCGAATTTGATGTTGAACTTATTGGTGCAACACAAAACAGAGCTGAAGGAGCAACTGATGGAAAGGCAGGGCTTCTTACAGCTGAAACATTACGAATAATTAATGATGTATTAGCTTCAAAGGAATTTGTTAATCAAAATGCCGGTATTTATATTGGTTCCACAATTAATAAAGCAAATTTATTATTAGCTAATATTGCTTGGATTAGTGGTTCTAATAAAGTTGGGAGAACTCCAACAATAAACGATTGGGCAGTTGTAGATTCTGATGAAAGTTCAAATTCAGAACAAACAATATATGTTATAACAAATGTTATTGGAACTACCTTAACATGGCGTAAAGTTTTATCAGTACAAAAAGTTGATAATACAACGATTGAATTAAATACTTCTGGATTAATTGGAATTAAAAATAATGGAGTAACTAATGCTAAATTAGCTCAATCTCCAACTGGAACGATTAAAGGTAACGTTTCAGGAGCAACAGCAAATGTTTCTGATATTGTTCTTTCAACAACAATAGGTACGTCAAGTACAGATGCAAATATTCCAACAGCTAAATCTGTTGTAACATATATCACAAATACTTCAGAACCAATAATTAATCCAGGAACAACAAGTCAGTATTGGAGAGGAGATAAAACTTGGCAAACATTACCTATATCTGATGGTATAACTATTCAAACAACTTCAAATAAATTTGGAGTTATTGATAACTCAATTACAAATACTAAACTTGCTCAATCTGCAACTGGAACAATAAAAGGTAACGTTTCCGGTTCAACCGCTAATATTGCTGATATTGCATTATCAACAGTTGTAAGTAATACTTTAACAAACGCTAATATACCGACCGGCAAAGCTGTTTATGATTTTGGAGTTGGTACATTTGAACCAATAATTAATGCAGGAACAACAACACAATATTGGAGAGGAGATAAAACTTGGCAAACATTACCTACTGTTGATGCTTCTACATTGGAATTATCGGGCACAATTTACCAAATAAAAAACAATGGTGTAACTAATGCTAAACTTGCGCAAGCTCCAGCTGGAACAATAAAAGGTAACATAACTGCAGCACTATCAAACGTAACAGATATTCTTCTTTCAACTACAATAAATGGAACATTAACTAATGCAAATATTCCAACTGGTAAAGCTGTTTATGATTTTGTAAACAATACTTCAGAACCAATAATTAATGCAGGAACAACAAGTCAGTATTGGAGAGGGGATAAAACTTGGCAAACATTACCTACTGTTGATGCTTCAACATTGGAATTATCAGGTACAACTTACCAAATAAAAAACAATGGAGTAATTAATGCTAAACTTGCACAAGCTCCAGCCGGAACAATAAAAGGTAACGTTTCAGGTTCAACAGCAAATGTAACAGATATTGTTCTTTCAACTGCAATAAATGGAACATTAACTAATGCAAATATCCCTACAGGAAAAGCTGTTTATGATTTTGTTAATAATACTTCTGAACCAATAATTAATGCAGGAACAACAAGTCAGTATTGGAGAGGAGATAAAACTTGGCAAACATTACCAATTTATTTAGGCGATGAAACAACTATTCATAAAACCGGATTAACGTTTAATGTTATTGATAACTCAATTACAAATGCTAAACTTGCACAAGCTCCAGCTAGAACAATAAAAGGTAACGTTTCAGGTTCAACAGCAAACGTAACAGATATTGCTTTATCAACTTCAATATCAACAACAAGTACGGATTCTCAAATTGCAACAGCAAAAGCTACTCAAAATTATATTGCAACTTATGTTCAAGCAGCAATTGAAGGTAATACAGGTATATATGCTGGAACAACCGCAACAAAAGCAAATTTGCTCGCTAACCCAATTGTATGGGTTCCAGGAACAAATATTGCAGGACATACAATTTCATTAAATGACTGGGCTTATGTGCTTGATGATGAATCAAATAATGATGCTAAAACAGAATATATAGTTTCAGCAATAAATGCTGGCATTCCAACTTGGACAAAGGGTTTAGATGTACCTGATAATATTGAACCTGATAATATAACTTTAGAAGTTAACGGTTCAGGAAACATGGCTATTAAAAACAATGGTATAACAAACGCTAAACTTGCACAAGCTCCAACAATGACTTTAAAAGGTAATATAACAGGAGCAACAGCAAATATAAGTGATGTATCTGTAATAACCTCAATAACAGCAGCATCTACTGATATTCAAATACCTACAGCAAAAGCTGTTTTTAGTATTGTTCAAACTCAAATTTCAGGAAATTCAGAACCAATAATTAATCCAGGAACAACTACCCAGTATTGGAGAGGAGATAAAACTTGGCAAACATTACCAACAGCTGACGCTGCTACATTGGAATTATCAGGAACAAATTACCGAATAAAAGATAATGGTGTAACTAATGCTAAACTTGCACAAGCTCCAGCTGGAACAATAAAAGGTAACATAACCGCAGCAACAGCAAATGTAACAGATATTGCTTTATCAACAAGTATAACAAGTACATCAACAAATGCTCAAGTACCTACAGCATTAAGTGTTTATAATTTTGTTAATGGTAGTTATGAAGCAAAAATAACTGCAGGAACAACAAGTCAGTATTTGAGAGGAGATAAAACTTGGCAAACATTACCAACAGTTGATGCTTCTACATTAGAATTATCAGGTACAAATTACCGAATAAAAGATAATGGTGTAACTAATGCTAAACTTGCACAAGCTCCAGCTGGAACAATAAAAGGTAACGTTTCAGGTTCAACAGCAAATGTAACAGATATTACTTTATCAACAAGTATAACAAGTACATCAACAAATGCGCAAGTTCCAACAGCAAAAGCTATTTATGATTTTGTAAATGGTAGTTATGAAGCAAAAATAACTGCAGGAACAACAAGTCAGTATTGGAGAGGAGATAAAACTTGGCAAACATTACCAACAGTAGATGCTTCTACATTGGAATTATCAGGCACAAATTACCAAATAAAAAACAACGGCGTAACTAATGCTAAACTTGCACAAGCTCCAGCTGGAACAATAAAAGGTAATGTTTCAGGAGCAACAGCAAATGTAACAGATATTGCTTTATCAACAAGTATAACAAGTACATCAACAAATGCTCAAGTTCCAACAGCAAAAGCTATTTATGATTTTGTAAATGGTGATTATGAAGCAAAAATAACTGCAGGAACAACAAGCCAGTATTGGAGAGGAGATAAAACTTGGCAAACATTACCAACAGCTGAAGTTGTAACAGCAGATGGTTCTACATTACAGAAAGTTTCAAGTGTATTCTCTATTAAAGATAATGGTGTAACTAATGCTAAACTTGCACAAGCTCCAGCTGGAACAATAAAAGGTAACGTTTCAGGTTCAACAGCAAATGTAACAGATATTACTTTATCAACAAGTATAACAAGTACATCAACAAATGCTCAAGTATCAACTGCAAAAGCTATTTATGATTTTGTAAATGGTGGTTATGAAGCAAAAATAACTGCAGGAACAACAAGTCAGTATTGGAGAGGAGATAAAACTTGGCAAACATTACCAACAGTAGATGCTTCTACATTGGAATTATCAGGTACAAATTACCGAATAAAAGACAACGGCGTAACTAATGCTAAACTTGCACAAGCTCCAGCTGGAACAATAAAAGGTAACATAGCTGCAGCAACAGCAAATGTAACAGATATTGCTTTATCAACAAGTATAACAAGTACATCAACAAATGCTCAAGTTCCAACAGCAAAAGCTATTTATGATTTTGTAAATGGTGGTTATGAAGCAAAAATAACTGCAGGAACAACAAGTCAGTATTGGAGAGGAGATAAAACTTGGCAAACATTACCAACAGCTGAAGTTGTAACAGCAGATGGTTCTACATTACAGAAAGTTTCAAGTGTATTCTCTATTAAAGATAATGGTGTAACTAATGATAAACTTGCACAAGCTTCTGCAATGACTGTTTTAGGAAATATAACTACATTAACATCAAATATTACAAATATTAATATTGTACGTTCAGTAAGTTCAGTTTCAATGCATAATAATATTCCAACAACAAAATCTGTTTATGATGCGATTATTGCAAATCAAAGACCTGAATGGTTTGGTACACAAGCAGAATATGATGCACTTTCAATGTATGATTTAGGTACTTTATATTATATTTATGAGTAAAAATATTTTGAAATTGGGTTATTATTGATGTTTTTGGTGGATAAATAGAAAGTTATTATAAGTGTATTTTGGGACGATTATTTTAACTGATTTTAGCTAAAAAGTATCTGATTTAGCTTGTTTTTAACATGATTTTGCTAAAAGAGACCTGATTTAACATTTTCTTGCTTGGAAAAGTTAGTTTTGAGGCCTATATAAAACACTTATTTGGAGGAAGAAAAAATACCTCCGCTTTTAATTTTTGGGATTATTTCTTACTTATATTTAAAGTATTTATAGGATATAATAATAAATTGGAAAAATATTTCAAACAATTTTAGAGCAATTAATTTAATAAAAATTTAGTAAAATTTAAAAAGTTATGAATGAAGATTTAAAAAACAATCTGACAAGTAGTAAAGATTTTGATGCGTTATCAGCAGCGTTTTTAGCGCCAACGATTGACGTTAACAGTGATGAGAAAATCGTAGTTAATGCAGAAGACATTGTATACGGTGGTGGTGGAATTGATTTTGAAAAACATTTTTTCGAACCTCAACCAGGAAATACGTATACAATTAAAATTCTACCTAACGCCGGTTATCCACAAACTCAACAAATTGGTGTACGGTCATTGTATCGTTCTTTGCCTGACCCTGAAAGAAAAGGTAAAACTTTTCAATATGTTTCTGTTTCGGGATTGCAAAAATGTGATGTATTGAATTTGTTCTTTGATTTGAAAAAACTTGAAGAAGAAGAAAACAATGCAGTTGCGAAAGCAAAAAAAGATAAATATTTGAAACGTTCAGCACAAGCGTGTGTTAAAATTCAAGTATTATCTTCTCCGAAAAAAGAAGAAATTGGAATGATTCGTTTATTTGTTTTCCCGAATGCTGGTCCCAATGCAACAACAATGCATTTGTTGGATAAGAAATTAAATCCGACAAAAGAACAAATTGCAAATGGATTTGAAAAAGAAGATATTTTCAATATCTTTGAATCATCTGTAATTTCTTTAACTTGTAAAGAATCAGAATTTGATGGCAATAAAGGTCGCGAATATACTGGTTCGGATTGGATTCCCAAAAAACGTGGCGCAATTGGTATTTTGGAAGATGGTACAACTCACGAATTTAGTATGAAGGATTTAGAAAATGGTAAAGTTAAACCGGAAGTTATGCCATTTTTCAATGCTTTTGTAAAACAAGCAACAAATCCCGACTACGATATGTACCAGTACTTTTTGCCAAAATTACCTGGGGATAAAAGAAACACAGAAGCAACTGATGAATATCTTACGAAAGTAATGGCAAAAGTTGCTGAAATTGTTCCTATTATTGCAGAAAAATCTTTAGCAGAAATTGCAAATTATGGACGTACTGAAACAGCTTCAACAACAGGTTCTGAAAAACAATCAAAAGATATTTTGAAAGAATCTATTCCTACTGAATTGCAAAATGCCGTAAATGCTAAGGGAAATTCAAAAGATGAAACAAAAACTGAAAAGAAAGAAACGAAAGCAACAGGTTCTGAAATTGATGATATTTTAGCTGATTAATTGTTTTGTAGGTTTAACAATTTTTGTTTATAGGGGGAGAAATTGAATATTTTCGATTTCTTCCCTTTTTAATTTCAATAAAATTATGAGTAAAAATACATTTGAACAATTTCAATCAAAAGCAAATATCAAACATAATAGAAAATATGTTTATCATAAAGAAACATATATTGATACCAAACATAAAACAAAAATAACATGTCCAGAACATGGTGATTTTTGGCAAACAGTAAATAATCATTTATATGGTAATATATGCCCAGTTTGTGCTAAATTAAAAGCTAATTATGGAAATAAAAAAACAAATACATTTGAGCAGTTTCAATCAAAAGCAAATATCAAACATAATAGAAAATATGTTTATCATAAAGAAACATATATTGATACCAAACATAAAACAAAAATAACATGTCCAGAACATGGTGATTTTTGGCAAACAGTAAATA
>LSPZ01000008.1_pt1 | contig 74186 bp, 120 predicted proteins | sample 651281 | NCBI WGS metagenome assembly LSPZ01 (sample SAMN04438313, study PRJNA306036) | termite gut metagenome | isolation source: viral DNA filtered from gut of termites from termite colony 2 | host: Coptotermes formosanus | place: USA: New Orleans, Hayne Blvd. | collected 2013-06-18
GTATATACATAGTCTTGAGTTATCGTTGTCTTGACGCTATGCCGTCTGTATCGTATTAGAAAGCTTATCATAGCACTATCTAATCTCTGTCATTAGTAATACCTAATGAGTACGAGTGGCGATCCATATCGGACTTGAACCGATGACCCTCAGCGTGACAGGCTGATACTCTAACCATCTGAGCTAATGGACCGATGGAGCTTGCTATCCGGCTTGAACGGATGACCTATTGATTACAAATCAATGGCTCTACCAACTGAGCTAAGCAAGCTTGTTGTAGAAGTAATCAACTTCTACTCAGTAGTCATATCTGGAAGACTACCTAACCTCTGAGGGTTCATATTTTACAAGATCTCCTCAGGCAAATCTTGGGGCTCATAGTCGCTAAACTATCGGAGGAGTGATTAAGTCCTCACTATAATCAGTATCGCCGCTAAGCGTAGACTAATTATTTGGTACGAGTAACAGGACTTGAACCTGTATGGATCTCTCCACTGGTTTCTAAGACCAGCGCGTATACCTATTCCGCCATACTCGCACAAATGTATTGAAGAAATATCTCTGATTTGCTTATGATTACTACTACTGTACTAGTCATCCACTATGCACTGCTGTCGACCGGCGTATGTGCTTACAAATGCTTTCCAAGGCAGGGGAGTTTCACCTATTAATTCTATGGAAATCGTGTTCCATACCTGCAATAATAATCAATTCAATACATATGCTGTATTTCTTGTATTTATAGTGCAAAACACACCACACTTATGGCTGCCTTGACTGGACTCGAACCAGTAACTCACGCATTAACAGTGCGTTGCTCTACCATTGAACTACAAGGCATTGATAAATAGTTTATAGTCTTATTTAGGACTGTATGGTGGAGGTGGAGGGAATGATATAATTACTCATCAAAATGCCATTTAAATCCAGCTGCTGTTTTTCGTTTCCCCCTGCAACACTCACTAATATGATTAGCTGTTGAATGGACACTATTTGGTTTTAATTCCGTAGCTGCTTGTGTTTGATTATCATAAATTTTAACAATTGTATCAGTCTTTTTATCTATACACAGAACTTTTTTCCATTTACCATTATAAAGATTTTGACTTTTCAGAATACTTAAAACCTTATCCCTACCAATACCAATATGATCGGCTGTCGATATCATAGAGTGAGTTTTTTTATAGTCCTCAATTACAGCTTGCACCAATACTACTGGATAAATTTGATTTTTATTGAGACCCCTAGTGAAATAATATTTTAATAATGTTAAAATTGTAGTGTCTTTTCTATGATATTTGCTTTTTAACTTTCTAATACTCATTCCATTATTAAAATCCATTAAAATCTCATCTTTTTCATTTTCCGTAACCATATTATCTGATAATGCACCTCCAAGAGTAGCATTATATCCATATTTACTATTTGCTGAATTAAATAATGCAATATAATAGATTTCTTTTTCATTTAATTCTTCACTTTTACATTCTTCAAGAATATTAATAGTGAAACAATTTTTACCATATTTAGCAATAGCTTTTGATATTGGCATATTGTATCTTCTATTCCTTGCAGGTAAAGTTGGATCCTCTTGTAGCTTTTTTGCATTATAAAGATGTTGTGAAAATCTTTTTTGTATTGGCTGAATGGTTTGACCGATGTAAATCTTGTTGTTTTTAAGATTAGTAATCTTATAGATGTATGCCATTTGAATGACTCCTCTCTAATCAATTTGCGAACAAATCGCACCCTCGTCCAGAGCAAAGATAAAATTAACATTATACAAGTTTAAGGTTGGTAATTTATGGCTTACCAGCTCCACCAGTTATTTTTTCTAAAATAACAAACTGCGCCTCATTAGTAGATGTTTTCAGTGCTTACAATGACACTCCTTGTTGGACTCACTATTGGGTAACAAGGTCAGTGAGGAAACCCCGTGGTGCCCTTAGGCAGCCAATGCGTAATCGTTATAATCAGCGTTTATTTTTGTTTTGGTATTTAGGATACCACTCCACTTGTGTTAATTTTAGAGCTCTCCCTGTCGAACCTATTACACCCCCACAGGAAAGGGGTTTCTGGCACCCCTTATAGTAGCCACTGCTACGCCCTCTTTGCTTATTCATAAGCCAGTTCTACTAATTACACTAGCTACGGGTCAGAAAGAATAAGACCGTTCAGGTTAGCATTTTCAGGCGGGCTAACTCCTCCTTGTTGATTTAATGAAGCAACAACACTTCTGGTGGAGAATACAGGACTTGAACCTGCACTCTACTGCGTGCAAGGCAGTTGCTTTCCCAATTAAGCTAATTCCCCCAGTAGAGATAAAGAGAAGCTACCAAGAAGAACTTAGTAGCTTTCCTCTCTTTAATTATTATAAAATAAATTATTTTTTACTTGAATCTACTGTTTCTGCGTTGAATATTGCTTTGTTTAGTTGCGTTTGAGAAACATTTGGTATAAAATGTTTAAGATAGCATAGAGCGATACCCATTTCTGGGTTGAAGTTTATTGCGTCGTCTTCACTCGTTTTAGCTTTTGTAGTCGTGCCGTCAGCCCATTTACAAGCTACTGTACCTTTATTATCATTTATGTAGATAATTGGTTTCTCTAATACTGGTTTCTTTACTTTATTACTAGTTATATCAATAGCTTCTACAATTGTTTTTATAGGATGAGTGCTTTCAACTTTATTATAAACATCTATTATCATAACTGGATTTGAATATGTTTGATCAGTAGTAATAGAATAAATATCTTGTTTTTTTAATGGTAATTCTGATTTATAAAAGTAATCTTTACTAGATAATGAAACAGAAGTACAACCTTCATTGACCTCATAAGAATTAATAAACTTTACTTTGTAGTATTTCATATTTTACATCTCCTTTTCTTCTTATATTATAATATAATTTAAAATATTTTTTATTTAATCTGCAATAAAGCAGGAGTAGTTAGTAAGTTAATTATTTACTTCTTCTGATTAAATTCCAAAATGAAATCTTGGGAACATATCAAAGAAATCATTAAACATATTAAACCTATGTGATAAAGATGGTAATTTATCTGGTGTTAAAGATGTTCTAAATGCAGTTTTATGTTTTTTACAGAAGGCTTGTAGCTCTTCATTATATTCATCTTCTGCTTTCTTTAACGCCGCCATCTTATCTTCTACTTTTTTAGCATCATTGCGTTTTTCTGTCGCAGCAAGTTCCTTTTCAGCTTTCGCTAATTGGTATTCTTTCTCTGCGGTTTTTAATTCTTCTTCTGATTCAAAGATTTTGTTTAGTATCTCTGATTGGTAAAGTGTTTTCATTTCTTCCTCCTAATAGTCTGTTATTGGATTTAGTATAGACAGTCTGTTGTCTATATATAATTACTAACTACTCTATGGTAGCAGAGGTGAGAATCGAACTCACAATACGCTTGGGTATGAACCAAGTTAGCCTACCAAGGCTTGTCTCTGCGATACTATTATTGTTGTTGTTGGGGCTATCGCCATATTTCTAAAAGAACCTGCCGCAAAGGCTGTAAAACTAGAAACCTATAAGCTCTGCTCTAAGCTCAGATACAGCCTTTGCGGCGTCTATGGGCTGGAAGCCCATTCTTTTATTTCCAGAACTGATACCATTTCTTTTGTTTTAGTCTTACATAATCTTCTAATATTTCATCTAATAGTGGAAGTAGTTTTCCACCACCGATACATCTTATACTATCTACTAGATTGTGTTTTAATAATATATCGTGTATGTTATTATGAAAGAAGATTAATCTATCTTCTGCTGCTTTATAACCTTTATCATAATACTTCTCTTGTGTTTTTAATTCTTTATGCTTATTTATTATGTCTTTTGCATCATAATGGTCTTTTACATATTCATAAAATTGTTTTCTAAATCTTTCATATTCAAGTTCAGGATTATGCGTCAATAAAAGAGCTTCTGCCATTAGTCTATTCTCTTCATCTACTTCATCTTTTGTGTAGACTTCTTTTTGAGTTATCCAGTCGCTGCTTGCTATTCCAATACTACCTTATACGTATTCCATTATTTTATTCACACTCCTGTATCTCTCTTTTAATATTTTCTATGACGTGATCTAAGCTGGTTTTTGATTTATTATGATATCTCATATGATGCCATTTTTCCATCTCTAATGCTTCTTCTACATTCAATATTTCTAGTAAAGCATAAGTAAGATGACTAGATAATTTTTTTTCTTCAATATAATCTTCATAAGAAATATCTTTATCTGGATTATTGACTTTTTCATCTAACTCTAAGTATGCTTTTAAGTCTTCTGCGTACCAAATAGCTTTTTGTAAATCTTCTATTTTATCGTGTTTTTTGCCTGCTCTTGAAATATATTTAATTATATTTGCAATATTACACTGCTTGGTTCTAATTAAATCAATAACTTCATATTTCCCATCAGTATAATGTGCTGGGTGGTTTACATTATCAGTCATAATACCCCTCTATTCTTTTACTCTATTTCATCTATTGATTTTAATGTTAAGGATTTTAATATTTCCTCTTGTCGTTTTATAATATCATCTCTCATCGCCACCCATTGTGCAGTACCATAGAGATATTCTAATGAGGTTTGAATTTGCTCATTTAGTTCCCCATTAGCCCATTGATGAAGAAACTCTGTTACATTATCATTATTTCTACATTCAACGTGATTAACATCAATACCACAGTGAATACAAAATAGTTTTTTAAGATGAAAAGGCTTCTTTAATTTCCCTTTTTTTCGTTGAATAGGAAGCCCTTCTCGTCCACAACATAAACACATAAATTTACTCTCGTCGTTCATTATTAACACCACTCTTCACTTCCATCATCTCCTTATGTTTTAATTATAGACAAAATTTTTTTTTATAGTAGCCAATTAAAATCATAAAATACTATGATATATTCTACTATCATAAGTATGATAGTAATAAGACACCATTTGTCATAGTTCTTTACTTTATTAACCAATATATATGGCAATATGAACAAACCAAATATCATAGTTAATATAATAATCCAACAGCCTATAAACATCATGATAAACTCCTTATTTTAACAATTTCTTAACATTAATCTTACCGTAATGAAAGTATTTTGTATAACCTTTTTTTTACAGTAGATTTAATCAATGCTTTTTTCATCTTAGCACCATCTGCTTTTTATGTTTTGTCTTATAAAGAATTGCTAATCCACTAACTATAGGAGCTGCACAACTTGTCCCCAATAATAGATGGCATTCCAAAAACATATGCAATTTCTAATTTATCTGCATTATTATGAGGTTTAATATCTTCAATTTTAGTTATTATTGCATACATTTTTATTCTCCTTTTAATTGATATTTACTAATGAACTCTTGTATCATCTTCTGTCTATTCTTGGCTATTAAATCATGAGCTATGATATTCCAAGATGCCTGTACATAATTATCACTCCATTGAGTATTAAACATTTTATTTAATTTTGTATATGTCTTCATATCAACATTATAAGTTTCATATAGCTCATCTAATTTTAATATCGGTTTCTTGCCAAATAATATAATGTTATTTAAATCTTCTTTATATCTATAAAACAAAGCTATCATCATCTGCAAAGCATTCTCTTCTATTGAAGACACAGTTCCACCAAAAACACAGTCAACTGCTTCTGATGTATCTTCTTTGCAAACAAATCCAATTTCATTTACATAACACATTACTGGTGTCAATAATTTATTCATCTGTGCCATTATAAAATCTCAACCACCTTTGCGATACCATAATGTGATAGCTCAGTAGAATCTGGTATTGTTAAGTTTTTAATCATTGATGTAATTACATTATCTGGCACTCGTAATCTACCTTCTCGCTTAGCATTGTTTGCTTGACAATATTCAAAAGGTCGTTCAAATACTTGAAACACTATTGTATAACCTTTTTCTATCGCTAATGGCATTATTGGATGAAGAGCTTTTTCTCTTGAAAGATAGCTGATATGAGTAGCATCCATTATAATATGCTCTACTTCGTTTTCTATATCTTCTTTTATTTCTTTAATGTATCTTTCAAACACTTGTTTTTCATATTTAAAATAAGGCTGATCTTCAGCTGTAATTTCAAATCTAATATCATCTCTTGAATGGTAGCCTACTGATGTAAGTGATTCCATCATATTCTTGCAAAAAGTTGTTTTGCCTGAGCCAGGAGCTCCTATATTAACATAAATTGTTTTCATATTATCTCACCTCTTGACATTAGTATATTAAAAAATATTTTTTATTTACGCCTCTAAACTAGCTAAGAATGTAGCATATGAGTATGGAGGCTTTTCTTTATAATCCCATTTCACCATTTCAAAGCCTTCTTCTGACATCGTAAGATATTGCTTATATTTTGCATAGATGGACTTTAATGTTTGAATACACTTATCTATATACTTTACTGCTTTTGGTCGTAATGTGAAATTATATAAAGCGTAATAAGCCGTAAAGAATACTGCATTAATGCATTTTTTACTATATTCTAATGTATTTATATCTCCTGAAAACCTATCCCATACATCAGCATTAGCAAATAAATAATCATCAAAAGCAGTATAAAGTATTTCTGCATCGTTTTTAAAAGATAAACTCTCTCTATTAAAAGTCTTTCCATAAATAGGTAAATGCATGCATTCATAACTTTCATTGTTCACAAAAACATTAGTAATAAAAGTCCTCATAAAATGTATATCTTCATTAACAAATAACTTAGGATGAAATCTAATGTTATTATGTCTTAAGTAATCTAGTTTAAAAAACTTAGAAAACACCCATATGTCATCATACAAATCCTTAAACAAAGGGTTGCCGCCACTTTTCTCAACATAATATGGATACCAACAGGAAATTAAATCTTTATTTAAACAGTCTTCTGTAAAGTAATGATAAGCCCATGCATCAGTCCATATATCTCCATTATCTATGAATGTTATATATTTAGATCTCGCCATATCAATACCTTGTTGTCTTGCTTGACCAGGTCCTTTGTTTATAGTCTGATAATAATATTTAATATCTAAATTATGAAATTGTTTAAACCAGCCTAGTTTAATACCTCTACCATTATCATTTATAATAATAACATCAGTATTATCTTTATTAAGTTTAAATTGTATATTCAAAGAATCAAGAGTCCTTTTCAATACACTGCTGTATTCATTGTAGATAGGTATAATAATAGTTAAATCTTTCATTTCTTCAGCGCCTTTATTATTCTTCGTATCATCACTTCTTCACACACGCTATCATATATATTATCCCATTCGTCTTTCCATTTTTGCGAATCTTCTTTTATAAACTCTCTCATCTTTTTCTTACACCAATATTGAATAGCGCTATTGTTAATAATCTTACCGCCAATAGAATGTTTACTGTCTAGTGTATTACAAACAATATCTTCTATTAAGTCCATTCTTTCAATATCATTAGTAGGGTAATCAGGCATTATACCAACTCCTCTTCATATTGTTTTAATAATAAAGTCCAAGTTTTTTTCATTTTAATTTTACCATCATCATCAGTACTCACACAATTATATCCCATACGAACATAGAGGTTAAATGCCGATTCATATTTCTCTCTTGTATATAATATAATATTTCTTTTAATTCCACTTCTTCTGGATTTAGCTAATATATATCTTTCCATCTCATGAATTAGCCGGTAAGCAATACCTTTTCCTCTATGTTGTAAGACGGTATAAATTCTGCCTATCTCAACTTCTTTAAGGTTATTATGATATCTTAATCTACCAATAGCTATTGTTTTGCCCCAGTGTTTTACCTCAAAAAATACATCTCCAATAGTATCTCTTACAGCATCCTTATCATACCTACCATAAGACATTTCAGTAAGAGAGCGGTTTAACATATGCTCCACTCTCTGAAATGATTTTGTCTTTTGATGTTTATATACAACTTTCATTATTCAGCCTTTGCATAAGGAGTTACAATTTCTTGCTCCATTTTATAGCATTCATAACAAACATTGAATTGACGAACTATCTCCTTACCAATTTTAGTAGTTCCTGGGTATGATTTTGGTCTATATGTGTATAAATGATATTGAGGATATCCTGCATCTACTGTTTGTTTACACTTATCGCAATTATACATTATTTTGTTTCTCCTTCCATGCCTTTATCTTTGCTTCGTATTCTGTTCTTTGTTGTTGTTCTAATTCTGGTGGGTAGTCTTTCCACTCTATTTCTAATCTATTCTTCTTATCTATTGACACAAACTGTCTTAAATTAGGTGCTTCTGGCCAACTACCATCATCATCTATGTCCTCATATTTCGGATATAGTGCTAGTATTTCGGTATCCACATGATCGTAAAAATGAATTTGGGTGATATCATTATGTTTTATTCTATCTTTTACTAATATTTCTTCATCTGTATAGTCTAATGAGTATCTAGTTTCTTTGTCTAAAACGCTTGGTGCGAAACAGAAGAATCCATTAGCAAAACTTTGCATTTCCATTATTTTATCACTTATATGTTTAGATAATTGCTTATGAGTAGGATAATTCCAGTTCAAAAGATGTAAATTGGTAGTTACATTTTCAAAGCTAAAATAACAAACCTCTTCTGGTTTTACTGAAAATTCATCTCCATTTTCAAAAACGATATCACATCTAGTAAACTTCATCAATTTAAATCACCATTCGCTACCATTATACCAAATTCTACTGGCATTAGCGCCTTTCCACAATATTTGCAAAACGGATATTTATATTGTTCAGAAGACCAATCATTATACCAAGCTAGTTTTTCATCACATTTAGGACAAAATGCTTTGTAATTATACTCGTCTTCCATAACAACTCTCATTACTTCTGGCTTGTTACAACAACACTCTTCTGAATCATCGTCTTCAATTTCAATAACCATATATTTTTCATTAAAATACTCTGGTGTTAGGGCTAATATATTATGATTACTATTAGACCTCTCATAAGGTTTTAATATTACTAAAGTACTAATATCAATATTACCTTCTGAAGTATCCCACATTATTAACGCATCACCTGTTTTAAACACATTAGCATAACCTAATAAATCTCTGGCATCAGAGATGTTGCTCTCTTGCATATTTACATATTCATAAATATTACCTTGATTGTCTTGGCATAAATTCATATTCTCACTCCTTAAATTGGATAGTCTATTGTTATTTGTTTTAATTGCTCTTTATTATCTTCATGTAAATTACCAAACATTATTACTTGTGCAATACATTCTGCTATGAACTTGCATTCCCGTTCTCTCATACCACGTGTTGTTATGGCTGCGGTTCCTATACGGATACCAGATGTAACACTTTGAGGTTGAGGATCGTATGGAATGGCGTTTTTATTTACACAAATATGATTAGCTTCTAGTATGGTTTCTACTTGTTTACCAGTTTTTTCGTGTTGTGAAGCCACATCCAATAGTAATAAATGATTATCACTACCACCTGTTATCATTGGGATGTTCATATTATTAAACACCTTTTCCATTGTTTTAATATTCTTTAATACATCTTGAATATAATAACTAAATGATGGATGCAATGCTTCATTAAACGCAATAGCTTTAGCTGCAATTATATGTTCTAATGGACCACCAGCAGAGAATGGAAATACTCTTTGATTAATCTTCTTAGACAGACTTTCGTCATTCCATAATATCAGTCCGCCTCTTGGACCTCGTAGAGTCTTATGAGTTGTTGATGTGATAATGTCAGCAAATCCAACAGGAGATGGATGATGCCCAGTAGCAACTAAACCAGCAATATGAGCGATATCTGCCATTAAATAAGCTCCAACTTCATCTGCTATATCTTTAAATTTCTTAAAATCAATAATTCTTGAATAAGCAGAGGCGCCGCATACGATTAACTTAGGCTGTATTTTCTTTGCTTGATCTGCTATGAAGTCATAATTAAGAGTTCCATCTTCTTTTACCCCATAAGTGTATGAGTCATAGTATGTACCACTCGCAGTAAACTTAGAACCGTGCGATAAATGCGCCCCGCATTGTAAGTCCATACCTAATACTTTATCTCCTGGTTCCAATAACGCCGCAAAGGCTGCTAAATTAGCAGAGGTTCCGCAATGAGGTTGTACATTTGCAAAGTTGCAATTAAATAATTCACAAGCCAATCTAATAGCTTCTGTTTCTATTGCATCAATAATACCACAACCGCCATAATGTCTGGCTCCTGGATAACCTTCCGCATATTTATTCACTGCATAGCTTCCCATAGCTTTTAACACGTCAATAGACACAATGTTTTCACTTGCTATTAATTCTATTGTGCTTTGTTGACGTTGATATTCTTGTTCCAGTAGACCGAATATTTCTCTGTTAGTCATTCAAATTCTCCAATCCATGTGTTTTTTTATATAAAGACCAAAGTCTTTTAATATCTTTATTTCTATCTCGCTCTGCTGATTTTAATAATTGATACATTTCTTCTTCATACTCTGTTGATGTTAGTCTTCCTTGACAATGCCAAGAAATATCTTTTTCTTTTTTTTGTAGTAATAAGAAAGGTTGTTGTTGTTCTGGATACTTTCTATATCTATCTAATCTAAGCCTATTGATAAGAATTTGCATTTGCTCTAAACATTCTTTATCTTGCTCCATGCCTTCATATTTCAAGAAATCTTCTCTATTCATATACTGTACTGCATCATTAACTATGAGTTCTAATACTGGTAAAACTTCTATATAGTCAGAAGTGCAATAATTTATTAGAAATGATTTGAATTTGAAGCTGTTTTTAATAAATCGTTTTATATCTTTAAACCAATCTTCTATTTTATACCAGCACCAACAAATATTATCTGTAAATTTAGTCCATTTACTCTCATTCCATAAGAACATAGAATCATTTAATGTGATATCGGTAAATGAATTGCATCTGTCTTTGAAGTCTTTTACATCATCAATTCCATTGAGCGTTTTCTGACAAATAAATCCTATATTATTTGGCAATATCTTTTCTAATTTAATATAAAATTCAGGCTCTTTATTAGATGTTATAGAAATCTCAGCCACAGGAGAAGAATAAGTGGTTAAATGTTTTATCTTTAATGTTTCAGGGTATTCTTCTATCTCTTTTAAGAATTTATTGTATAAATGATTAGATAACACATATATATCATACTTTTGATTATTCATCTTAATCAAGCTCCCTTAATGAATATATTTTCTGCTCTTCTGGAACAAGTACTTGGATTATCTCACCTAATGAGGTAGGGATTATTTTAAGCCCACAATCTTTTTTACCAGTCATTGCTTTAAAGGCTCTATACTCGTGTTCTGTTAATAGATTTTTAACCACTGTAATAAATGCTAATCTTCCAAACTCTTCGTGTATATAATATCGTTTTTCATATTTATACCATAAGAACTTCTTTGGAAATAATGTAAACACTTTAAATTTTCCATCTTCCCATTGTAAAAAGAAAGTATTTCTTCCACCAATAGCAGTAGTATCTGGATGTTTATATACTTCTTTTTCCTTTGCTACGAAAAATTTATACTCTAATTCATTTATTCCAAGTTGTTTTGCATAACTTTCAGCTATCATTCTTTTCATCTCCTTCTGACTCTACAGCCTTTTCGGCGGTTTCTTTTATGGTGCTATTGTCTGTCTTATCAAAAACAATTTCTTCAAATACTGCGTCTATAATCTTGCTCTTCTGATTACAAAACATAATTCCATCTAATTGCTTTTGATAAGCAGTGCAGAAGTTTAATGACAATTTTTGATTAGGCATTCCTTGTATTGGTTGTGATTGCAGATAACCACATTTCTTGCATTCAAAAATTGTCATTTATATCTTAACCTCCTGCTTTCATATTTAATCCAACTTCATTGCTATGGTAATATTCTATATAAAACTTCTCTCGTTCATTAAGTTTACTCTTATCACAATACTCTAACACCTCAAAAGTGAAATTAGTAATACCTTCTGTTTTCATTTCATCATACAATTTAATCTTAGTAGCACTTTCTGCACCACAAGCTGCTTTAAGATGAGTTGCCCAACGAGTTCTTACTTTAACTGCCTAACCGATATACACTTTATCAGTAGTGGTACAAGTTATTTTATAAATGCCAGCCTCTTCTTTTGTTCCAAGTTTAGCAGTTAGTGTTTGAAAAGGCTTTTGCACAACACCACTCCATATAACTTTACCAATAATAGCGAAGTTATTTAACTTAGTCTTCAAGCTCAGTAGTAAATCAATATCATATAAATCTTCTTCTGTAAGTTTTAGCTTGTAGTAGTCTTGTTTTTCTTTGAGCTCTTCATCTTTTTTCTTTTGTTCTATAATTTTATTCATATGTTCTTGATATTCTGCAATTTCTTCTTCTAATGAGGATTTTCTTTGTAAATAACTTTCTTGTTCTTTCACTATCTCTTCTGAAAAGTGCTCTAATATCTTTTCATATTGCTTTTGTTCTTCAGTAGTCATTGTATCAATACGCTTAGCAGACTCGGCAAGGAGCTGTTGTTTGCTCTCTAGCTCTTTGTTAACCAGCTCCAATTGTGCTTCTGCTTGCTTTTTAGCATTGATGATTTGCTAATCATATATCTATTGAGTTGATTCATATTTACCTTTTGCTTCTGTGGTGGCTAATTCATATTCCTATTTCTATTGTTCTAGTTTGGGAATTGTATTTTCTAGTGATAAAATAGTATTTGTTAGCTATTCTATTTTATTCTAAAGCTGAACGCTTCTATCACGAATGATAATATAATTATCTTGTTCTTTATTGATTTTACTCTTGTTGTAAAAGTAAAACACTATTACGCCTATTATCAAGCCGATTAAAAAATACATCACCAGCGCTCACCATCTTCCTCTTCTTTATATTTTGTAAATTGTTCACCCAATCCATCTTCTAATTTAACCACTTGACGATAAAGAGCATTGCATCTCATACTACAAATATCTTCTCCTCTTAACATTGGTCCATAAGTAAAATTAAAATCCGTATGATAATGCCCGAAATACCAGTCAGGAGTACTAAGATTCCTATTAGATGAAAATATTGAAGGCTTATTAGTTAAATAAGGTCTAATAACTCTATTTAATTCTACTGATGATGGTTGTGGGTCTATCTTAAACATATTAACTGCTGGTTGTAGTGTAAATAATGTTTCTTTAATTTGATCAGCCGTATCATGAGAGAAGATGAAATCTATTGAGTTATCGTTTTCTTTACACTCATTAATAAGATTTACAACATTATCTACTCGTTCTGGTGTTATTGTTTCTTGACTCCACCAAGATATACCAGGTGTTCGATGATGCTTGTCCACAGAGTCACCGCCACCTATAGTTAATATAGTATAATCATTTATCTCATGAATACCATCTGTCCAATAGTCTATCATAGTATCTTCTTTACTATATGGATGTACTAATGTATGACAATTCTTTGACCCGCTATGTAAATCGGGTTCTAACGCTAGTTTATCTAATCTATTGTAGTTTTCGTGGTTTCCTGCTAGAAAAGCTATTCTAAAATTATATTTCTTTGCTATATTAGTTGTTTGTTCTAGTATGTCTAATTCCTCAAAACCCCAATCTTGTTCCCAGAAAAGACCAAAGTCCCCTAAGACAAAGAATAAAGAACCATTCAACTCTTCTTCTGTATATTTAGCCAATAGTTTTCTTATTTGTTGTAATAAATCAAACTGATGAGTATCACCAGTAAGATATATATTGTTATACTCTTTCTTAGATGCCCGTAGAGCCATATCCTTCACTTCCCCTTTCTGTTTTATGTAATTGTTTTTCTTTTATCATTTCAAACCTTGCTTGTTCTATTTTATTGAACACTATCTGTGCTATTTTATTTCCTTTGTATATTTTATAAACAGAAGATATTTCATTAGGTCGTATAACATTATTTGATATTCTGCTGTCTAGGATATTGTTATCTAGATCTTTGACTTCAAAATTAGCAGATGGTGTTGAAATATTATCTATAATCACACCAATTTCACCTATATAATCACTATCTATTGTTCCAGGAGCGTTTGCAATTCGTAGTTTTGTTTTTAATGAAAGTCCACTTCTTGGTCGTATCTGTGCTTCATATCCTTCTGGTATTTGTAGTTTAATACCAGTTTTTACTAACACAGTTTCTCCTGGTGCTATTGTATAATCACTATCTGCATATAAATCTGCACCAGCAGAACCATCAGTAGAATAAGATGGTATTCCAAAATTAGACAAATGACTATTAGGTACTATTTTTACATCTATCATAACAAAATCTCCTTTAATTATCTAATATATCGCAATGCTAATCCGCCGCCCACCTTGCAATACCAATAGCATCACATCTGTCATCTTCATCAGTTTCAAAATCAATATTATATAAGTATTTAACCCTCTATACACATTGTTTTTTCTAAACGACTCGTCCTTTACCAGTAATACCTAAATTCTTTTTCCAGCTAGATGCATTAACAATAATCAATTTAACTTTCTTCTCAAAAGCTATCATTTCTAACAGCCCTTGTACATTTGCTAATGTCTTAAAAGTTGTAAAAAATTGTGAACCCGTTTCTTTAATTATCTCTTCAATAGCAATTAAATCAGGTTCATATACATCTACCATCTCTTCAAACCATAATTTGATTTTATGCAACCTCTCAGCCTTTCCACCATGAGCTATAAATCTACCATAATCAACTAGCTTATGATTTTCAAATAAAGCCCAACCACTTATATTACTAGACTGGTCTACTGCTAAAATCCTTAACATCTTTTAACTCCTTATAAATATCACTGAATTTATGTGGGTATAGGTTATTACCATCCACACCAATGTGATAGTTGTTATACTCTGTCCAACCACTAGAGTGTTCGTGTGTGTGTCCATATAGGCTATATATAATAGGACTTTTTGGTGAAGCACCTCGATTTGCATTTAATTTAGATTGCTGTAATGGATAATGTGTAAAAGAAAATTCATTATCTTTTATTCTAATATTAAAAGCCTCATCTACTTTAATCCAGTCTGGGCGTAGCTCTAATATTCTATTCATTTTTCCTAATGACGTGTGATTACCTCTACTGATAAACCATTTACCATTAAGTCTAGGTAATAACTCGTCCAATAATTCTACTCTATTCATAAACATATCTCCAAGAGCAAGAAAAAAATCATCTTTACCTACTACTGAATTATGATTTTGAATAACTGCTTCTGTCATATCTTTGTAGTTACTATACCCTCTTTGAATGTGTAGAAAATCTGAATCGTGATTTAAGTGGTAATCAGAAGAGATAAAGAATTGAAAGATATTATTATTAATGAACTTTTCCCAGTTTACCACTTTACCCAAGTTTAATGCGTTTGAGCCTATTACGGAAATTTGTTTATTATTGACTTTTTCCATCTTTCTCTTTACCTCCTCTCTTGTGTTAATTATAATAAAAATTTTTTTTTAGTGAGCTTCATAATCAGGACAGTCTGATGGACGATGATTGAATGAGAATTTATCGCTGTTTTTCATACATCCAACTTGAATACCGCTGATGGAATAAAAATGTTTGCAAGTATTGCAATCTTTCTCTATTGAGTTTTTAATCCTATTGTCGTTAGAGAATGTGAATTCAACTGTTATATCTTTATCTTCTTCTATTGCCTCATCTAAATAAATTTCAACAGTACCTGTATCATTAACATCAATAGTATCAATAATCCTATCTAATAATTCAGGCTTTAATGTCTGTTCTATCATTTTTTCTTTATTATATGTTATATAATCTTCTACACCAAACTCTATCCACGTATAATCTTCTTCGTCTATGTAAATCCTCACAACTTTTGTATCATGGTCATATTCATTTTCATTAGAAACTAATACGTCTCTAAAATTAAATGTGAGTAAAAAGTCTTTTAATGTTTGTCTTGTCATTTTATTTCCTTTCTAATATATATTCTATAATTTTAGTTACTAATACCCACCCTAACATACAAGGTAAGAAGAATAGTCCTATAACACCAAATAACGCAATAGTCCATCCAGTAATTGATATTACTATTAAACATAAACTAATAATCAATAGCCCAATAATTTCAAACATGGCGCCTCTTCTCTATAAAATAACTTGTTGTGCCAGTACATAAGCAAAACCATATAAGTGCTAATGGTATTGAGATCCAATAAATAGGAATTAATTTAAGTATAAAATAAGTGCAACAAGCTATTACGAGTAAATAACATGTAAACCATATAGCTGGCAGTGTTGAACACATAAAATCTTTCCATAAAAAAGTTAAATAATCTTTCATTTATTCTCTCCTTCTGTCACTATTACAGTGCCATTTTTATAATATATTATTTTTCTTGTTTGTGTTTTTACATCGTATATGTTTACACTATCTCCATCATTAGAGTATTCTATATTTACTACCCCTTTATATTGGTCTATTACTTCTCCTGTCATTGAATAAATCTTAATTTCTCTATAAATACCATTTGATTGAGCTTTCCAGCTTTGCTTCCTTTGTTCTCCTGCTGCAGTGGTATTGAAATAAAGTATGGATGCCATTACAATTCCAGTAGCTCCAATTAATAAGCCTCCTATTAGTCCACCAGCATTTTCAGTTACGACTCCCCATATTACTGCTATAACTCCTAATATTACTCCTATGATCCAAATTGCATTAATTAATATTATACTCATTGATTATCTCCATTCATCTCCATAAAAGCATTATAAGCCTGATATGTCATCACTGAAGATCCGTTATACATTGGTATTAGTGATAATGCATCTATCGATAATATGTTTATTGAATACGTTAAAATATACATATGATTAGTAACTTTCTCACGTAAAGTACATATTGTAATATTATCATGAGTTGTAGTGGCTAGAATTACAAAATTATTGTCTTTTTGAGCCATTACTGTGTTGTTTCGTGTACAGCCTGTTAGAAAAAACATTGCTATACATAATACTATTCCTGTTATTGTTAATATTAAGTTCTTTTTCATTATTACATAACTCCTTCATTTATTAATTGTTTTATATAACCTTTATCTTGTTGTTCTGATTTTATGCTTGTATATGGATAGCAAGATATTAAAGATGAAGTAAAGGTATCCGTTATCAACTCTTTAATACCAGTCTTTATATATATACTATCCACATAGTTAGCTAACTCTTTATATAGTTTTTTAGGTATAGAATTTGCTTTATATTTATCAAAATATAGTCTTTTAGCAGGTTGATTTTCTTTAAACTCAAACAATTGCAATTCAATCTCAAATGCTCTTTGATTTGTTTCATGAGTAAGTATTAATATTGGTGGCTTAATGCATGTGTCTTCTGTGTCCTCTTCTGTTTTATTATACAAAAATTCTTCTGCATATGGTAATGTTTTAGTCCATTTTATAAAATCAGTAGACCATTCCAATAATCTATGCTTTTGTCTTTGCTTGATAATATTTCTAATAACCTCATAATTCATTGTAATATGTCGTTTTTGATTATATGATGTAGGAAGCATTTGTTTTACTCTTCTGAGTTTTTGGACTTCAGTTAAAGAAGCATTGTTTTTTATATCATTAATCTTTTCTATTACATAATTAATAACTGCTTTTGATTCATATTCATAAGTAAAATCATCTGCTGTTAAATTATCTTTTAAAATCCTATGCATTGTGCTTTCTGAATTAGCAGTGGTTCCTACTTTATAAGTATCAAACTCACTCCACCAATATAATGGTGCTGTTATGTCAACGCTCACCAAAATTTGTCGTAGAAATTTACAATGTGCAGCATTATCATTAAAACCAGCTTTCACTAAATTCTGTGCTAATTGCATATCATTAGGACCAATATCAAAATAATGAGCAATAGTACAACTAGGAAAAGAAATAATATTATGTGGTATTGCAGATATCTTAGTTCCAGGACCGATATGATATATTCCTAATTCACTGTCTATTTTATCTTCTGATTTCATAGCAAAGCGCATCCCTCTAAGCGCACCTTCCCAGTTCATTGTTTCTGTTTGTTCAAATTTCAATATCTTTCAAATCCTTTCCATTCAGCAAATGTTTTCTTTCTATTTGGTATTGTCACCCTATTTTGTCTTGCTAACCAACTATCATAACTTTCTATAAATAAGCCTTGTGCTCTATTATAATTGCAATATCTATAATACTTCTGTTTCCTAAACCAGTCTATAATTCGTTTTACCATATCGTTCCTCCCCATTTTCCATTTGTTCTCATAATATTACCACATTTTAAACATTTCCAATACCAGTCATCTTCACTTTTATCTCTTCCATATAACTCATGAGGAGAATCTTTTCCGTCACATTTACCTCCATCTAAATCACAGCAATATAGTTCTCTAATTTCTTTCACGAATATAATACCTCCATACATCTTGTATTTTATACTTTTTCCACGATAGACACCATACAGAAGCTATTGCTATTAATACCCACATCATATTCCACCATAATGGACAGTGAACAAAGATATTGTCTAACTTATAAAACCCTAACATCTCTTTTCCTGCAAAGAATACTTGTAATGGAAATGTAGATAATAAACAACCATAAAAAAACCAAGCTAATTTTTTCATTGACATTATTCATTAACTCCTCTCATTGATACTATATTTATATTATCTTTCTTTATCATTTTTTTCCATCTATTTGTTAACATTGCTACTGATACTGTTTGAATATGAGTTTTATTTCCATCTCCTTTGATTTTAAATTTAACCTCTACTTTCTCAGCGAAATCACATGATAATAGAGCATCTTTAACTCTTTTATCAGTTATTTTCATTCGTCCAGTAGTGTCTATATAAACAACCACTGCCGATTTAATCCGCTCTCCTTCTGATATTGTTTTAATTTTAGTTTGACGCTCTTTTGATATTGAAGCTATTTGCTTAAACATTTTTATGAGCTCATTGTCTGCATTTTCTTTTACATCAAATATATCTTCCCATTTAGTGAGCTCTTCTGTTAAGCTCTTCTTTTCTTCTAAAATTTTAACTTTATCTAGTTTAGTGAGCCTTGATAAAGTAATCTTCAATATTGCTTCTGCTTGTAATTCATTGAAATTATATTTATCTATCAACTTACTTTTAGCTTCTGATTTATCTTCTGCTGTTTTTATTAAAGCTATAATTTCATCTATATTTTCAAGAGCAATTAACATTCCATCTAATATGTTTAATCTAGATTTAATTCTTTTAATTTCAAATCTACATTTGTTAAGTAAAATATTTCTTTGATAACTAACATACTCTTTCACCAATTCCGTTTTAGTAAACATTTTAGGCTTACCATCTTTTAATGCAATATGATTATAACTAAAACTAACTTGTAAATTCGTAAGACCAAATAATTTAGGCACCACATTAGTAGGATTAGTTCCATCTGCTATTATTATTTCTAATTCTACATCATCATTTTTAGAATTATCAAAAGCATCAATTACTTCTGTGAGCTCTCCACTTTCTATTAACTTATCTATCTTACAAATCACATCAGTCTTACTAACTCTATATGGTACTGATGTGAATATAATCTTCTGCCCTTTAATCACATATTCACCACGGACTCTTACACGATGATTAACTACATCTCCCTCATCTAATATAATACCACCAGTAGGAAAATCTGGAATTAATTTACTCTTATAATCCGAATTATGAATAGAGTAAATAGCTTCTCTCATCACTTCTGCTAAATTATGAGGAAGAAAATTACAAGCCAATGATACTGCAATGCCTTTTTGGGGATTGATTAAAATATTTGGTAGTTTAGACGTTAATAGCAAAGGCTCTTTACTCTCTCCATCAAAAGTCTCAATGAAAGGTACCGTTTCTTTATCTAAATCCTCCACCATATAATCAGCATATTTAGATAACTTACCAGATAAATATCTCATGGCGGCAGGACGTTCTCCATCTCTATGTCCATTATTACCTTGTGTTTCTACTAATGGATATGGAAGAATCCAGTCTTGCGACATACGAGTAAGAGCTCCGTATATAGAACTATCTCCTGTTGGAGAGAACTCTGCCATTGTCTTTCCAACTATATTAGAGCACTTTGTGAATTTGTCTTTTGAACGCATTTTATTCTTAAACATAGAATAAATAATGTGTCTTTGACTTATCTTCAACCCATCCTCAACAGCAGGAATAGCCATATCTTCAATAGTATGAATAGCATAGTCTACGAAATTATCTTCAACAAATTTACGCATATTTTTCTTTTCTATCATTATATTTCTACTCCTTTCATATTAAGTAAGTAATCTTTTCTAAATTGAACAGAAGTTCCATATAATTCTTCTATAAGATTTTCCTCATTCCACTCAACTTGTTGTAACCGTCTTGTTGTTTTGTTTGTTAAGGTGTCATAAACCTGTTCTTTTGTAAGGACACCAAGACCTTTTGCTCTTTCAATTTCCCAGCCTTTTGTATTTATATCTTTCATTTCTGTTTCGTTGTAGATATATTTATTTTGATGACCTTTTTTCATAATATATAGTGGGCTTAATGCTCTATATACTTTACCTTGTTTAATCCATTCAGGAGCAGTTGTATAAATAAACAATAATACTAAATTAGCTATTGCGCTACCCGCAGGATCGGCATCAGAAGCGATTAGGATTTTGTCATAGTTATTGCTTTGTATGAAGAAAGTGCCGCTTTCTCTTATATTGATACCTAATACTTTCATTAGTCCTTGTATTACTTCACTGCTGATGACCTTATCTATATCGCTTTTCTTGGTGTTTAATATCATACCTCGTATTGGCATAATGGCTTGAGTGTTAGGATCTCTTGTTGTTTTTAAGCCACCAACACAACTATCTCCTTCTACTATGAAGATTTCGTTGTTTGTCTTTTGTTTACAAGGAACGAGCTTATCTGGTGTTTGTATTCTTGATGTTTTTTTCTTGTCATCTTTAAGGGTTGCGGCTACTTCTTTTATTGTTTTACGAATTTCTTCTTTACGTTTTTCGGCTTCTTTTTCTTTCTCTATTTTTTCAATAATCTTTTCTACTATTGGTTTATTATATGTAAAATATTCTAATAATTCATCTCTTACTATATTATTTACAATGGTTCTACCTTCTTTTGAAGTGAGCTTATCTTTAGTCTGAGATGAAAAAGTAGGGTCATATAATCTTAAATTAATATAAGCTTCAATACCAACTAAATCATCTACTGCAAATTTCTTGCCAGATATCTTGTTCAAAGCCGATATAATACCTGTTCTTAATCCTGTATAGTGGGTGCCTCCATCTGGATTAGGAACGGTATTTGTAAACAATTTATATCTACACTCAAAATCGTTTCTAAATGAAATACAAGCGTCTAATTCCTTATGCTCTATATTACATACATATTTATTCTCTTGACAGAAATCTAATAAACCATTCTTACTACATATAACAGTAGTATCATCTAATGAATTATAATTCAATGTTAAAGTAATACCTTTGAATAATTTAGATAAATCGTTCAAATAATTCAACATCTTTTTCTCTGGGACTATAATACCATCTTTAAAAATCTCTGTATCAGGAGTGAAAGATATATGCGTTCCATGTAAAGTCATACCACAATCAAACAACTTCTGATGTTGCAATATGCCTTGTTTATAAATAACTTCAGCGCACTTACCATCTCTATATGAATGCACTTTAAAGAATGATGAAAGAGCATTAACCGCCTTAAGCCCTGTACCAAATACACCGGCTGAGTTATTATAGCCTAATTCTCCACCATCTCTAAATTTACCTCCTGTATTTACATCAGTAAATATAGTTTTGAATTTGATTAATTCATTGTCATTCGGATCAAATGGTATTCCTCTACCGTTATCTATTCCTGTTATCATTTCATTTTCTACTTGTATACTAATCTTCTTACCATATCCCATACCAGCTTCATCTAATGAATTGGCAATTAACTCCTTAAATAAATGAAAGACACCAGTTTCATCAGTAGAGCCAATATACATACCAACTGCAACTCGTAAGTTGTCAGGGAATTTTAATGTTTTAATGCTATTAATATCATAAGTCATTAAGATTAATCTCCTTTATTTCTTTATTATAAATCCGTACACTCTTCTGGTGTTTTATCGTCTCTTATACATTTAATAAATGGATGTCTTATTGTTTTATTAACTTTATCTACTGACATACATTGTATTTCAAACACTTTACCTACAAATTCTTTTTCATCAGTAGACTTCATACTATCTGTTAATCCTGATGATACAGTACCAATTCTAATAACCTGATCTGCATCTTTATCCCATACCCCAATTATCATACTACCAAGCCAATTATTAAAATAAGGCTTTGTAACGGGTTTTAGATTATTTTCTTTTGCTATTGCATAAGTGGTATTGTGTAGCTCTCCGCCTTCGTCTTCCCAATAAGTCCAAGATTCAATTTCCTTACCATTATAGTATTGAGTTGGAGCTTCAAATCCCATACACACAACATCTACTGTATCTTGTGTTTTAAATTTTAATGAATTCCAAGCAGGGCGTTTTGGTGTAGAACCAGCAGGAGCAGCTTGATATGGAGATTTAGCAATTCGGCGTAGTACCAACCCCTCTCCACCATTTGCATATACTTCAGCTAATACGCCTTCTAAATCTGTTTCTAATCTCTTCTGATTTATAGGAGGTATAAGATGTATTTTATTCCATTCATTAGTATGTAATATAGGAAACACGAAATCTCTTATTTTAGCATATCTATCTGGAAAGTCTAATGATGTTAAATCTTCTCCTGCTAAATAAGTACAATCAAATATTCTATATTCTACATATCCTTGTATATTTTGTCTTTCAATAGCTTTTGCAGGAAGACAGCCCATAATAGATGTTATATTTTTAGAAGTGCCTCCTGGAATATAAATCTCTCCTTCTAATACAGTTCCATTAGGTAGTAATTCAGCAAAGTCTTTTAAATAAGGAACGTTCTCTATCTTATCATTAAAACCACCTTTTACTGATTTAGCTCTACCATATAAATGAACTCCTGTGTCATCTTTCCATAAACGATATGAACTTCCATCATATTTAATAAAAGCAAGATAATCTCCTTTTGATATTAAATCTTTTGCTTTATCTTCTTTTCCTTTTGGTATTGATGCAATTCTCATTTGTTCGTATAAGTTTATTATCATCTTTTCATCTCCCTTATGTTTTATTATATTAAAAAATTTTTTTTATCTTGTTCGCTTATATTCAAATCGTTGCCGAGTTGTCGCAAATTTTATCTGATTTGGCTAGTTAAAATGCGGCTAATATCTTTCTTCTATTATATATTTTAATATAAATATATTATAAAAAAATTTTTATTTTAATTTTGACATTAATAATCAACCGATTATAAAAAAAAATTTTTTCTATAATAAAAGTATAAGGAGTGAAGAAAATAAATTGTTATCATTAAATCAAACTATTACAGGCAAAGTAACAGCAGTAAAACCATTTGGTATTTTTATTCAAACCGAACAAGGAGATTTTGGTCTATGTCATATATCTGAATGTGCCGATTCTTTTATAGAAGATATAGAGCTTTTATTTACCAAAGGACAAGAAGTAACAGCTATTGTATATGAAATTAAAGACGGAAAAAATAATCTATCAATAAAAAGATATATACAACAACAAAATCGTATTAAAGAACAAGAAGAAGCAGAAGTAAATAAATTTGAAGATATGCTAAAAAAAATGGATACTCAACAACAAGAATTGAATTATGAGCTTCATAAACGAAATAGTAGAAAACATAAATCTTATCGGTAATGCCGAAAATCTTTAACAATAAATTATTCCTTGCACAATACTTAAAAAAATAGGAGAAGTATTATGTCTTTTTTGATTAAACAAATAAAAATTAAATCAAATGATGTAATTACCGAGTTTTTGCCTTCTGACGTTAGAAGAGCAACTTATGAGAAAGATTATTGTTATATTATTCAAGAGATGAAAAGGTTTAATATAAAAGAAAAAAATGATTTAGCTATTATTAGTCAATTATTATTATACTTATCAAAACACATCTACTCAAAAGCAAGTAGTCTATTCATTTTATCTACTGAACATATAACAAAACAACCTCATATACTAGAATTTACTTATCCTATGAGAAAGAAAAGAAAAGTGTATTATTGTGAAAAAGTTAGTGATTTAAAATACTTACCACAAGTATCTGGTATGTGTTATTGTAAAGAAATTTCTAAACTCTATCTAAACTCTCACAATAAATGGTTTCTATATAGCCCAAAAAAGAAATCAGATAATATTTTGAAAGGAGGTTAATATGCCAACTGCAACAACAAAAGCACAACTTGCTTCAGCTATTGAAGAAATGGTATGTGTTGCTGAATCAGATGCTCGCTCAAAATATTATCAAATTATAGATATGTGCAACAATTGTCCAGAAGTATCAGATCAATTTAAACAAAAGCTTGCTGGAATGTTTATGTTAAACATTGCTGATGAAATGGGACATGAGGCTGATGCAAAAGAATTGTTAGAAGACCTAACAACTATCACAGCTACTCCTGAAGGAGAAGAAAACCCATACTTAGAAAAGAATGTTTAATAGAACAAAAGGAGGTAAATAATGGAAAATGCAGTAATAATAGCAATATCACCTATTGTTATGGTATTAACATAGGGCTTTAAAACAACATTTAAATCAATAGATAGTAAATGGATGATTTTCATAGCATTTGCATTAGGAATTATTGTATCATTAGGATATGGTATCTACACTAACGCATTTGATGCTGTTAAATTAACAGTAGATGGAATTATTGCAGGTGGATTAGCAAGTGGATTATTCTCTGGAACAAAAGCACTTGGAACTACACCAGAATACGAAGAGATACCTGATGCAGAAGAGATGACTGATAACTTATCAGATAATAAAGGAGATGAGGGCTAATATGGCAATTTCAAGTTTAGCGAAAGTAAAAATCATGAGTCCTAATCATTCTGGTAAGAGAAAGAAAAAGATAATTGGCTTTGCATTACATTGCTTTGCATCCAATTCATCTATTGAATCAGTAGGAAGACTCTTTGCACAAAGAAGTAGAGCAGCATCAAGTCAATATGGTGTTGGTTCTGATGGAAGAATAGCTTGTTATTGTGATGAAGCTAATAGAGCTTGGACTACTTCATCGGATAATATAGATCAACAAGTAATTACAATAGAAATTGCTAATGATAAAGGCGCTCCTGATTGGCATATGTCAACAAAAGCAATCGATGCTACTGTTAAATTAATGGTAGATTGTTGTAAAAGAAATGGTATTAAACAAGTATCATGGAAAGCGAATAAGGCTACTGGATTAAATGCAACTACTCAGAATATCGTAGTTCATAGATGGTATGCTCAAAAAGCTTGTCCAGGAGATTATTTGTATAAAAATATGCAGAAATTAATCGTAGATCCAGTTAATGCAGTACTAAAAGGAACTCCTGCCCCAAAACCTGCACCTAAACCAGAAGTAAAACCTGGTTCTAAGTTCCCTTATAAAGTTAAAGTGACAGCAAAAGATGGATTACGAGTTCGTAAAGGTGCTTCAACAAACTATGCAGTATCTGCACCTGCATTAAAAAATGGAACAATAGTGTCTATAATCGCAGAAAAAGATGGCTGGGGTCAGCTTTCAACTAAAAAAGGTTGGATCAGCTTAGTATATGCAAAGAGAATATAATGATAAAGTCTATTTATAGTCATATCATACAATTACTTGAAAAAGTTAATCATTATATGAGAAGAGCGTAATAATAATATAATACTGCCCTTTTCTTATTAATCATTAATGAGAAAAGGGCGATTTTTTATTTTAAGGAGATGAATATGGCAGCAGTATTAACAGGATAGAATGGTAAAATCTGCTACGGTGTCAAAGAATTTCAAGTCGATACTGCAGCAGAAATAGATGAAATTGATGTAAGCAGAGCGGCACCAGGTAGCTCTGTTTTAGTAGTAGATACAAGATAGGTTAAGTTTTTAAAATCAGATAAAACTTGGGCTTAAGAAAGGAGAAGTAAATGTATAGAATATTAATTAGAACTGAATATGGAAATCATTTGTTTTATAAGACAGATGGGATTGTTTTCCAAACAACTTCTCTTGATGAAGCTAAATTAGAATTTGAACTATTGATTAAAAATCACGGTAAGAATTTCATTAAAATAGTAAAAATGGTTGACACAGAAGTAGATATAGTTACTGATGCAGATGTGGTTTGGAAATATACTGATATTTCTACTGTTAATATAGTAAATGATGGTAATGTATTCCATTTAGACGCTGAATACACAGAACCAGGTTCTTGTGCTATTAGCTACGATGAAGTGTTATTTGAAACTATGAAGAGCTACTTAGAAGATTTAGGTCTTACTGATGTGAAATTAGATGTCTGGGGCGGGTTAAACGCTACTAATCCTACTGGGACACCAGTAATCGGCGTTTATGAAATACCAGAAGGTTTCTTCACAATAGCAAATTCAATTACAAACACAGTAGATTGGAAAAACAATAATTATATTCTACAGATTGGAGTGTAATTATGTATAAAATCTTATTAAGAAAGTTAAATACTTGGATTTTTTATTTAGATGATGAAAGTGTTTTTCAATCAAATAAATTAGATGTAGTGCAAGAACATTATATCCAACTATTAAAGAAGTATAAAATATCTGATATTAAAGTGATTTATGAATTAACTATTGATTTTGATAGTGTGATTATAGATCCTAATTTAGATGATGATAAAATTATAGACGGTGGAGAAGCTGAAGGATTGGTTGAAGGAGGCTGGTGATCTATGAAAAAGTTTATGCAAGTAAGAAGAGATACTTCATTAGAATGGACTAAGTATAATCCTATTTTATTAGAAGGTCAATTTGGATTTGCTACTGACACAAAAGTATTGAAACTAGGTGATGGTAGAACTAGATGGAACAGTTTAATTCCTGTATTTTAGAATAAAATAGTTTCATTAGATAAATCAATAGATATAACTCAATATCCATCTGGAATGCTAGATTTATCCACCAAAGCTTTTAGAGAAGGAGATAGTGAAATCTCCGATGTAATATTCTCTGGTGATGATAATACAATGTATATTAAAAAATATATATATGATGAAAGCGCACCACATAATAAAAGAGAAATTACAGAAGAACTAACATTTACAGATAATTTAGATATGGATTATCAATTAGAAGAAAACGGAGGAGTCAAAGCGATTATCAAATCAGCAATAGAACTAGATACTATTACTGATGAAGAATGGAGTGAAGAATAATATGGCATTAAAAATTACAGATATTAATGGAGATATACAAAAAGTACCTGTATTGACAGAAGTTGAAGCACGTATTTAGAAAGATATTGTAGATAAAGCTAATGTTATTATTAATGGTAGTGATAGAAGAGATTTGTCTAATGTGCAAACAAAAGCACAAGGTATTAGTATTGTAGAATCAGCAACTAATCCAGGTAAATTAACTTTCACAGACTACGAAGGTAATACAACAGACATACAAGGTGGTTTTAATCTATCTTCAACAGACAATAGTATCACAGTAGGAACACCAACTAATGGTACTATTGATCTAAAAACTAAAGCGGTTGACATTCCTTATACTACAGCAGTAGTAGATGATGCAGGCGCGTTAACTAAAAACATGGTTGGTGACGCATTAGATGAATTAGCGCAAAGAAAAGAAATTGTGTCAAAAGATGGAACCACTAATTTAACAGTAGCAAATGATGAAATTTCTATTGTTTTAGAAGAAACTTCTGTACTAACATTAAAAGATGATGGTATAAGTGCAAATACATTACCAATTACTAATGTGGCAGATCCAACGGCAGATCAAGATGCTGCAACTAAAAAATATGTTGATGACGCAGATGGTGTACTAAATACAAACAAACTAGATAAAACAACAAACATTACACAAGCTGGTACCGATGGCAGTGCAACATGGTCCACTACAACAGTAGACAGAGGTTCAGCATCATTACAACTCAAAACAGCCAATAACGGAACTGGTGGTCCAGGTGGTTCTGCCGCTGTAACAGTAGTAGATAAAGACAATAACACAGCAAGTGTAGTAATATCTACTGAAGATTATGGATATAATTCAAAACAAGGTAATATTAATATTACTGGCGTTTCAGATATTACAGGAATTCCTTCTCCAGTAGACGGAACTAGTCCTACAAATAAAACTTATGTAGATACGGCCATAACAAATGCTACTGATGGTATGGTAGCTAATATCTCAGAAGCAGAATATAATGAATATCTAATAACTCAAGGTGATGGAACTGAATACACTATTACTAATGTAAATCAAGCTCCTGTTATTATGGAAGCAAATCCTAATGAGTTTAGAGTAGTACATGGTATAATTACAAATTTAGGAACTAATAATCAAATTGGAGATACTATTACATTAAATGGTATTGAGTTTATTATAAATGAGTTATCTGTTGGAGGAATTTTACAACCAGTAAATAGCTTAATTATTTACACAACAAATCCAAAAGGCACATACATTGCTACAGACACAACAGGTAGTGGTAATGGTCTAGAGGCTAAAATAATAACTGTATATAACAATGGTACTGTGGCGGTAACGGGTGAATTACAATATGTAGCAGATACAGACCCAGTAGCACAACAATCATATGTATTAAGTGAAGTTAATAAGGCATTAACTGCCACTGGTACTGATAGAGGAACTGTTACTAATGCTTATGTTGGACAAAATGGTTACACTTTAAGCTATAACATTGGCACTCAAAAAGGTCAAGGTTATGTAGAAGGAGATTTAATATACGCTAATATAAATAATAGTAATAACATCCAACTTATAAAAGCTATAGCATCAGTAGCAACAGTAGACAATAATGGTTCTATTGAAACTATTAACATAATTTCTAATGGATTTTATACAGCAGCACCAGATGTGAGTTCTGAATTGGCAACATCAACAAATAGTGTTGTTGGATCAGGAGCTACATTGGCTGCTACTACATCATCAGCAACAGGAACTACATTAGCATCAATTAGCAATCCTAAAGGTGGAGATAGCGTTACAGTGTTATCTGATGAAACTAATGGTAATGTTCAGTATAAATGGATATATGCAGACTTAAATGGAGATGGCACTTTTAATTGGGTTCCTTCAAGCCCTATCACGACAGAGCAATTAATTGGTGATGGAACTTATTTAGAAGTAGCAGACGGTATTATCAAAATGACTTCTACAAAAGCTAATTTGATTGATAATTCAGTCCAAACTGGTGGAGTAGCTCAAACAATAGCAGGGACTAAGACTTTTAACAATACACTTCACACAGAAGGTGGTATTGATTCTGCAACAGGAGCTAAAATAACATTAAATAGCGATACTTTAACAGTAACAACTAATAGTGGAACTACATTATTGTCTGCAACGACTTCTAGTATTAACGCCGCAAGTCATAAGATAATAAACTTAGCAGATCCTACTGCAAATCAAGACGCAGTAACAAAAGCATATTTAGAAAATCAATTAGAAGATGCAACAAACACAATAATGTTTGAATCATTTGACCCAGTAGATTCAGATTGGGAAGCAACTGCGTAATAGCAGTAATAGACAAGTAATATTTCTTGTCTATTAAAGCACTGATATATTCAATGTTTTAATAGACAAGAAACCCGATATCTTAAAAGGAGGAAAATTTTATGGCTGTAAGAATAAAAGATACAAACGGCAATGTATAGAAAATCCCAACAATGGCCGAGGTTGGTTCTAAACTTAAAAACTTTACTCCTACTTTTAATGGTGTTGGTTATATAAAATCAGATGGGACTGATATTAGTTATGATGATAGTACTTTTGTAAAACCAGGTACTACTAATATAACATTAACTAACCCAACTCAGGAAGATATTGATACGTTTTTATAGAACAATAATTCTCATAATGTTGTTTTAAGAATAGTTTTAAATGGAAGTACAACTTTACCAGCATTTACTATTTATGGATTTAAAGGATTTATAGACTATAACAACCAAAAAACCACTAGAACAACTTTCCCACAAGCTCATTTCTATGGATGTTCTTTTTTATCAGTAGGTTATTATGCTGATGCTATGTTTTATAATTGCTCATTTAGAAATGCATATGCAATGTTTAATTGGGCTTCTGCCAGATCCCCAGAAATAGTACTGTCTGCTTCTAATTTATCATTAACAAATTCTACTAATATGACAAAAGTACCAAGAATACATTTAATTGATGGATCAGTTTTATTATTAGATTCTTCTAAAGATGTAAACATTGACGCTTCATTTAGTGATGCATATAGAGGATAGAATGGTAAGGTAATTATTAGTCCAAACTATACTGGAACTGTAATAATTACACAGCCTACTGTTAATAGTGGTTATGGATATCAAGGTATTATTGAAATAGCCGATTATAGAAACAATGGTTTAGCAAATTTAAGTAATATTCCTGTTAATAATATAGCAGACAATAGTTCTATAACAATAGACAATAATGGAAAAATATCTTTAAAAGATGTAAATATAGACACACCAACAGAAGATGGTATTAATATAGGAAATGGAACAGCAATAGATCTACTCACAGTATCAGGAGTAAATAGCAAAGGTCAAGTGACACAAATAACAACTACACCAATTACATTTTCTAATGAAGATTATTATGCGACATCTACTTCAGCTGCAGGGGATGCGACTAAAGTAGTTTCAATACCAAATATAACAACATTAAATCCAGGATTAATCATATATATAAAACCAACCATTACATCAACAGTATCAGGAAGTAGTTTAAAGCTCAACAACTTTGATCCGTATCCAATGAGATATAATGGTAATGCATTAACAACTACTACTGATGGAATTGCATGGTTAGCAAATGCAATTAATGGATGGTAGTTTGATGGAACATACTGGAACTCATTATCTGTAAATGATAATACTACATACTCAGAAATGTCAGTAGCAGAAATGACAACAGCAACAGCAACCACATCAAGAGTAATAAGATCAGATTATCTGAAATTAGGAATACTAGGAACTGCATTATCAGGTCTAGACACCACATCTAATACATCAATACAAGCAGAAGATAGCATATTAATCGCTATTGGAAAAGCACAAGCGCAAATTGATAACTTGACAGCATCATCAGGAGGCACTGTATTAAATGGCAGTGGTTTTGTAAAAATGACTGGGACTAGTGTATCTTATGATCCAACAGATTATGTTCCTGCTAATGTAGCGATTTCAGCAAACACAACAGGAGCATTAGTGAAATATGATACAAAAGGTCTTGTAACATCATCAATAGCTCAATCACAAACACCAGCATCAACTAATGGGTATTTACTTACAGCAAGCGGCACTGCAGGTAGTTATGGTACTCCTGTAAATAGTTCTACATGGTAGAAATCACAAGTTCCAGCAGGCTCATCTTCCACATTTCTTAAAGGTAGCGGAACAACAGGAACATTTGGTTCATTCTCTACAATATCAAAAACAGATGTGGGACTAGATCAAGTAGATAATACAAGCGATCTAAGCAAGCCAATATCAACAGCTACACAAAACGCTTTAAATAATAAAATAGATTCCGTAATTTCATCAACAACTAATACGCAAATATATACAAAAACTCCTACTGGAACACAAGCTATGGGAGATGTTGATGTTAATGCAACAGCTAACACATATCCAATTCGCGACGTAGATAGTACTATAAATGTAGGAACTCCATCATCATCATCTCATGCAACAACAAAAGATTATGTGGACACACAAGTGGCAACTAAACAAGCACAATCAACAGCTGCTTATTCATTTGGTAATGCTTCTGGCTCATTTACAGCAGCAACAACAGCAGAGTAGAATGCTATCAAATCAACAATTACATCTACAAAAGTTTCATCATATGATACAGCATTAACTAAAATACCAACTGCAGCTAGTGCTTCAAATCAATTAGCAGATAAAGCGTTTGTAAATTCAACAATAGCGAATCTATCTGCACGAAGAGCAAGACCTGATGCAACTGGAAATTCAAACTTCACTACATTCCCAATAACAGGAAATGTTTATTATAGCACTAATGGTACATGGTCTGTTGGAACTCCATCGGCAGAAGATTATGGATTAGTGCAATTCAATAATGACGCTACATATCAAAATGAATTATGGAGAATTACCTATAATGGTACTTCTTGGAATCTAGATTATATGATAAATGAATCTGGTTATACACAAGCATAGTTAGATGCATTAGATTCAACTATCAATTTAGCATTAGTATAGAAAATGATTACAACAGACAACATTACATCTGCAATAGCTAGTTATAACACAAGTAATCCATTAATTAATGGCACTGGTTTCGTCAAATCAACAGGAACAACAATATCTTATGATAATAATTCTTATGTAATCGCCAACTCAACAATTACTGCTAATACTACTGGTGCTCTTGTTAAATATGACGCAAAAGGATTAGTAACAAGTGCTGTAACATAGGCATAGACTCCTGCTTCTACATCAGGATATTTATTAACGGCATCAGGGACAGCCGGTGCATACGGAACGCCAGTTAATAGCTCCACTTGGCAAAAAACCCAAGTACCAGCTGGTACAACGGCTCAATTCCTAAAAGGAAGCGGAACTGCTGGAACATTTGGTAGCTTTTCGGCAATTTCTGCTACAGATGTTGGTTTAGCAAATGTAACAAACAATAAACAAGTTATAGCACCATCTACAACAATGGGAGATACAACAAATCAAACACCTGCTTTCGGTAGTAGCTTTAAAGCATTATCAATAGACACTAATGGAACAGTAGCGAATCATACAGTAACATTACCATCTCCTGGAAATGCTACTATATCATTAAAGACTAAATCAGGAGCAGATATAGGTGATTTTACAACAAATTAGACCAGTAATGAAACCATCACAATACCAAATCAAACTATATATGCCGGAAATGATGCAGGAACAGCAACAGTTAGAACTCTAACGATACCTGGTGTCATTGCATTAGACGATATAGATGGTATACCAATAGTCATTAATGCAACCTTAGCTGGCACAGCAGCCAGTACTTTAGAAGTAAATGGTCTTGGTGCTGTACCTATATATTTTCCAGCGCCAGATGCAACGGCTTGGTCAACGACAGGGTATTATTGGAGCACAGTAAATTAGCCTTATATGGTTGTATATTCAAAAGTATTAAATCGATTTTTCTTACTATCAAATATGATAATAAGAGCAGCTTCTGGAGCCACTTTTGGAGTAGTAAGAACATCAGTAGCAGCATTAAGCTCATATGTATTAGGCATGGGATCTTCTGTTGTTACACTAACTAATTTCAATGCAACTACTTATAACTATGCTGGGCTTTACAGATTTAATATAGCAACTGCTAATCCTACTGGTTGTCCTACAGAAGAAGCCACATATACAGGACATGTAAGTATGTTGGTATTTAACTATTAGAACTAGTATAATTCAACTACATATCCAAATACTCAAATAGCTTCATTCCATAATTCAAATCATACTTATATAAGATATGGTAATGGTACTACTACATGGACTGCTTGGAGGAGATTAGATCCCGACATAGATACTACACCAACTATTAACTCCACAAATCTTATAACATCAGGAGCTGTTTATACAGCATTATAGAACGTAACACCAGCAATTGGTGGCGGAACAGCTAATACTGTGTTATTGAATAGTGGAACTACTGGTACCGTTAATTCAACTACTGGTACTTTATCATTAGCTGGTAATATGTCAAAGGCTGGAGCTGGTAATTATACGATAACAAACACAGCAGCCGTATCAGATACTAGAACTGGAAATATAGTACAAGCTGGTGCCGGACAGATTAATCTTACTAATGGAACCGGTGCATTTACTATCAATTCTTCTGGTAATAACAATGCAAAAACATTAACAATGACTGGTAATATAGTGCAATCTGGAACAGGTGCTATTAATTTAACTAATGGAACTGGTGCTTTTACTATTAATACAAATTCCGATACAACCGCTAAAACATTAACTATAAATAGTAATATTAATCTTGGTGCTGCTGGAACAGGATCTCTCAGTCTTTATTCAAGCTCTTCTAATAATGTTGAATTAAAACTCGGTGATAATGTAGAAACCGTTGGCGCCATGTCAATATCTGCAATATCAAATCAATTTATTTTCAAAGAAATAGCTAATAATGCTAATTTTGTCTTATTAGGCGCAGATGCAAATAAAAATTACTAGATACAATTTCCATCTACATCATCAGAATCAACATTAACAACCTTACCAAATGGTAAAGCTCCACGAATAATAGAATGCGAATGTACTACTACTGCATCTACAGCAGCTAAAATAATTACAGCAACAATACCGGACAATAATCCTGTTGCTGGAGATCTAATATTCGTTAAGTACACAGAAGGAAATACAGCATCATCACCGACATTAAATATAAATTCAACTGGTGCTGCATATGTATATTTAGGTTCGACTAAACCAACTGGAACTTCATCATATGGAGCGGCATATTGTGGCTCTAATGGTATAATTATGTATTACTATAATGGTACTTATTACTACCAAATTGGTAGATATGATAACGTAGTTAATGGAATATCTAATTCATCGGACACAACAACAGCAGCAGGTATCACTGGTTATGGTGTAATGACTTACAACACAACAATGACTGGTAACACTTTAACAAAGAAATATAAAGAACTTGTTTCTGGTACTAATATTAATATAGTATCTGGAAGCGGAACTTTAACAATAAATAATACATTTAATTTGGTAACTGCTTTAAATGCATTACCAGTAGATGTATTATAATAAAAAGGAGGGAATATATGGCAACTAATTTATTTACCAATAGAGGTTTTACTAATGGATTAACTTCCAATATTCTCTCTAATGGATCTTTAACATCTCCATCTCAAACAGGACTATCAATTAATACAAATTCTTCAGTAGATGGAGATAATAGAAGTTTAAACGTCGCAGCACAAACAACGACTTATTTTATAGTTCCTTTTACTTATAATAGTACTAATAACAGATATGCTTTTAGATGTTATATTAATGGTCATGGCGCTATAACAGGTTCAAGTTATATATCAATTGGATGGACTGGCTATAACAGCGATGGTAGTATAGCTGCATCAGGTGCAGGCTCTTACACATCACCACCAGCAATTATGAAGAATGGATATTATGAAATATTAGCTCTACAAAATTTTACTGTATCTAATTATTCAACAGCAACATCACTAGCATTTTATGTAGCAACATCTTCTACAGCTTATAATCTTGATAATGTTGTTATAGTAAATGCAACTAATGATTATGGCTACAATTCAGACGATATATCTGCAGCTTTAAGGACAAGTATTGAAACCGATTTTCCAATTCCAGTAATTAATCCAACACCTAAAGAACTGTTACTAGTAAACAATGATGTAGCTGCATGGCAAAGTGTTAATAATCTATCAGATCTATCATTAGGTAAAGCAAATACAGCTACAGTCACAACAACTACTGGATTATCGACTCAAGTAATACAACCTGGTACCTACCTACTAGAATGTTGGGGTGCACAAGGTGGTAATTCAAGCTACGCATCTGGTTCTACACAAACACATCAAGGCGGGTATGGCGGATATAGTAAAGGATATTTTACAACAGATAAGCAACTAACACTTTATAAATATGTAGGAGGCCAAGGCGCTACTACTGGTGTAGGTGGTGTTAATGGTGGTGGTAGCAGTTTAACAACTGGATAGTCTAGACAGGCTGCTGGTGGTGGTGGAGCTAGTCATATAGCATTAGTAACAGGAACCTTATCATCACTATCTACAAATCGTGGGAAAATACTTCTAGTAGCAGGAGGAGGTGCTGGAGGATCGCCATCTAATAATGGTCAAACAACAGTAATACCAGCAGGGAATGGCGGTGGCAACTCTGGAACGCCAGGACATTACTACCCAGACGTATCTTCATCAACAACATATGCTTCTGCTGATGGAAAAGCTGGAACTCAAACGGCTGGTGGAGCATAGGGGATATATTCTTCAGAGACCCCCACCGCAGGATCGTTTGGTTAGGGAGGAAGTGGTAGTGCTGCAACTGGTGGTAATGGAGGCGGAGGCTGGTATGGAGGAGGTGGAGCGGCATATTATAATGGAGGTGGTGGGGGGAGCGGTTATATAAATCCAATTCTTACATATGCAAATATATCTAATATAAGTACATAGACTGGAAACGGTAAAATTAGTGTAACTCCAATAGTAATACAAAATACATCTACTACGACCTATAATTATACAGAAGAAGTCCAATCAGTATCATTAACCCCTGGTTAGTATACCATAGAATGTTGGGGAGCTGGATCTAATAACTCATCTGGATACGGTGGTTATACAAAAGGAGATATAACAATAACATCAAATTAGACATTTTACTTATATGTGGGTGGAAAAGGCAATAATCATTCAGGACCTACTTATGGAGGATGGAATGGTGGAGGTGGATAGACAGTTACAAGTTCTACAAACGACTCTGGTACTGGTGGTGGCGCAACAGATGTGTGTACAGTATCATCAACAATGACGTAGGATAGCACTAATTATCGATACATAAGAACAGATACAAGCTATCGTTCTCGTATTATGGTTGCTGGTGGTGCTGGTGGCAGTTATACAATAAGTAATAATCATGGAGGGCTTTCCCCAACAGGAACTACAAGATCATATGATGGAACACAAACATCAACAGGATCTGGCACTTATCCTGGTGGATTTGGTTATGGAGGTAGTCCAGCAGTAACTGGTGATGATTATGGACCTGGTGGTGGAGGGTGGTATGGTGGTTCATCAAATGGAGACACTGCTGGTGGTGGTGGTTCTAATTATGTATCAGGTTCTCCATTATGTAATTCAGTAGATACAAGTGGAGCACATCTAGGGCTTGGATCTATTAGCAATACAGGATTTTCATTTACTAATATAGAAATGCAACCAGGTGGGAGTACTTTAACGCAAAATACAATAGCATAGAATGGTAAAATCATAATTACACCAAAAGCAGAAGGTGTATTTGCAATTAAAAAAGCTAGTGATGGTAGTTATAAAAGGACTATTAATATAAATCTAAATCAAAATTCATTACTTTATAAAGATGGTGTAAATATTAGATTCTCATCTCCAAAATCAATATGGCCTAATAATATAGTAAGAACTGGCAGCTATTGGTATACGACTAGTTCTATGAATAACGGTTCAATAGCAACATTAACACTACCTCCTGATATTCAAGAAGGAGATAAAATATATATGTATATGCAACATGAAGGACCTTTGCCATCAAACAACGTTCCATTTACTGGTTTTCCTGGTTTTACAACTTTATATGATGGCGGACAGGGAAACTTCGCAGTATTACAATCACTATATAAAGCAGCTAATGGTAGTGAATCTGGATAGACATTATCGTTGCCTTTAAACTCAACATCATTTGACTCAGTATGTGCTGCTTTAGTGCTAGATTCTTCATGGACTATCAAATCAGAAAAAATGCGTGGCTATCCAAACACCAATCAAGGCTGGTCTGATACTGACAAATATTCATATTCATCTATACAATATCAAACATCAAATTGCGCAGTTGGAGATACAATATTCGTATTTGCAATGAAAGGCTGGTCTGGAGATGGAACAATGACGTAGTTCAAAAACCAAATCACTCCAACATTAACAGTAATGGCAGAAGAGGATCCAGATCCAACAGACACAAAACTATCATTAGTATTAGGTAGATATGTAGCAACATCAGCAAATCCAATACTCACAGTAGGATCTAGTGGGAGTTTCTTTATTCGCGACATATCTTATGTAATAGCAAGATAGAATTAATAAATATTAGGAGTAGGTAATCTTATCCTACTCCTAAATCTCAGGAAGGTGATAATATGATTGATAATATAATGAAAATTATTTTAGCGTTAATAGCAATACTTGGTGGTGGTGGTGGATTATTTTCTTATCTTTCATCAAAAAAAGAAACGTCAGTAAAAGAAAAAACCAATTTCTTAGAAGGCTATAAGTCTTTAACAGATAAACTAGAAGCCAGAATAGATAAACAAGATAAAAAAATCGAAGCACAAGAACAAGAAATTGATGAATTAAGACAGGAAAATTCAGAACTAAAGAAAAAAGTAAATAAACTTGAATTACAAATGCAACAATAGGAGGTTAATAATGTCTAAAAAGATTTAGAACTTCTTATCACCAATATTACCAGATATATTCTATTGTATTATGATTATAGTTGGAATATTTATGATTTATTATAATTATATTGATAATACATGGACTGACTTATTAAAAACAAGCGGTGTTGCAACAGTAGTGCTGTATATAATAATCTTATATGTCAGACATTATGGGAATACGAATAAAACAAAATATTTATTAATCTTAGCTATAACTTTATAGATAATATCTTGTATTACAATAGTAGTGGCAAATACATTATTTTATGATTTTACTGTTCATGGATTAATGACTGATGTATTATTATTCTTATTAATTGAGATTTATTTATTAACAAGATATTTTTATATCACAGACTTAGAACGAATACATAACGAATGCTCTATTAAAATACAATCTTTATAGAATAAGGGGATTATAAGCAATGAAAAAGAAAACTAATATAATAGCGATACTAGCTAATATAAATATTTTCTATATTCTTATGATACTAGCTGGGTTGTTTTTAGTGTATGATCACGTAGGAGCTGGTATATGGACTTCATTACTTCATTATATAGGCTTTACTAAGATATTATTATACTCACAAGCAATTATAGCACATAATAATAAAGAATTAGTATATTCAAAATATCTAAACTATTTTGCTTATGGAGTGCAAACAATTAGCTATTTATCATCAACAATAGCATCATTTGTTTTACATGGATTTAACGCTTATGGAATGTTTATGGATTTATTTGTATTTGCATTAATTTTATATATATTAACCATAAGACAAAAGAATATAGATGATGTGCTGGCTGTCGCGACTAGGGGGGGATAAAATGACAGAGATGTATCCAATATTAGGATATTTAATTACTTTTTTAAGCGCAGGTGGTACTGTTGAAGTTATTCATTGGCTTATAAATAAAAAAGAAAATGCTATTAAAATAGATAAAGAACAAGCAGATAATGCCATTTCATTAAAAAATCAATTTGAAGAATCTTTTGAATTTATGGAAAGACGATATAAAGAAAGTACTACTTTAGCAGACAAACTTATACAGCGAATACGAGAATCAGAAGAAGAAATACTATCCCTTAAATTAGAATTAAAAACCACGCAATACCATCTTGGTATTGAAAAAGATAAAAATGAAGAATTAACTGCAAGATATGAAGCAAGCACAGAATTTGCCAATAATTTTATAGATCATATAAAACAAGTAGAAGAAGAAATAGAAAGCATGAAAATTGCGCTTAAAGAATATGAACAGACGAATATAGAAATGCCATAGCATTTAACTAATGCTAAAATCTGTATTAATAAATTAGATAAAATTATAGAAAAAGCCAAGGAGACTAGTGAAAATCGTTTTCATTGGAAATATAGAAAGGACGCGAATAATGGATAATCAAACATATGTCGCTGCCGTAGAAGCAGCAAATAAGTATACTGATATCACTAGCTCTACTGGAGTTGCCGTTCATGAGCCAATAGTTCAGAACGGTACTTGGTGGACGTATAATGCCAGTACAGGAGAGTACCAAGATACAGGAGCCAATGCAGAAGGGCCTATAGGACCTCAAGGATTACCTGGTGCTCCAGGGAAGGATGGTCAAGATGGATAGCAAGGACCTCCTGGACCAGCTATGGAACTAGAAGGATAGCCTTATGAGTTATTATAGTTTATACCATCTGATGATTATGTAACTAATACATATACAGTTAATATTCCAAAAGACCAATTTAACACATTAACGGGAGATGAAGACTTATTAAATCTATTGACTAGCAATAATTTACCTAATGATATTGCACTTAAATTTATTAATGCTATAGAATTAGATCCTGGTTTTTATGCTGTATTTGAAGAATGGTATCCTAGAGGTGGCTTTTACCAATGTTTATTTGAAGAGCTTCTGTATAGTATGTCAACTGTGACTGATACATCAGACCCAAATGGAAATATTTATTCAAAAACTGGAGAATATATTGGAAGTTATAATTGGCAAAAACCGGTTATGCAAGGAGGAAGATGGAATATAACAATTTCTTACCAAAGATTGGGAACTAGCGGATCATATACATATAATTATTGGATGACCATTACAGAATATGCTATTTCGTCTCCTATGAAAACACTAACACTACCAATGACTTTTTGGAGGAGTTATGGAGTAAGAGATATGCAAAATTGGTTAAATTTAGGACTTAGCCAAACAGATGCAGAATGGTTACAATATGCTTTTAACATGAACTCAGGAAAGAATTATAATTTCAATAGTGGAGATTTAATATGGTGGGGCGGAACTACACAATCTAAAATTATTTATAGATGTAAATCAGATGGCTATTTTAGCTATCCATCAGATGTAAATCATCCTAATTATAGCACAATAGACATGTTCGCTCCAGCATACTCAATAAAAGATAAAAATACTGGTACAACAATGTAGCCATCATTAATAGAATATGATTATAATGGGGGGTTTGATATTACAGACTATAACAACCCTAAATTAGTTGTAAAAGTACCATACACATCAGATTATTCAACAGTAGCAGTTGATTCAGAACCTACTTCTGGGTCATAGCATTTAGTAACATCAGATGGTATATATGAAGCATTAGAGCGTAAAAGATGGGACGGGTTTGTTGGGTCCGATTATGACAGTGGGGTATATGAAATCTGTCTTAAAGGAGACACTACATAGCTTCCATTATATATAGCTCATGAAGATGATACAGGTATGTCAACACAACTTACAGGAACAGTAGATTCAAATGATACAGATACGGTAACATATTATTCAGTAAATGAAACAGATTTAACTACTGGCACTAATTATATAACAGTTAGAGAAAATAACCAAAATGGAGCTCTTTTAAAATACATTGGAATGACTCCACAATTAACGGCAGCTCAAGTACAATAGATGATTGCTGATGCTATTAGTAATATAACACAATAAGGGAGGTAATAAATGGAAAGATTAATTTATCAAGGTACTAAACAAACATATCTTGATCTATTAGCAGCTCATAAGATAGTGAACTCCAAATTATATTATCTTACCGATAAGAATTAGTTGTACAAAGGCTAGACTAAAATATCAGGAGGAGTAGAAATGGTCTACTCCATACCTGATGTAAGTGACTATTCTGAGAATGATATGATTATTTTAAATCATGTCAATGATGATGGATTAAGTTATGGAATTTTATATGTAAATGCAAGCGGAAGCTGGGAGATTGTAGGGCCATATTACTTTAATGATTATGACAGTACTGCTGAGCAAGACGACTTTACAGTTCCAACTATGTATTCATTAGTAAAATTGGAGGAAAAAGTAAATCAAACTATTACAAACTCTATTGCTGATTTTAAATAGCGGTTAGATGATGCTTGGATTGGTACGTTCTAGTATGGTAGGTTTGATAGTTCTATTGACTTTCCAAACAGTATTGCTAATGCGTTAGCATATGATTTTTCAAATAATACTATATATGAATGTCATGGAGTTGATTGGGACATTGTAATGACAATAGAGCCAGAAGATTCTGCTGAGTGTCATATTGAAATTGCATTAAACGGTACTGATTTTTTAAATAATAATGTTACAGGTATGGCAATATTAGCATATTACAGTACTGATGATGGTTGGAATTGTTATATCGAACGTCAATAGATATAGAATCCAGATAATGCTGGAATAGAAAGAATTACCAATACTCAAACTTGGTAGTTAAAAGATAATGGTGTTACTGATACTAAAATCGGTAACCGAACTGTTACATATGATGATGGAGATATAACAGATACATTAGAAAATCTACTACAAGATAATGCAACAAAAACACAAAATATAATAACGAATAAGGTAGATAAGGTTAATATTAACTCTTATGGTTCATTTACAAAAGTAACTACAAACGCACAAGGCTTAGTAACTAATGGTGGGCAATTATCTGCATCAGACATCCCAAATATAGAAGCTTCACAGATTAATGGTCTTGAAGAAGCATTAACAAAAATACCTTATTATTCAACATTACCAGATTTAGATGACTTTGAAGATGATGATGTAATAGCAGTATTTAATAATACAGATAACACAGTATACTTTTATAGAAAACAACCGTCTCCAATTAATCAAACAATAGTATGGTATCAAATATCTCCTGAATATATCACAAACATATCGCAAGACGACAATACTAATGTAGAATATCAAGTTGCTACAAAAGAAGCAGTAGTTGCGGTTAATACAGATTTAACCACTAAAATAGAAACCGCACAAGAAACAGCAGACGCCGCAGTGGTTGCAAATTCTACAATCAGTGGAGCCACTCATACTAAAATAACCTATGATGGAAAAGGATTGATAACAGATGGATCCGATCTCACAGAAGCAGATATACCATCATTATCATAGTCTAAAATAACTGGTCTTACAACATCATTAGGAACAAAAATTGATACTATAAATGCATAGACATCTAATATCACAGCTTCAATAACAGGAACTACATTGAATCTAAGTATAGATGAAGGCGGTATTATAGATACCTTTATGTCAACAGAATCTCCTGATGGAGTAGTTGGTGAAGAATTTACATATGATCCATCGGTATTAACAGCTCTTGTCGGCAGTCCTAATGTGTCTTCGAATGATAGAATTATATTTGAAAACAGTAAACAAGCTATCGTCGCAGATCCATCAGCAAACACATGTATAATTACAGTTATTATACCAACAGTGTCTTTTGAATCAATAGCAGGAGATCCATCAGATAATGCATTGTTAAATACGGCTTTAAGTGCAATAACAACCAACATTACCAATTTACAAAATAATAAACTTAATAGCAATACTGCAATCACTGCTGGAACAGCTACCAAAATCACTTATGACAGTAAAGGACTGATTACAGGAAGCTCCAATTTAACTGCTACAGATATCCCAACAATAACACAAGCACAAGTAACAGGACTTACAACAGCATTAGCTGGAAAAGAACCATCTCTTCCATCAGGAGGCACAACAACACAATTCCTTCGTGGAGATAAAACATGGTAGGCCATAGATTCGGCAAATAATAGCACTATTACACTAAAAAAAGCTTCAGGAGAAATGATAGGTAGTTTTACCACCAACCAAGCAAGTGCTAGTGAAATCACATTCCCAAATATGGGCGGTGGAGGAGCATTAGAAGTAAAATATACATATACAGACACAATACAAGCAACTACTAATGATATAGCAACAATAGGATCTCCACAAACGGGAGACGTCTTTATATTAGGTATTAACGAAGGAACAGGAAATTATCATGATGCTAGAATAGAGTTCCTTTCTATTGATCAAGGCCGTTTATATTATATGCAATCTAATTACACAGGAGTAGATTAGTCTTCAACCAATAGAATTAAATTCGCTTATCGAGTATTTACATATAACCAATCTAATGGATTATTCTCATTAGGAACAGAACAAAGTATTAACCTCCCATCTGGAGCCTATATAGCAGCTTAGCTTAACCTAAAAGCGCCATTAGTATCACCAACTTTCACTGGGACACCATTAGCACCAACAGCTAATACTGGAACAAATACAACTCAAATCGCTACAACAGCATTTGTAACTAATGAACTAACTAACTATATCCCAAACACAAGAACAGTTAATGGTAAACTATTGTCCTCTAACATAACATTAACCGCTAGTGATGTTAGTGCTGCAGCGACATCCCACACTCACACAATAGCGAATATAACAGATATGCCAACAATACCAACAACCACTACATCAGTAACATCAGGTTCAACTGCAGCTCTTACATCAGGAGGCGCATATACATTATTAGCTACAAAAGCAAGTCCAGCGCTCACAGGAACACCAACTGCGCCAACTGCAATAGCTGGAACAAATACAACGCAAATAGCTACAACAGCATTCGTACAAACAGCACTATCATCCGCGTCAATATCAGCAGATAATTTAATAGGCACATGGTAATAGGAGGATTAAATGGATAAATTATTATTAATCGGCTCCACATCAACTCCTCCTATCGCTTCTTCTTCCACAAAAGGTTAGCTAAAACTCACATCTACTAATGATATGTATATAGATACAGGAGCTACTAATATAAAACTAGGAGATCCTGTTGGAGAAGTGCCTTTCCCTAATGGTTATATTCATTTATCAATGGATTCAACCAATCCATCATCTTATTTCGGTGGCACTTGGACTTAGGTGTCTAAAGGTAGATTACTAATGTCTGGTAAAACAAATGCAGGAGGAGATTATTATATTCCGGCACATTCTCATTCAACTCCATCACATACACATAGCTACACATCACATACACATAGTTTTCAAAATCACTCTCACACAGCAAATTAGCATCAACATTCGGCAACCTCTTCTTCTAATGTAGATCGATTCATGACAAGTGCTGCACTATCTACGGATTCAGTAGGTAGACGTAGTACTTCAGTAGGTTCTGGAAGTGCTAGTGATGATAAATGGTGCTTGTTAACATATGCAACTGCTGACTGGGGTGAACGAACTACAACCTGGGGCTCTAACTCAGATTACACATCTACTGAGAGCAACCCAACAGTGACTTCAGCTGTAGAAGTACCATATGCAACCATATCTTTATACTCCGATAATGGATATAACTCATATGCAGCAGCTAAACAATATCCACCATATATCACTTGTTATATGTGGAGAAAAGGGACTGGGATCTCTGAAACGAATTTACCTTAATGAAAGGAGGATATGATGAATAAATTAATTTTAATAGGAACAAATAATACATATCCTACTTTCTCATCAGCTAATACTGGATAGATGTTGGTAAAAGCTAATAATGAAGTCGCAATTACAGGAAATAATAAACATATAGTACTATCTCCTGTTGATTTTTAGCTTAATGCGGCTTTTCCAGTAGGATCTATCTATATAGAAGATTGTAATGGGGCCGGTCCAACTAGTCTTGGTGGTACTTGGTCTTAGATAACTGGAACTTATACATTATGGGGAGCCGGTTCTGTGAATTACAACTTATTGTCTGGAAGTATTAGCACTTTTACAAGATCTGTTAACGATGTTTACATTAATCCTGCTTCTACTGGCATGTCGCATTCTCATACAATGACCTCGTCTCACACACATTCTTCTGTGCTTCATTCACATACTGGGACATCTCATACTCATACATGTGCAGCTCATACTCACCCTTATAGCGGAAACGTGTACGCTGGCGTGTATAATTTAGATAGCGATGAAATAGCTCGTCGTAAAATTAGAGTAAACTCATCAGGAACTCCATATGCATGGACTGCTTCAGCAAGTGGTGATTTAGGAGCTCCAGCAAATACAGGTAATGCAACAAATATTACAGTAGGAGCCTAGAACACTACTACCTCATCATCTGATATTTCTTAGGCTAATTATTTATATGAAGATGGTTCTAGTATGTCTGGTGGAGGCTCTACAACAGGAAGTTCAGACTTTCCCTATTACGGCGTAAAAATATGGAGGAGGACTGCATAATGGATTATTTAATTAAAAAAGGCTCAACAACAACTCCACCAGCAGCAAGTAGTAGCAATAGAGGACAATTAAAAATCACATCCAATGATCAAGTATATTTAGATACAGGTACAGTAAACAAAAGAATTGATTTTACTTGTTATTACCAAATTAATAGTATCTATATCACACTAGACAGCACAGATCCATCAATCCTATTTCCTGGGACAACGTGGACAAAATTAGAAGGTAGATGTTTATTAGGAGTAGCAACACAAGGCTCAACGCCATTATCGTCCAATCTTACAGGGGGAACAATGGAGCTACTAGCCCATAGCCACACAAATTATCACTATCATGTCTATGCTCATTACCACAATTGCTCTCATAATCATCAACATGGACATTCACATAATCCAGGATCTCTATCTGTATATGTAACATGTACTAGTCAAACAACACAATAGGTAGATGATGATTATTCTGCTAGCACATATTACGCAATTACATCAACAGATGTTTCAGCAGATGTAAGAGGATTTCAAAATGTAACAACAAACACACCAACATTAAGTGGAACGATTACTCCTACTATTGAAGGCGCTACATTAACACCAAGTTCGGCATCAATTTCTAGCAGTGCTGTATAGGGTCTTTATTATCCTGCTCATTTAGTTGTATATATGTGGAAACGATTAACTTAATAAAGGAGACTAATAAATGAAGAAATTAATATATCAAGGAACTTTTGATGCTTTTAATCAACTGATTTCTGAGAATAAGGTATCGGAGTCAACATTATATTATATCTCCGATAAGAAATGGCTTTATAAGGGTCAAGAGAAGATATCTGGTGGTATTGAAGTGTTTACTGAACTACCAGATTTAAATGGGTATTCTTATAATGATGTCATTGCTATAATAGATTCATCTACTGAATAGATAGTGATGTACTAGAAAGACACAGAAATAGATGATAATACTTCAGTAGACTATTGGAGACAAGCTACCTTTCCTATGTTAAACTCATTAGGTGCTGATGCAAGAGGTTCTATTTCACGAGCTGCAGTAGCTGAATAGTTCCAACAACTACAAACAAATATTACAGAAACAACTAATGAAATACAACAGCAGATAGCTTTTATGATAGCTTCTTAGTCTTCTGGTGTTTATACGTATGGTAGAGTTAATGAAGCTACATTATTCCCAACTGCTGGTATCACTATCGGCACTAAAGCATTCGACTTCTCATCTAACACTATTTATGTATTTGATGAAGATGAGGACCAAACTACTAATTGGGTAGTAAGCGGATCTTAGAAAGTAATAGATGAAGATTCTTCATTAGAGGTGTTATAGCAATTGGATGGTACTGATATTAGTGGCCATCCATTAGTAGAAGATGGAATCAGACCTTATATAAAAGCAATTTATGTAGAAGATGATAACGGCGACCTTAAATGGAATTTATATAAAATTAATTCAGCTAATGTAACTACTGATAATATTACAATAGAAAAAAGTTCTAGCAATCTAGCTCTAAAAATTAAAGATGGTGGCGTCAATGATGATAAAATTGGCGATAGAGAGATTACATATACATCAACAGATAATATTACTTCTACTACTGGGTCATTCACAACATTATTAAACAAAATAGCAGGTAATATAAAATACTTATTCAGTAATATGGCGTTAAAAAACAATATATTAGCAGCCACTAAAACTAAAATAACATACAATAATCAAGGTGTAATAACATCAGGAGAAGACATAGGACCAACAGACATTAAAAGTATAGACGCCATTGATGGTAAAAAAGTAATTGGTTTTGAGAATGGAGCCACAGTAGCAAGTCTAATGAATATGGAAGGTGGAGTTAAAACAATTATAACAACTTCATCTAATGAGTACCCTACCAATGCAGAGATAAGTTCTCTAAGACCTAATGAAGTAGCAATGATTTGTATGGATCCTACATGGTATTTTACAGGAATGTTTTATCGTAATTAGTATGACTTAGTAAGAGCTTCACAAACAAATAATAAATTAATTGGCTATTATACTACATATTGTTCAGCTGCATCAAACTCAGGCGCTAATTTTACAAGAACATATAGTGTGTATGCTAGTTCATCAGCAAATGGATAGATAACTAATATGAATTTTGTTAACTGTCCTCCAGATTTAAAAAACATTATGAATCAATGTGAATTGCCAGAATAGTCATTAACAGGGACTGCTGATATAAACGATAACTCAACAAGAGTAGCAACTACTGAATATGTAAAACAGTAGGTTCAATATTTTAGCCATAATCAATACTCTGATCCAAAAGAGTCAATGCTTACATATGCCTCTACACATCCAGAAGTCCTTTGTATATATGAGGTGTAATTATGGGATAGTATATAGATTTAGGGTATAATACAAAGAATGGAAAATCTCTTAATGCTATGTATAATGGTACTTATATAAAAGATCCTGGTGTTTTTGATTTATTTACAATTCCATTTTTACAAGGATTTTACGGCGGATATGCTCCATTAGATAATTTAATATATAGAAACATTAATGGTTTATTGGTTAAAACAACTGAAAACAGCAATACTTTATCAAGATAGCAATATTGGTATAATGGGTTTGATAATATAAAATCAGATGTAAGATTTAATGAAATGACAATATTCTTAAATGCAGCAAGAAATACTGCTCAATCTATTACAGCTGTAAACAGAGTACTGCTGCGTTTTACTTGTATGTTAGGATTTTTTACTGAAGCAGCGGGGTTTTCATTAGACTTTTAGAGCGACACTAGTTCGATGCTTTTACCTACAGTTATTACTCCAACAGGAGACTGGATATAGTATGCCTTTTATGATGAATATGGTGATCAAATCAATCTTAATTTAGCTAACACTAGATCATTATGTATAACAATAGATTCTATTAATCAATAGATTGTTTTATATGTTGATGGTGTTAAATTTTGGACGCTGCAAGATGGGACAAAACTTTCTTCTACGGTTAATTTCACATGGAATTATGAATGCCCTATGTAGTTTTATAGATTATCTATTGGTAATTCTTCTACAAATGCCGCAGTTGGTGTCTATGCGACATTTTTATTCCCAAAACTATTGACAGCAGTAGAAATTCAATAGTTACAAAATTACAGACCCCCTGCAGAACAACCAACACCAGCAAATCCATTTCCTGGTGAAGACGGACCAATAACTTTATTCTCAAATCCAATACAAGGAGGGATATAATATGCCAGCAATGTATTAGAACAAACACTTTCCTCCTTATTTAACAAGTATTAGTGATACTTTTTCAGGATACACCTATGACTACTCAACATCGTACAACTCAAGTACTGATGTAACCACATGGACTATTGTATTAAAATTAACAAATACAGCAGCTAGTAAGTCATATCAAATATTAGCTATTGCAGAAGACTTTGGATTTGGTGGATTTTATTCATTTACAAGAACAATTACTAATGGAACTGCTAATTACACCTTTACTGGAACAATATCTCCTGGATATGTAGGAGCAGAAGACGGATTCTTACCAAAGAATTTCTATTTCTATGAGGGGTCCTCTGTAAATGATTAGAACACTTGTTTTCAAGAAACATCTGAAGGCGCTGCTGGATGGATTGTTATTAAAAACATCAAAAAATTATCTGGCATACAAATAAAAGCCGCCCAATTTAGTTATGGTGATGGCACTTTATATATGTATGCAAATGATGGTACTTTAGATAAACCAACGAAATTATATTTATCTTATAGTGATTTAAGCGGAGTTCAAAATGTTTCATTCTTACTGGGTGGAGACGTTGGTACACAAGAATATCTTTTGTATGACTATCAAGAAGATAGTTTAGATTATGGCTATGTCTCTACAATAGTGGATATATCATCTTCATATCATATTCAATCATGGGATGACTTATTTAACTAGTCTCAAGCACAAATGCAATTAACTAAATTAAACGGAGATATAGAAACATATTATATATCAGTTTATATATCAGCGTCATCTGGCATATCTATTAGTAATTACACACCAGCAATTTATTATAATAATGGAGACGAAATAAGCGGAGTATCAGTAGATTTGCATACGTGGTATGATGATCCAATACAGTTATATTGTAAAATATCTATGGCAGAACAGTTAACAGAGCCATATTCAATTATTAACGGAAACGCAAATCCATTTACTTGGACTACTGTCTCTAATGCCACATACACTTTAACAGAAGAAGGAACATGGATTGTTCGCGCATATGGAACTGCATTAGATAAAGTAATTAAATATGAGTTCTTTCAAGTAACACCTTCTGGATATACATATATAGATAAAATCATTGATAGAAGGCGTTCATATTCATCAACTGCTTTTTATGCTGAAGAAGCAACTTTATATAGGAGAGGAGTGACTGAATAATGGCTATAGAATTACCAGGCATACCAGTAGATCCAACTTATGATTCTTGGGAATATAGTCCCGATGACGTGCTTTATGCTGGAGGATTTTTAACTACTACTTTTTTAACGACCGCATTACCTAGATATAAAAGAAATATATTTAGATGGCTATCCACTCAATTAATAGCTGATTAGAATATTCAAATACAACTACCTTCTACAACAGTTAGTAATACAGACTTTTAGGCATGTATAATTGCGCCTAATGGAGCTAATATTGTTACTTATATACCGTCATTTTCTACAAACTCCATAATAATTCCATTTTAGCAGCTATTTAGTAACAGAGCATATAATATTGGTGGTGAAAATAACTATATTGCTAATGCGCATTTTCTAACGATACTACATAAGAAAGATAGCAATCTCTCGGTGTAGGTAAAATTAACATCAACACCATAAAAAAAAATTTTTTATATAATTATACTAGCAAGAAAATATGAATCAAAGGAGATATAATGAGTAAATTTATCAAGCAACCGGTTTCAGAGATACTATCATATGAAAAACAAGAGGAAGTTGTATATGAAATCGTAACAGAAGTTGTTAAAAAATATTCAAATACAATGACTATTGCAAAAGTAGCTGCAGAAATATTACCAAAATATTATGAAGTTGTAGACTTTACAAATCAAGAGCAATTAAACATTTACACTGCAGCAGCACAACGAGTTATAGAATTACTAGAAGAATCAACTAGCTTCTCAACAACAGTATCAAATGCAACAGATAAAATCTATGATACTATATTAAAACTACCAGAAGTAGTAGATAAGTTATTGTCAGAAGAAAATATTAAATCAATAGAGAAATTTATAAGCACATTAACAGATGATCCACAGCTCATTGCGAAGTTGCAGCCAATAATAAGCCAAATAACAAAATCGGCTGAATAATAGCGGACTACTATAAAAAAAATTTTTTCATAAAATTATTATAGAGCCACGAAATATCAACCAAAAAAAAATTCGTGTATCAACAAAATATTCCAAAAGGAGAGAAAATAGAATGATCGAAGTTAAACCAGATGGGTTCAAAGTATTGTCATTTATTCAAAAAGATGGCGGAAAGCACACAACACAAGAATGGGCTGCGAAATTAGCAGACGCAGGTATCGTAAAAACAGATGGTACTGAAATGACTTATCGTTCAGTTCAAGCTTATTTATATCTAACAAAAGGTATGAAAGACTATCTTGACATTGAAGAATCAGCAGAAATGGTGAACGGCAAAGCTAAAGCTGTTAAGAAAATTTCTGTTCCAGCAGATGTAGAATTAGTAGAAGTAGCTTATAAAGAAAAAGTAGTTAAAAAAGAGGATTAATCCTTTCTTTAAAAGCAACCGCCGCAAAGGCTGTAGAATATTAAGCATTGGAGCTTATTAGTAATAAAATCAACAGCCTTTGCGGCATCTTTCTTTTATAAAAATAGCGAAGAAGCTTATCATACAGCAGGGTCTTTTAACGGTCGGAAATTGGTCTCTAAAACCATATAATGCTGGTTCGAATCCAGCCCCTGCTTCCAAAAGACCGAGCTAGTCTTTAAACAAGCAAATAAATGTGGAAGGAGGAAGTATGGAAAGCGAAAAGAAAAAAACTCAATTAGACTACATAGAACAAAAACTAGATTTCATAGAGCGTAAAGTAGATACAATAATTGAGCGACTAGAAAACAAAAACTAAAGGAGGCATTAATTGACAAAGGAAGAAATCCTGTCAACGAAAGCTGAATTAAAACAATTAAAACAAAAGGCAAAAGAAGAAAACAAAAAAGTAAAACAAAAAAGAAAACAATTAATTCAGCAAAAAAGACAGAAGAGAAAAGAAACAAGAGAAAAAATCAAACAATGGATTAAATCACGTCCATTATGGCAGAAAATAACAACAGGAGCAATAATATTAGCAATAATAACATCTACTGGAGCCATCATACTCTTCAAAAAATATTATGTGCAACCAACATTAGACCTACAACCGAAACAAATGCAAGAGATTAAAGAGCAACTTAAACAATTAGAGCAAGATAACCTCAAACTTAAATCTTAGGCGTTACTTAAAAAACAAGCATTAGGGAAGCAAAAAGCCATATTACCTAAACAGCTAGCATCACGTTCAGCAATACGCAGAACAACACCTGTAACTACATCACAACAGTATGCTAAATATCAATGCTTAAATAAATACAACTGGACTGAGAGCATGTTCTCAGATTTAGTCATCTTATGGCAAAAAGAAAGTGGCTGGAATGTAAGTGCTCATAACTCCTCATCAGGAGCTCATGGAATACCACAAGCATTACCAGGTAGTAAAATGGGAAAAGGATGGGAGAATGACTACAAAGTCCAAATCAACTGGGGCCTTTCATACATCAAAAACAGATATGGAAATCCTACTAAAGCACTGGCTTTTTGGCGAAACCGACACTGGTATTGAAATCCAATTACTACTTAACAAGTAGATACATGCAAGCTGATTCAGCGCATAGAGATGGAAATCATACAGGGCTTGACATTGCCGGTATGAAATTAAATGAGCCCATTAGAACCGCACAAGAAGGTGTGGTAATATTCGCACAATATGATGGCGGATATGGTAATTTAGTAAAAATAAAACATTATGGTGGTTGGGAAACCTGGTATGCGCATAACAATTCATTAACAGTGAAAGTTGGCGACTGGGTGAATAAAAACCAACAAATAGCAAGAGCAGGATCAACTGGAAATAGTACAGGAGTACATTGTCATTGGGAAGTATGGCTAAACGGCATACGATATAACCCAATAAAATATATTATTAAATGAGGTATTGATGAATAAACATAAAATTTTAGACTTAATAATAAAAAACAATGGCTACTGTCCTTGTAAATTGATCCGCAATGAAGATACAATTTGTCCTTGTTTAGAAAAAAGACAAGATGATATTTGTCATTGCGGATTTTTTCCATTGGTGAGCAAACAGATATGAATAATCAGAAGTAAATAAAAAAAATTTTTTAATATAATAGTAATATAGCCAATAGGCTCGATATAAACAAATATAAAAGGAGAACAAAATGATTTAATTTCAAAACAAACAAAATGCAAGCGGGTACTTATTTTCACACAATTTAGAAAAGAAAGTAACAGGGGAAACAAGTAAAAATCCTGGTACAGAGTACATTAGAGGAAGTATTGACTTAGCATTAAATGAAGCATGCACTGAAATAATTAAAGCAAATTTCACTTATCAAGTACCAGTATATCAAAAGTCTGGTAAAGCAAATCCTAATTATGTGGTACTAGAACAAATTATCAATGGAGATTTGGCTTCTGTAAGTAATGGTAGCATAGACACAGCTATTAAATTAGCAATCTCTGGTGATGTAAGTATTAATGAATTTTATCATTCTACTGAAGTGGAAGCAGATGGCAGTCCAAAATTCATTTCATATTCAGTTTTCAATGCAGCTTTTGTATCAATTATTGCAGAACTACCAGAAAATAATGATGGATATAATAAGAAAAATCAGTTCATTACAGATTTCTTAATTACAAAAGCAACAGATGAAGTAAACGAAGAAAAAGGTTATGACCGTTTAGCACTACGCGGAGCAGTTTTCAACGACTACCGTAAAGAACTTCTACCTCTAACATTCTATGTAGAAAACGAACGTCTACGTGACTATTTCTCAACAACACAACTTCCATGCTTAATTAAGGTTCAAGGTGAGCTTAAAGTTACAGAAGAGATAACAACAAAAGAAGTAGAAGACGTATTAGGTGATGTAAATACTATAGAATACAAAAATATTCGTCGTCAATATACAATTACAAAAGGACTAAAAGATCTAGAGTTCGGTTCAGAAAATCTTACAGAAGAAGATTTGAAAACAATGATGGCTCAAAGAGAACAAACATTAATAGACTTAAAAACTTATCACGATTCAAGAAAAGAACAAGTAAGTGGAGCAGCAGCAACAGGATCAAACTTTAATTTCTAATAACAGGAGGAAAATATGAATAACCCATTTTTAGAACTGGAACCGAGTAAAGTAAGTCGTCGTCCAGAAGATTATTCATTCTTTTTCCTTGGTCATAACAAAGCAGGGAAGACAACTGTTGCGTCTTAGTTTGAAGGTGCAGTCTTCCTAAGTTTTGAAATTGGAACGAAAGCATTAGATGGCGTTTTTTCAATGCCAATTAATTCTTGGGCTCAATTTAAAACAGCCGTTAGGAATTTGAAGAATAAAGAAGTAAGAGAGAAATTCTCAGTAGTAGTTATTGATACATTAGATTTATTACAACTATATTGTTCAAAAGCAATAGGAATGAATATGTCTACTGAAAGAAATAGCTATGACTTCGCAGAAGATGTTGATTTTGGTCGTGGTGGGAAAAGAGTTGGGCAGGAAATCAAACTTCAGCTCAAAGAATTAGAAGGAGCTGGATATAGCTTAATCTTAATAGCCCACGCCGCAGAGAAAGAGAACTTTATAACTAAACAAACACAGATTAAACCTACTATTGATGCTAATGTGTATCAAGCCGTATGCGACTTTGCAGATTTCTCTATCTACATAGATCCAAAAGGTGCAACTAGCACGGCATACTTCCGTCATCCTAAATTAGATAATGTAGGTTGTAGATTTAAAGACATAGAAAACCCAATAGAATTTTCATATGAAAATCTATGTAAAGCTATTAAAGACGCCGCTGAAAAGCAGAGTGATAATTTAATAGACAGAAGAGAAAGAGCTGTGTCTGATGATACAATTTATTTTGTTGAAAAAGAACAGCAAAAATTCAAAGAAGCTACTGAAAGAGCCATTGAAAAAGGCATTCTTCCATCGCAAATAACACTTATAGTTGAGAGCTATCTTGGAGATGGTAAGAAAATAGCAAATGCGCAACCGCGCCAAGCAGAATTAGTACACGCAGCATTAAAAGAATTAGAAGAACTTATTAACTAGACTGAAAAATAAAAATAAAAGGAGGAGAAAAATTTGGAAGAACTAAATAACTATATTAAAAAACTATTTAATTTACCAGAGATAACTCCTCTTATTGCTTCGCAAATCCAACAGTATGCGTATATTAACCATTACACATATGAACAGATGCAGCTCACTTTGCGATATTTTTATGAAGTTAAAGGTAATGATGTAAAGAACTCAAAGGGTATAGGCATTATACCTTTTGTTTTTGATGACGCAAGATTTTATTATGAGCAAGTTGATAAAGCTAACATATCAAACAGAAAAAATGACTTTAAAGAAGTTATCCATACAGTTACAATTAAAAAACCAGTAGCTAGAAAAAAGACCAAAAAGTTAAAATATATAGACAGGTTGGAGGAAGAGGATAGATGAACAAATATAAAAACACTTTTCCAAATAATTCTTTATTACAAGTTATTGGAAATTTATGTAAAGATTCATCATTAATAGAAACAAGTGGATTAACATTAGAAGATGTATCTAAAACCAATGGTCACGCAGTAGTATTTAATGTTATATATGATAATTATTACTTAGGAATAACACATTTAACGCCACAAGATATTTATAACTGTCTAACAGACCGTCCAAAATCTTTAAAAGAGTTTGAATCTCTTGGTGGTATTGACTTTATTAAAAGCGCTATTCAAAGCTGCAACAATGATGCTTTTCCGTCATCAGTAACAGCATTAAAGAAATATACTTTAATTCGTAAATATGGCGAATTAGGTATGGATTTATCAGATTTTATAGATGAAAATGAGTTAGATGGCTCCATCCAAGCTGAGAAGCAAGAGAAGTTAAATAGAATGACTTTAGCTCAACTTGAAAATGAAATTGAAAAGAAAATTGATGATGTAAAGAATAATTATGTTTATAAGTATGAAGATGATACGGACTTCGTAGGTAAAGATATTTATCAATTAGTTGAGAATTTACAAATTACGCCTTCTGTTGGTATACCGATGAGCGGAAAGTATTTAAATAGCATATTCATGGGCTTAAGGCTTAATAAATTCTATCTCTTCTCGGCGCCCACTGGAATGGGCAAAGCCTTACCAAACTCAACAAAGATCCCTACTCCTAATGGATGGACTACCGTTGATAAAGTAAAAACAGGAGATTTACTATTTGATCAGCACGGAAAACCAACTAAAGTATTACGAACCTTTCCACAAGGAGAAAAAGAAGTTTATAAAATTACTTTTAAAGATGGGCGCACTGCATTATGCTGTAAAGATCATTTATGGACATATCATTGTTTATCTAGCAAAAGAAATCCTAATTTGTTAAAAACGTCAACCACACAAGAATTAATTGATCAATATGGAAGTAGAAAGTATAAAGGCTCAGGTTATTTAATAGGTATTCCGTATAATGAACCAGTAGAATATAAGAAAAAAGAATATTCTATAAGCCCATATGTAATGGGACTATTATTAGGAGATGGAAGTTTTAGATATAGTCAGAATCAAAAAGCATTATCTTTTAGTTCAATAGATGAAGAGCTACCTTCTATAATAGCCACAGAATTTCATGTAGACTATAAAAAGAGCTCTGATCATAATTATAACTATACTTTTGGAATAAAAGGATCTAATTTATGGGTTACAGAGGTTTTAAAAGAGTACCCAGACTTATGGAATGTAAAATCAGAGAACAAATTTATACCGAAAGAATATCTACAAGGTAACATTACTCAAAGATTTGATTTATTAGCTGGATTAATGGATACAGATGGTAGTATTGATGAAGAAAAAGGTAGATGCGGCTTTACAACTATAAGTCCATTTTTACGAGATAATTTTATAGAACTCTGTCAAAGCTTAGGGATGTCTGCTACATATGGGATAGATAAAAGAAAAGAAAAATATACAACAGGAGAATGTTATAATATTCACATAGAATGTAAACCAGAAATGAAAGAACAAATATTCAAAATAAAAAGGAAAAAAGATAGAGTTAAGAAATGGCTTAATAATGGAAAAAGAAAAGAGCATAAGCAATATCTACCAATTATTAATATTGAACGATTAAGCTATAAAGAAAAAATGACATGTTTCTTGGTTGACAATGAAGAACATTTATTTTTAATGAATGACTTTATAGTCACGCATAATACACGATTTTTAGTATCTCAGGCATGTCATACAGCTTGTTCAGAGTTTTATGACATCACCAAAAGGCAATGGATAAAAAATAACCACACATATGCAACATTATATATAACTATTGAGCAGGAACTTGAAGAAGTGCAAACTATGTGTCTTGCGTTCATATCAGGAGTGCCAGAAGATCATATTATTATGAATCAATATCAAGGCGATGAATGGACTAGGGTTCAAAAAGCTTGTAAGATATTAGACAATGCAAATCTTATGATAAAAGAGCTACCAGATTTCTCGTTAAAAGACGTGGAATTTGTCATCAAAAGAAATATAAAAGAAAGTAATATAGAATATGTATTCTTTGACTATATAGCGACTTCTATTGGTATATTGGCTGAGGTGCAATCATCAACAGGAGTAAGATTACGAGAAGACCAAATATTGTTATTGCTATCTACAAAACTAAAAGACATCTGCAATAAATATGGAGTTTTCATAATGTCTGCAACACAAGTCAACGCCGAAGGATTAAAAGATCGTATGCCTGGCGTAAACGCATTACGTGGCTCAAAAGCTATAGCAGATAAAATAGATGCAGGTAGTATTATGACAAGAGTTACAAAAGAAGATTTAGACAGCCTACAAGGAATTATGGAAAAGTTTCCATATGATCCTCCTGATATTAAAATCTGTGTATATAAAAACAGAAGAAGTAGATATAAAGATATTATAATATGGTGTAATTCTCAATTATCAACTTGTAACATTAACCCAATATGCGTAACGAACCAGTATTATGAGCTATTGAATATAGAGGAGTTGAAGATTAATGTTAGCTAATGCAAAAGAAGTTAGAGGATTATTAGAACTAGATCAAATCTATGATTTGTTGGTTTCTATTGGTGCTGAACCTCAATATAATGGAGACCATCTTATAGCAACTACATTATGTCATCATCAAGACGGAGATGGTAGTCATAAACTTTATTATTATGACAATAGTAAAATGTTTATGTGCTATACGAACTGTGGTACTTTTGATATATTTGAGCTATTACAAAAGATAAAAAATTGGGACTTTCAGCAGTCATTACGTTATATTATTAATTATTTAAAATTAGAAGAAACTTATAATGAAGAAACAAATCCATGGCAATATATGTTTAAATACGTAAACGATGTAGAAGAAGTTGATATACAACATAATATATACAATGATACATTAATTCAAAATATGCCGAAAATACTTCCAGAAGCTTGGATAGAAGAAGGTATTTCACAATTAGCATTAGAACATTTCAATATTACATATTATGAACCAGATAATAGAATTATCATACCGCATTACAACGCAAATGGGCAATTACTTGGTATCCGATTTAGAGATTTGTCGCCCATTCAATATCTAGCTGGTAAGTACAGACCATTAAAGATAAATGGTGTTAGGTATAGCCACCCATTATCAATCAACCTATACGGATTTCATCGTAATCAATCTTGTATAGCAAGCACAAAAAAAGCTATTATATATGAATCAGAGAAAAGCGTGTTAAAAGCAGAAACAATATCATTATACAACTATTCAGTAGCAACATGCGGATTTAATATTTCAGATTATCAAATCAAAATGCTACTGTCATCAGGAGTAGACGAAATAATATTCGCTTTTGATAAAGATTACTATATATATAAAGCTAATGATTTTTATGTATGGTTTGCAAAGATACAAAAACTTGCAAAGAAAATCCATCATGCGTGTAAAGTAACAGTGATGATGGATAAACAAAAGCTATTAGACTATAAAGATAGTCCAATAGATAAAGGTAAAAAAGTATTAGAAGAATTGTTTAGAACAAGAGTAGAAATAAAGGAGATATAATGAAATACAATTTAAAACAGGAGATTAATAACAACATATCTCCTATTGAACAAATCTTTCAAAACCGAAATATCAATAAAGAAGTATTAGAAAATTTCTTAAATCCAACAGAAGAATGTCTACTACCAATGACTTATTTTGGTGATCAATTAGATGTCGCCGTCCTTATGTTCACAAGACATATAAGAAATAATAGTCATATTCACATACCAGTAGATAGTGATTGTGATGGTATTACAAGTTCAGCTATTTTAATTAATTATATTAATAAAGCGTTTCCAGATATTACAATTACTTATGATATGCCAAAAGGCAAGGAACATGGTATACGAGTAGATATGATTCCAGAAGATACAAATTTTTTAATAGTGCCAGATTCGTCTTCTAATGAAGCAGACATTCATTCCACATTAATACAAAAAGGAATTGATGTATTAATTATTGATCACCATATCTCAGACACTCCAACAGAAGCATGTATATTGAATAACCAAATGTGTTATTATCCTAATAAAGACTTATCAGGAGCAGGAATGTCTTGGAAGTTTATTAAAGAATTAGACAAGGCGTATAATACTAATTATGCTAATGATTATATGGATTTAGCTGCATTAGGTATTGTAGCCGATGTAATGCAATTAAATCAATTAGAAAATAGATATATAATTCACAATGGGCTATTTAACATCCATAATCCTTTCTTAACAGGAATGGTGGATAAACAAGCGTTTGTATTAAAAAACGGAAAGCTCAATGCAATGAAATGCGCTTTCTACATAGCTCCTATCATCAACGCTACATTTAGAAGTGGTGGCGAAGAAGAGAAAGAATTGATGTTTAAAGCCTTTTTAGAAAAAGAAGCTTATAGTGAAATTCCATCTAAAAAGCGTGGATGTAAAGGACAAATGGATACAGTTCTTAATGAAGCTATTAGAATGTGTGGTAATTGTAGAGCTAAGCAGAATAGAGAAGTGGATAACCTACTACCTATTATTAAAGAACAAGTAGAGAGAGAAAATCTTTTAGAAAATAAAATACTACTTATTGAAAGCAAACGAGCAATCCCACCAAATATTATAGGTCTCATAGCTAATAAATTAGGTGACTTTTATCAAAGACCAACCATATTATGTAACTCAAAAGGGGATGAAGTTGTAGGAAGTCTTAGATCATTTGCATTCTCTGGATTAAAAGAATTTATAGAAGAAAGTCAATTAGCAACATTCTGTGCTGGACATAGTGATGCAGCAGGAACTGGCTTTAAAAAGACCAATGTGCCATTATTCTTAAACTACGCAAATGAGAAATTAAAAGATTATGAATTTATTAATCAATATATAGTAGATTTCATCTACTCACAAGATAGTATAGACTTAAAAACCATTATCTTACAAATAGCTAAATATGAAGACTTATGGGGTAGGGGAATTGAAGAACCGTTATTAGCAATAGAAAAAATACAAATAAATGAACAAACTTGTCAATTACTATCTCCTGATAAATCACCTACATTAAAAATAACTTTGCCTTGCGGAGTATGCTTAATGAAATTCCGTTCATCATTAGATGAATATGAGAAGCTAGTTAACCCATACGCACCAACCATAATAAATGTTGTTGGGACGGCGAATAAAAATGAATATTATGGTAGAGTAACTCCACAACTATTCATTAAAGACTATGAAATAATCAGCTAATACAAAAAAAATTTTATAGTATAATAGAGGAGAAGGAGAGTTAGAAAATCAATGTTATCAAATGAACAAGAGAACGTATTGCGAGTTATAAGAGATAGATGGAGCCATAATGAAAAATTTACTGTAGTTGGAGGATATGCAGGAGCTGGAAAAAGCTTTGTGGCACAAAAAGTGCCAGATACTTTAAATCTAGCTTCTGATCAAGTAGTGTATGCGTCTTACACTGGAAAAGCCACTGCTGTTTTAGCTAATTTAGGCTGTCCTAATGCAATAACAACACATAAGCTGTTATATAATTTTTATAGACTCAAAGACGGCACTTACCGTAAAAAAGCCAAGGAAAGCTTGGGAGAAATTAGGCTTGTTATTATAGATGAAATATCTATGCTACCAAAAGAAATGTTACAATTATTACTTAAACATGGAGTGCATTGCATATTCTTTGGAGACCCTTTCCAACTCCCACCAATAGATGAAGATGGAGATAATCGTCTATTACTAAATCCACATTGCTTTATGCAAAACATTATAAGACAAGCGAAAGATAATAAAATAATAACATTAGCACACACAATAAGAAACGGTAAAATGATACCATTAGGTTATACTCATGAGTCAGATCATGTAATCATTAGAAACAAAAATGATATTGAATTAACAACTTTACAATCTTATGAGCAAGTGATATGTGGCTATAATACAACAAGACAAAAGTATAATAAAGAAATGTCAATCAATAAATCATTAGTTCCTATTGATGGAGACAAATTAATCTGTTGTAAAAATTATTGGGATATTCTTTCTAAAGAAGAGGTACCGCTTATTAATGGTACTATTGGTTATGTTAGTAATCTGCGACCTAGCAAAAATAAGCTTGGTCCAATGATGAAAGGCAACTTCCAGCCAGATTATTCAGAATCTATACTAGAAGAACGTATGTTATTAGACCTGCCTTTTATGGAAACAAATTTACCATCTGTAAATAATAGCAATTATCGTATGGTGCCAAAGAATAGTATCCCAAAACTATTTTCTAAGGGCTATGTGATCACATGTCATAAGAGTCAAGGCAGTACTTTTAATGATTGTATCATCATTAATGAAGCGTTTGGAGAAAGCGAAGAAATGCGTCGTAGATGGTTATATACGGCAATTACAAGAGCAAAAGAAAAAATATTAATCTATAATTAAGGAGAAGTTATGTTTGAATTAACAGAAGACCAAAAGAATGTAATTAATGTATGTACTCAAAGATATAATGCAAAAGCTCCTTATACTATTATAGATGGAGGAGCCGGTGTTGGAAAAAGTACATTAATACCATTAATTATTAAAGCATTAGAATTAGATATTAATGAAACAATTTGTTTAGCATATACGGGAAGAGCAGTACAAACCTTAAAGCAATACCATTGTGATAATGCATATACTTTACATAAATTCTTATATAGACAGTTTATATTAAAAAAAGCACCATTAGCTCTAACAATGCTTAAAGATGAAGAAAACTATTTACAGTTTAAATGCATCTTCGTTGATGAGTTTTCAATGGTAACAAAAAAAATATGGAATGATTTACTACGATTAAATATACATATCATAGCTATAGGTGATTCATATCAACTACCACCTATAGATGAACATGAAAATCTTTATTCATCAGTAGAAACACATGCAGTGTTAACAGAAACAGTACGTAGATCAGAAGATAATGAGATTACTTTATTAGCTAATGATATTCGTAGAGAAAATAAAATAGTAGATTTTGAATATTATGGAGAAAAGTATACTAAAAATATTAGAATAATGTATAAAGATGAGCTTTCTTTAAAACAACTACGATGGGCGGACCAAATAATATGTGATACCAACTCATACCGTCATCAGATTAATACCGTATTGCGAAAACGTCCTGATAAAAAAGTGCCAAAAGAAGATGACAGATGTGTAATAATGCAAAATTATTGGGATAAAGTGTTAGCAGATGGAACTGTATTAACTAATGGATTATTGGGGTATGTTAAAAATGTAAGACTAATGAAAAGCGACATAGACTATCCAGATGTCCCTCATGGTTTATTCTTAGACTTCTACCCAGATGATTCAGAATTGATGTATAAGAATTTATTTATAGATTATAAATACTTTAAATCGCATAGTAGTTTTATTAATAATTATAACTATTATAATCACGATAAGGAAGCACATCCTATCGTTATGGACTATGCTTATTGTTTAACTGGACATCGAGCTCAGTCTGCTGAATGGAATAATGTTATTGTTTTTGTTAGTGATATAGTACAAAATCGGCCTTATTATTTACAATGGCTATACACTTGCATTACTCGAGCAAAGAAGAAACTGGTTATTGTTTTAGACACATATACGGAGTTTCAAATAAAAGACCTAATTTGAAAAAAAATTTTTTTATATAATAAAAGAAAAGGAGAGATAGATGAGACTAGCAGAGATACACAGCCACAGTGACTACTCGAATATTAAAAACCCAGACTCAATTAACAGGGTTCGCAATATGGTACAGTATTGTCAAGAGATTGGTTTAACAGGATTATGCCTCACAGATCACGAAACATTAAGTGGTCATGGTGAGTTGTTTAAAGAATACAAAAAATTAAGAAAAGAAAATAAAGATTTTACAATAGGATTTGGCAATGAGATTTATTTAATAGATAAAAATGAAGGTCGTAAACAGAAGTATTATCATTTTATTTTAATTGCAAAAGATTATATTGGATTACAAGCTATTAGAGAATTATCATCTCGTGCATGGTTACAGTCATACACGGAAAGAGGACAAGAAAGAACGCCAACTTATTATACAGATGTGAAAGAAATTATTGAGAAGTATGGTAAAGGTCATATAATAGCTTCTTCTGCGTGTTTGGGTTCTTTTATAGGAGAGTTCATAAGAGAAAAGACTGAATTTCATAGAGCTGATTTAGGAGATTATATTAGGTTTGGTCAAGATAATTTCGGAGATGATTTTTACTTAGAAGTGCAAAGCTCTATATCAGAAGATCAATGTAAGTATAATCAACTAATATGTACATTAAGTAATGCATATCATGTAAAATTAGTTGTTTCTTCTGATGCTCATTACAAAACCAAAGAAGAGAGGTTAATCCATAAAGCGTTTCTACAAAGTAAGCATGCTGAACGAGAAGTGGATTCTTTCTATGAATATACTTACTTTAAAACAGTAGAAGAGACTAATGACTTATTAATTAAATCAGGTATGACAGTACAGCAAGCTAAAGAAGCTATTGATTCAACACAAGAGATTATAAATAAAATTGAATATTTTGATTTAGAAAGGTCTCCAATTATACCAAAAGAACCATTACCACCTGCAAAGAAATATGAAAATAAAGAAAGTGAACATCTAAAACAATATCCAAATATTTATAAACTTATAACTTCTGACATAGAAGAAGAAGTGTATTATATAGGAGAGATATTAGATAAGCTCTATCAATTAAAACTATACAATGACAAGTATCTAAAAAGAATAGATGAAGAAGTTGAAGTAATCTCATGGATGTCAGAGCAGTTTAATGATTGTATGTTTGCATATTTTACAACATTACGACAATATATTGATTTGTTTTGGGAATGCGGAAGTACAGTAGGAACCGGTAGAGGAAGTGCTGGTGCATTTTTAACAAACTATTTATTAGGATTAACAGAAGTAGATCCAATAGAACATAATTTATGGAAAGACAGATTTGCAAACAAAGAAAGAGCTTCAATATTTGATATAGATATAGACCTGGCGCCGTCTAAACGCCCGCTGATATTTGAAAAAATTAGAGAAAAGCGTGGACAATTAGGTCTAGTACAAGTTGCGACATTCGGTACAGCGGGCACGAAAGAAGCTATCCGTATAGCGATGCGCGGCTTAGGATATGACATAGATACAGCGCTTTATATGACATCATTAGTTCCATCTGAGCGTGGCTTTAATCATTCAATTAATGATTTATTCTTCGGTAATGAAGAAAAAGGAATTAAGCCAAATGCAATGTTTATTAAAGAGTCTGCATTATATCCAAACTTCAAAGAAACAGTATTAGCTTTAGAGGGTTTAATTACTCGTCGTGGAACACATGCATCAGGAGTTATTTTATATGACGAAAAAGATATTTATAAACAAGGTTCTGTAATGAAAACTACAGGAGGAGATATAATTACTTCTTTTGATTTGCATACTTGTGAAGATTTTGGCGACATTAAATATGACTTCCTTGTAACAGAAGTGCAAGACAAAATAACTGAATGCATTAAACTACTTCAAGAATATGGTCATATTGAAGAAGGTAGCGTTAGAGATATTTATAGAAAATATTTACATCCTACTAAACTTGTTTATGGAAGAGATCATGAGATATGGAAGCATCTATGGAACAATGATTATATAGACATATTTCAATTCAATGAAGCTAGTGGTATTAATGTAGCGAAACAACTACAACCGGCTAGCGTTAGAGAAATGTCATTAGCTAATTCAATCATGCGTCTTATGACAGAACAGGGTGAAGAATCTCAGATAGACAAATACAAACGCATCAAAGCAAATCCAGAAGAATTTGAATCAGATATGAAAATGTTTGGTTTATCAACAGAACAAAAAGCTAAAATGCATTATTATTTAGATGATAGTTATGGAACTTGCCCTGAACAGGAAACTATTATGTTAATGCTTATGGAGCCATGTTTCACAGGATTTTCATTGTCTCAGGCAGATAAGGCTAGAAAGATTATTGCCAAAAAACAAATGGATAAAATTGGTGCTTTAAAAAATCGCATCCGTAAAGAATTTGACGATCAGTTGCAGTTTGAGTTCTTTTATAAAACTGTAGTACAGCCAAGTCTTGGGTACGGTTTTAACAGTGTTCATTCACTTTGTTATTCGTTTATTGGACTACAAACTCTTACATTAGCATCTCAATGGCCATCTATATACTGGAGCACAGCTTGTTTAAAAGTAAACTCTGGCAGTTTAGATTATGCTAGCGATAAAGGTGCTGATTATAATAAACTCGGTCGTGCTTTAGGTAATGTAAAGCAAGCTGGTGTTAATATAGAGCTTCCAGATATTAACAAATCATCATTAGGATTCATACCTGATGAAGAGAATAATCAAATTCTATTTGGTATGAAAGGTATTCCTTTTGTTTCTAATTCATCAATAGAAGCATTAATTAGCAAACGACCATACTCTTCATTAGCAGATTTTAGAGAAAAGAACCCAGAGTTCAATAAGAGACAAATGGTTTTTCTAATTAAATCAGGCTCTTTTGATAAGTTTGGAGACAGAATGAAGCTAATGGAGGAATATATCTCTTCAATAAGCAGGACTAAAGATAAACTAACAATAGCAAATCTTCCAAAAATGGTAGAAAATAACATCATCCCATTAGAAAAACTTAATACTTTTGAATATAAAGTATTTGAATTTAATCGCTATTTAAAAAAGACATGTAAAGATGGAACTAACTTTAAAATGGATGATAGAGCAATAGACTTTGTTGTAAATAATTGGGAAGAGTTAGTTGAAATACCAAGAAATAACAATCCTAGAAAGAAAATCATACAAACATTTACACAAGAAAATATAATTAATATTGAATGTAAGAAATGGGATAACTTATATCAACTTCATATGACAGTATTAAAAAATTATCTAAAAGAAAATGAAGACGAACTTCTATCAAACTTCAATAAAGTAATTATAGATGATGAAATGGAAGTGTTCAAAAACGCTTCATTATCTAAATGGGAAATGGAATCATTAGGTATATATTATCATGAGCATGAATTAGCAGGCATAGACCTAAGCCATTATGGTATAGTCCGCTTCTGCGATTTACCTGATGAGCCAGAGGTTGCAAGATGGTGGCCAAAGAACGGTATTAAGCTACCAATATACAAACTAGAAAAAATAGCTGGTACAGTATTGGCGGCAGACTCTATAAAATCAACAGTAGTATTACAAACAGTAGACTCAGTAGTAAATCTAAAACTTCGTAAAGAGCCTTTTGCGCTTTACAATAAACAATTAAGTGAGCTCGGAGAAGACGGTAAAAAACATGTGGTAGAAAAAGGTTGGTTTCAAAGAGGGAATATTATAATAGCTCAAGGGATTAAAAAAGGACCAGATTTTATAGCAAAAAAATACAACAATTCAAAAATGCCACATATGGTTTATAAAATAAATAGTTTTAATGCAGCAGGCGAGTTAGAAATACAAAAAGAGCGTAAAGGAGGAAATATTGTTTAATATAACATTATATACAACACATTGTCCAAAGTGCTTAATCCTAAAACGATTCATGGATGAAAAAGAAATGTTTTATGATATTATTGATGACGTTGATTTAGTTGTAAAACAAGGAGCAGAAGTAGGAATACAAACAGCACCATTCTTATGTGTTAATGGAAAAGAATATATGGAATTTCAAGAAGCATTAGAATATGTTAAAGGAGTTAATTAATGAAAGATTATATAGACAGTTTCGGCTATAATACAGCCTTCTGTAATTTAATTAAAATGCAACCTATGGAAATTAGGAACTTATTAGGAGTAGGAGAGCAACTAAATTTCTTAGAATACGCTAAAGAGGCTTGGAATGATGGAGCTAGTGTAAATGATAACGCTAATGTGGCACATAATTCAGTAATGGTTTATGAACAAGAATTGAGCCTACCTGGTCAAAAAATAAATAGCTTTTATAGAATATGGAAACAAATTGGTAAGCAATACAATGAAGATAAAGCTAATGAAATTATTGATGACGTGTTTAACGGCAGACTTTATATTAACGATTCTCATGGCATTTCATCTAGTAAGGCCTATTGCTTCAACTTCTCTTGCTACGATATTATGACGAAAGGACTTGCTTATCTTCCACTTGGTAGATCTCAACCACCAAAAAGATTAGATTCTTTTATCCGTCAAATGGAACAATTTGTTACTTATGCTAGTAATCAAATTAAAGGTGCTACTGGTATAAGCTCATTCTTAGTTTGTTGCTCATTCTACACTAAAAAAATAAGAGATACTTTATCAGATGGTCATTATAAATTCGCTTCTCTTGAAGATGCAGAAGAATATATTAGACAGAAGTTAATTAGCTTCATCTATACAATTAACCAGCCATTTAGATCAGGAGTAGAATCAGCATTTACAAATATTTCACTATTTGATGAATCTTTTATAGATCAATTAGTAGAAGATTATGTTGATTTAGAAGGTAATATGCTAGATAAACAAGAAATCTTTTGGATCCAAGATCAATTTATGGACGTTTTTAATGAAGAATTCAAACGAACAGGATTCACTTTCCCTGTACTAACAGCATGTGTTGCTAAAGATGACATAACAGACAAAATACTACATCCAGAATTCATAGACTGGATCGCTAAAAAGAACTTAGAAAATAGCTGTATTAACATATCTCCGTCTAAAACATCTATATTAAGCTCATGTTGCAGGTTACAATCAGACACAGATAATGAATTCTTTAATACACTTGGCGCCGGTAGTGATAAAATAGGTAGTATTGGTGTATGTACAATTTCTTTACCTCATGTGGCATTTGAGTCAGACGGTAAAGAAGGCTTTTTAACTGAAATAGATAGGCTTTGTAGAAATGCCTTTATTGTTAATCAATGTAAGCGTCAAATTGTCAAAGAAACTATAAATAAAGGAATGCATCCTCTATATTCATTAGGATATATAGATGAGCAAAAGCAATATAATACATGTGGTGTTCTGGGCTTTTATGAAATGATGGATATATTAGGAGAAGACTTAACATCAAGTGAATTTGGTCTAGAAATGATGGATGTGTTAACAGAAGTAAACAAGGAGCTAAGCAAAGCTTATGGAGTGCCTGTTAATTGTGAACAAATTCCAGGTGAAAGTGCTGGAGTAAAATTATCACGTATTGATAAGGCTCTTGGATTAAACACCCATTATGAAATGTACTCAAATCAATTTATACCTTTATACTCAGAAGCAGATCTATTTACTCGTATTCAATTAGATAGTAAATATGGAAAACGATTCTCTGGTGGAAAGATACTACATCTTTCAGTAGGAGAAACGCCATTGCATTGGGAATCATTAGCATTATTATATAAACAAATAATAGATGCAGGCTGTCCTTACTTCGCACTTAATTATCAATTTGGTATGTGTGCTAATGGGCATTTAATATCGTCACCAAAAGATCAATGTCATTGTGGAGCTGAGTTTGTAGAGTATTATGAAAGAGTCGTTGGCTTCATAACTCCAATATCAACATGGAACCCAACACGGCAAACAATAGATTGGCCAGAAAGACAGAGGTATGATTTATAATGAGAAGTTATTTAAAATATACAGATTATATCATAGGAATGCAAGAAGTGCCAAAAGAATTGTCGTTAATCATTAATATAGCAAATTGCCCTTATGCTTGCCCAGGTTGTCATACTTCATATTTACAAAAAGATGAAGGAAAGAACCTTAAAGAAGATTTTGAAAATATAATAAACAAGCTTAACAAGTTCGTCACCTGTGTATGTTTCATGGGCGACGGACAAAATATATTAGAGTTAATGGGACTTTGCAATATTGCTAAAAATGCTGGATATAAAACCTGTCTTTACACAGGAGATGATAGATTAGAAAATTATGAAGAGTTATTCCCTACTTTTGACTATTTAAAACTCGGTCAATGGAATGAAAAACTAGGTGGCTTATGGTCATATAAAACTAATCAGAAGTTCTATATATTGGAAAATGGTAAATATATCCAACATAATGAATTATTTTGGACGAAGGAGGAGAAAGAAAAATATGAGAAAAGCAAGAAAAAAGAAACAATCAAAAAATAAAGAAACAAACACATATCGCTTACCGATGTCAGAAGTCTATTTAAAAATGCCAGATATAGTAGAAGAAGAGCTCTTACAAAAATTTAAAGAGAAAGTAAACACTTGGGCTAATGAAGAACATGATTATTGGATACTATTTAATCAACGAATACCTTATATAACACTTTTACACAAGAATAATTCAACAACTAATACATTAGGTGATGAAGTCATAGAATGCTTGCTTAATATAGGTGGTATTAAGGATATACAAGATATAACTGATTCTAATGGATTAGCAATAATCATGAGAATAGAAAATAAAGCATACGAACTAATATTAGCACCATATATGGAAGGAGTAGTGAAATTTTAATGAATGACAATAAAATAGTTTTAGAATTATCGCCAGAAAGAATGGGGCGAATTTACGTAATACAAGATGGTAATACGGTAGCAGATGAACCAGTAGTTCCAACTATAGAATCCATAGTTGCAGCAGTGAATAAGCAAAATAAACTATATTCAAATATAGAACAGATATTATGGATTGGGCCTTCTGATTTTATAAAACCATTCCAATCAGTGTTCATAAAACCAGAAGAAGTGGAATCACAAACAGAAGAAGAAAAGGAGACCGTAGAATGAATTTTTTAATCAATAAAACAGAAGTATTTAGATGCCCTACAGAAGAAGAAGCAAAAACTCTTTTACAACAAATTAAAAATAGTAATGCAGGAGAAGTTGTTAAATACTCTCTTGACAACAAAAACGCTAAAGCAAAAGGTGAAATAGTAGATGAATGGATCGAACTCACAGTAAAAAGAGAATATAATAATAAAAAAGATCCGATCACCCCACTAGAAAACTATACTTTCTAAGGAGGTTTAAATGTCTAAATTCAAAGTTGAATTTGAAAAGAAACTACGCTACATAATAGAAAAAGAAGCCGAAACAGAACAGCAAGCAATAGATGATGCAATTTTAGAACATGAAGAAGGGGAATGGACTGAAAATATAATAGATCCAGCCAATGTCTCCTGTCATAGACTTTAATTCATATCAACCATAGCAAGTTTATTGTGAAAACAACAAATTTATTGGTGATTAAGGTTTATGCTCACGAACCAACAAAATCACTATAAAAAAACCATAGTAAACTTACTATAAAAATACAATAAAAAAAGACCTATAAGAACATAAAATTTCTTATAGGCTTTTTTTATTTGTCCGATTTTTACTATAAACTTTTGGGACGATTAAACTTAATTAATCATACCCCATCCACTAGTACCTTTTACAAATACAGTACCCTCAGTCCATGGACCAGTACCAGTCATTATAATTGTATTCACATCCACCAATGCACCATTAGTATTATTATCACCAATACGATATTCACTACCTTGGTCGTCCATCTATGTAATTTCACTTCCATAAGGTAACAATCTAGCGTCTGTGTACACATATTCATTCTGATCTAAGATTTCTTGCATATTACCAATATTCATTAGTTCATTTGCATAGTCTTGATTTAAATATCTTGCTGAATATGTCGTGTATGCTGCTTCATTAACATTAGGATCTACTGGATTATTTCTTAGCATTTTATTAATATAACTAATAGAATAAGCTTTTGTAGATGAATCATTAGCTCTTGTGTTAACAATAAATCCTTCTACTGCTGCTGTTAATTGATGAATTTGCCATTGTGGTAAAGTTCCATCTCCTTCTATCGTACATACACACCAGTAGTCAATAGATACATCTGGCATACCACTTTCTCTTTTGATATATTTAATAGAAACAATTTCATTATCTGATAACGTACTGCCATATTTCATTGACAACCAGTTTGATAATGCTATCTCCTTAGCACCCTCTGTTTCCATATCTTCTACAGCAATTACATCTGTTGAATATGTTATTGTAGGATCAAAAGTAACAGTATTATTAACAACACTAAGAACTTTTGCTAATTTAATTTGCTCTCCAACAGAGAAATTCTGCCCTCCATTATCTATTGTAAATAATAAAGGAGATATAGAACTACAAGTGAATCTAGTCTATGCAACTTCACCTGCACCACTAGTTGTTTGCACTGATGCTAAATCACCAAGCGTCCACGTTCCAGTAGATGATGCATTAATCGTATCAACTTCTATAATTGTATTCACTCTTGATGTATAAGGGACTATATCCTCAACAACACCGAAATCAGTTAAATCACCGATATTACCAGAAGAAGCTAATTGCCAGTGTGTCTTTATATTAACAGCATCACCCGTCTAGCCCTTTAAAGAGCCTTCAAACATTGCTATTAATTTAGGTGTCGTCCCAATTATCACATTTGCCGTTGCAGTAGCTGTACCTGTTAAATTAGTAATTGTTACATTGCTATTAGAAAAATTGTTCCCAGTAGCGATAGAGGAGAATGTTAGTGGAGTAGCATCCTATGTTGATTCTGGTGCTGTTTCTACTTTAAAACTAGCATTAGTACCAGGTATAATACCCCATTCTCCTACGTGCCATTGCCATCCATTTGCAGAAGTTATATTTGATAAAGAAGCTATGTAAGAAGTCGATTCTATAATAGTGTATAATCCTTGTGTATATGGGCCATCATTAGTATCATTAAACACCAAGTCGCCATAACCAATATCAGTGTTGTTTAATACGCTAATGTCGGATGATAAACCAATACTTTTATCTTCTACTGTAAATATCTTTCCAGCTCTATTCATAATTAATTGTAACAATCCTCCATTGGTAGCATTAGGTGTGTATGTTAATGTTGGATTTGCTGTTGATGGAGTATTGAGCTGTACTGCTGTAGTTATTGTTGGAAATTTTGGAATACCAAATGTTAGAGTCCACTTTAATTTCCCATTAGGCTATTCCACATAATCTCCTGTTATAGTTGGTACTGATGGAACGTATGTAGTGCCATCTAATACATATGGATCTATGCCATTAACTTCACTCAACGGCATATAGCTAAAGTTACCGACTTTCGTCAGTCCAATAGTATCACTACTACTTGATGGCGCCGTTGTAACTTCATAAATAAATCCAGTATCTGTGTCTAAATAATAATCATTAGCAAACCAATCTTCTAGTTCTGGATAAGTAATTAAAGATAGCTCTTGCTCTTGATCTGAATCATCCAACTCGTAAGTAGATCCAAAATGGAATTTGAAGAACTCCTGTCTTGGAATTGTAAATGCGAATATTGGATTGTTAATATCTGTCTTATCAATACTTACATTTGCATCAGTATTAGGTGCTACTATCGTTGTTGATGTGGTATAAATAGGATCCTTTGGTAAATGGAACATAAAAATAGGACTATTTATACTAGCGTCTGAGTCAACACTACTATCAGTAATTATATTAACAGTAGGCTGATATTCATTATCTTCTAATGTTGTTTTTGTTTGTGCAATTTGTGACTATGGTAAGTGCGGCGTCATTGTTCTTGTACTTGTATCTACTACTAATGACGGTGCAACATCTGCATCTTCAACTGTTACTGGGTTCCATAACCACTCAGCCGCTACTGGTATATTAAAATTCAATATAGGTAGTGCTGGGTCTGTATAATCAATGGTAACACTTGATATATTCCCTGCACTTGCATCATTTGTAACGACTCCTGGTTGTAACACCGGTATCGTACCAGTAAGCATAGCTATCATTTTATAACCAAGCTTACCATTTGCAGTACCGCTATCCGCCCAGATAATATCATATCCAGATTCTGCCGTGTGTTCAGCTTCATATACCTTTAACCATAATGTTGCATTATAGTTCTTAGACAATGCAGCTGCATCTATTTGTTTCTAAGTCTAGTAATTAGTACTATTCACATCACCATAAGAGACAAATACATATGAGCCTACTGAAATTAGTGAATTTACTTCATTTAAATCGGCTTTCATTGCAACAGCATTATCATACATCATTGCAATTTTAAAACTCTTTTCTGGCATACCACTTTCTCTTTTGATATATTTAATAGAAACAATTTCATTATCTGATAACGTACTGCCATATTTCATTGACAACCAGTTTGATAATGCTATCTCCTTAGCACCCTCTGTTTCCATAT
>LSPZ01000009.1_pt1 | contig 71288 bp, 79 predicted proteins | sample 651281 | NCBI WGS metagenome assembly LSPZ01 (sample SAMN04438313, study PRJNA306036) | termite gut metagenome | isolation source: viral DNA filtered from gut of termites from termite colony 2 | host: Coptotermes formosanus | place: USA: New Orleans, Hayne Blvd. | collected 2013-06-18
ATGATTTAATTGGTGATAAAAATGAAGCCAAATTCTTATTGGGCAAACATAACATTCGTGTTACGAAGAAAAACGATAATGGAAAAATATCATGCAAAGTGATATGGAAAAAGAAATTCGGTGTTGTTTTGTATGTGGATAAAAAGCAAATTTGTAATCGTCATAGCAGCCAATATCGATATATGAGTGAACCCATTTATTTTGAGCTTAAGCTCATTATTGATTTGTATCATGGTGATGTCGCCAATGCTATAAGCATTGTAAGAGAACCATATATGAAAATTGAATGTCGCGTATTATCGCAGTAAAACGAAATAACGTTAACACACGGGATTTATATAAGTCCTGATTTGTTCACGTATACAGATTTAACAAGGTTCGTTTATATAAGCGAAGATTTGTTAAATCATTCAGATGGAACAAGGTTCGCTTATATAAGCGAAGATTTGTTCCATTATTTTATGTAATATCATAGAAAAAATTTTCTTTCAAGAATTTATAATATATAATTAAAATAATTTGATAATATGAAGTTAACTCAGGGAATAGATATTTTAAGAAGTAAGGACGTTAAAAAGACGATTTCAAAGAAAATTTTACTTGCTAATACTCAAGATAAAATTACTTCAGAAAAAGTTTTAAAACATGCGTCTGGGATGGCTTCAGACCCTTTATATAATGATAATCCGATAAATGCAGGGTTTAATCCTGATATTCGTTATCGGAATATGTTTAATTATTCACCATTAACTGGGATTAATTATCGGAATGACCTTTTATTATTTGCAGAAAATTCTGAAGTTAAAAAAGCTGTTAATATTGTAGCTAATGAAACATGTATTATTGATACCGAACAAGAAAAATATCCTGTTCAACCCAAAATAAATTTAACAAAAGTTTCAGAAGAAAAACAAAAAACTGCAAAAGCTATGGATGAATATCTTAATGATGTTTTCTTCCCGCAACTTTTGCAAATGTATAATTTTAAAGATGACGGTTTTATTGAAGTTATTGAGGAATTTTTAATAACCGGTAAACTTTGTTATGAAATTATTTATGATAATCTTAAGAATCCAAAAAACATAATAGGATTACAACCATTAGACCCAAGTACAATTCAAAAATTTAAACAAGGAGAATATATTTATTATGTACAAAGACCAATAGCTGGAGATACGCGTGAAAGAGTTTTATCTGAAAATCAAATTGTTTTATGTGAATGGAATCGATATGATTTTGGTTATATATCTTATGTTGATAAATTGAGACGTGCTTTTAATATTATGAGAAGTATGCAAACATCTAAAGCTTTATGGTTTGCAGCAAAATCTCAAATTAAAATGCACATTAAACTTGCTTTAGGGGATGTTGGACATGCTGAAGCTTATCAAAAACTTGTAGAATCCAAAAACCAATATACAAATCAGTTTACACTTCAAGATGATGGAGTTGTTACTTTTAACAATCAACCCAATAATAATGCGTATAGGGAATTTTTTACAGGAGAAACAACAACTTCTGGAACTCCCGAAATAGAAGAGGTAAATTCTAACGGCCCAGACTTGACTGAGATCGATAGTCTTAGTTACTGGGCAAAACTGTACTGGGGAGAAACAGAGGTGCCTATTGATCGTATTGACCCAAATGTAAGTGATTCTTGGGGATTTACAGATGTCAATAATCTTAGAAAAATTGAAATTAATTTTGCGAAATTTATTAATCGCATTCGTAAAATGTTGAATCCTCTTTTTATCAAACCAATAATAATTCAATTAACATTAAAAGAAATTGAGATTGGAATTGATTTAACGCTTTTGGATTCAATTAAAATGCAATGGTATGCTTTTAATCAATATGAAAGTCTTGCAGAACTTGAATTATTAAATAAGAAAGTTGAGATTGCTGGTCAAATAAGTAATTTTGGTGATTTGGAAGATGTTAATGGTAATGTTCGTAAAATGATACCATTAGCTTGGATTATAAGGAATCAACTTGGCTTCTCTGAAGAAACAATTCGTGCAATTGAAAAAATGCGCAGAGAAGAAAATATATTACTTGGCTTTGAACCTGATGATACAAGAAATTTCATGGAAGAGGGAACAGATATGGGGACATTAGCATCTGGTTTAAATCCTAATGATTTAGTTAAAGCTGGGAAAAAAGCACATCAAATAAATGCTGAAATTGATGAAGCTGAAGAAGATTCAGAAAATGATGAATGGGAAGATGATGAAATTCCCGAAGATGAAAATAATTTTGTAGAATCAGCGGAAAATATTTCAAATGTTGATGATGGAAACTTTTAAAAAATAATTGAAAATTGAATTGAGTTATTTATTTAAATTTTATAGGATAATTTAATTTCAAATAAATTTAAATAACTAATATGTATCGAATTGATTTTTTTAATAAAATTCCTGAAAAATTTAAAATTAATGGAGAATTTATTTTTATTTATCCTGAAGCAAGATTTTTTAAAAGTAGAGAAAAAATAGATATTTATTGTAAAAAACATGGAATTTTTAAATGTACTGTATCAAATCATTTAAAAGGAAGAGGATGTCCAAAATGTGCCGGAAAAAATAAAACAACAACTGAATGGATTTTAAAAGCACAAAATATTCATGATAATAAATATGATTATTCATTAATTAATTACAAACATTCAGAAGATATAGGGGTTATAATTTGTCCAAAACATGGAAAGTTTGAACAATTATTACATAATCATTTAAGAGGAAGAGGATGTCCAAAATGTAATAATGAACCAAAATATACAACAAATGAATGGATTTTAAAAGCTAAGAAAGTTCATGGTAATAAATATTTTTATGGTTATGCTGAATATTTGGGGTCAAAAGAATTTGTTACTATAGATTGTATTGAACATGGATTATTTTATCAAAGGGCCAATAATCATTTAAATGGACAAGGATGTCCAAAATGTTCACATGGGAATATTTCAAGTAAAGCTGAAAATGAAATAATATCATTTTTACAAAATTATATTAATGAAATAGAACAAACAAATAAATTTATAATATCACCTAAAACAATTGATATTTATATTCCATCAAAAAAAGTAGCGATTGAATTTAATGGTACTTATTGGCATTCAGAAATTTATAGAAATAAAGATTATCATTATCAAAAATCTCTTGAATGTTCTAATAAAAATATTAGACTTATTCATGTTTGGGAATGGATGTGGAATGATGAAAGAAAACAAAAAATATTGAAAAATATTATATTATCTGCTTGTGGTTTAATAGAACATAAAATATATGCAAGAAAATGTAAGTCAGAAATTATTGATTTGCATACTTGCTCAAAAGAACAAAAACAGGAGATTATTGATTTTTTTAATAACAATAATATTAATGGTTATCGCGGAGCCAAATATTGTTGTTTGCTCAGACACAATGAAGAAATTGTTCATTCTTTTACTTTTGGTTATCCTTTTCAGGGAAACAATAAGTATGAATATGAATTGATAAGAGGAGCCTCAAAACTTGGTTATTCCATAATAGGTGGTTCATCTAAATTATGGTCATTATTTATCAAAGAAATTAATCCTGAATCAGTAGTTTATTATGTGGACTATAATTATTTTGATGGTAAATCATTAAAATATCTTAAACCTGAATTTAAGTATATATCTCATAGTTTGAGTTTTTGGAATTATAATAAACAAACTGGCGAAGTTAAAAATCGTCAACCAATGCGAAATAAAGAATTAACAAATAACTTAAATATTTTCAAAATATATGGGGCTGGTACAAAAACTTATGTTTATAATAAATAATTTATGATAGTCAAAGGTTATAGATATTTAAATATTTTAGAACTTGAGGATGGAACAATTCTCAAAACAAAAGCAACAGTTAAAAATGGGAATCAAGTCCCGCAATTGAAAAAATACCATATAGATAACAATAATGATTCAGGTTTATATAATTGTATTGAAGTTTCTCAATTAAATGAATCAGTTTTAAATCAAGGACCTGATGGTTCAGCAAAATCTAAAGCTCAACGTCGACTTTTCGCTATGGCATTAATGCACAAGCGTGGAAAGCTTGATAAAAAATATGTTTCTCCGGCAATTGAAAAAATGTCAAGTTCTATGACAGAAGCGAAATTACGCGAATATGCTGCAACAGACCAAAAGAAACGAAAGAAAAATGGCCAAATTGGGAAACGAAACAATATACCTAATAAAATTGGGTCAAAACCAGCGCCCAACAAAAGTAAAAAGAAAAAATCATTAAAAGAATTTGATAATGAAATACAACAATTATTTGAATCTTTTAATTTATAAATAAATAAAAATTAAAATAATATGAACCAACAAGATTTATTTGAAACAGTTTTAGAATGCCAACAAATTGCATTCGAAGAAAATTTTCTTGCAGATATAGTTCCACAAGATGAATATTATGGTCCAAATGATGAATTTGAATTAGATGTTCTTGATGAATCTCAACAACAATTTTTACAAATTGCACAACAGGCAGCTTCTGACTATAAAAATTTGTTAAATCAAGAGCAATTAAGTCAATATGAAAAAGCAACTCCAAAAGAAAAATCAAAAGCAAAGAAAAAAGGTACAACAGTAACCAATTTGCGCAAGAAAGAAGTTGCAAAAAAGAAGAAGGTCAATAAAAACCTTAAATCAATGGAAAAACAATTAAAAAGTAACGCACGTAAATTACGTAAAGCAGCATAATATTATGATAACAGTTAGACCTCCCGAAAAATTTCTTTTATTAGAATCATCAATGATACCATTGTTTGAATCGCAAGCTGATGATTTACCAAATAATAAAAGATTATTAGCAAATATGATTGACCCCTCAACAGGAAAACCGTATGAGGGAGGTATGATATTATCTGGTGTATTTGCTGATTTAAATCCTAACCCAAATAACAATAATCGTATTTATGATATTCCCGAATATGTTGCTTTAGTTGGGGAACTTTATAAGCGAATATTTAGTAAACGTGGTGTTTATGGGGAATTTGAACATCCTCAAAAATATGCAACTTATGGTCCAAATGTAAGTCATAAATTACTTGATATTTGGTATGATGAATCTCGTAAATTAGTTTTGGGTTCAGTTTTAGTTCTTGGTTATGGTAATGGTTTAATTGTTCAAGAAATTATTCGTTCAGGTGGTCAAGTATGTATTTCAGCACGTGCTGCAGGGACTGAAGTAAAACAACCTGATGGAACATTAAAAGCTGTAACTAAATTGTTAGTAACTTATGATTTGGTTATGAATCCTGGTTTTACAACTGCTGAAATGTCTTATGTAAGTTCACCACAAGAATATTTGCAAGTTCTTAATGAATCAGCAAACTTTAGGTCTGTGAAACCATTTTCAGTATTTTTATATGAATCTCAAATTAAACAATTTTCTGAATCATATAATAAATATATTAGTTTAAATGAAAATTTACAGGAAGGTAATTACATTGAATGGTTCGATAAAAAAGTTATCAAAAATTTAGATGAATCTGAACAAGATTTAAATAAAGAACAACAGGAAAAATTAGAAGATAATGATATTCCTGGAGAAAAGAAAGCTCAAAATCAATTAGAAGATGCAACTCAAGAACAATTGAATGAATCAAATTATTGGCAACAAGCTAATAATTCTCAACAAAGTTATTGGGAAAAATTAAAAAAACGTGGAGCAGGTGCAGTTTTTGATAATTCAGCAGGATTTATTAATTATGATGATATAAATTCTGAGGGTAATATTGAACCTGAAAGTGAAGTTACTGATTCTTCTTGTGTTGATGTTATTTCAGAAAGTGAAGAATTTTTTGAAGCTTTATTGCAATCTACAGAAAAATCAATTAAATCCAAGGAAGATAAAAAAATTCAAAAGATTAATAAAAAGGCTGATTCTGAAATTAAAAAAGTTCAAGATAAATATAAACCCGCTTCTAAAGATTCCAAAGATAAATCAAATCAAACTTATTTTTCTAAACAAGCTTTAAAGAAAAATGGTAGAGATTATTTAAATCTTGATTTAGATGATGGTAATGGTAATGCCGGTAAACGTATTCTTCAAAAAGGCGTAAAAGATAAAGATTATTCTGGCAAAGATGATACCAAAAAAGAAAAGAAAATTGATAAAATCAATAATAAACGTGATAAGAAATTATCAAAAATAAAACCTAAACAATCAACTCAGAAAAAACAAGAATCTTTCACATAAGTAGTTTTTCATAAATATTAAATTAAATGTTAGGGACGGTTCCAAGTAAATTGGAACCGTTTTTTATTTATTTTCAAATTAACATTATAACATATATAATAAGAAATTAAAAATAATAATTTTAATTTCTTGATTGTTCTTTTGTAATTTGAAATTAATATTTAGAAAAAACTTACCTTACTCTTTTCATCTTTGAAAAGATTGTTAATTTTCAAATTATTATAAAGATTATTTAGATTGAGAGATTTGGAAACTCCAAATGTCTTTGGGAAATCCCCAGAAAATTTTTACAATTAAAAAACATTCATTTATGAAGGGTTTAGTGTATAATATTATTAACACTATTGAGGAAGTCAATGCTGAAATTGAAATGGATAACCTCAATGAAAGCCAACAAGAATTTGATTTCGGAGATGACTATTTGGACGATGTCGATTTAGAGCAAGAAGATTCAGATTTAGACGGGTTTGATGAATATGACCAAGAAGAATTGTTCGAAGACGAAGAAGGTCAGGATGACGATGAAGATTCCGATTTGGACGAAGACGAAGAAGGTCAGGATGACGATGAAGATTCCGATTTGGACGAAGACGAAGAAGGTCAGGATGACGATGAAGATTCCGATTTGGACGAAGACGAAGAAGGTCAGGATGACGATGAAGATTCCGATTTGGACGAAGATGAAATTGATTGGGATGACGAAGCTTTGTTTGAAGATGAAGAAAATGTTGATACTGATTGGTCTGAACAGGATATGTTGTTTGAAGCTCAACAAGAAAAAAAGCAAAAAAAGCAACAACAACAGTTGAAACAACAGCAAGCTAAACAACAACAACAGTTGAAAGATGCTCAAAAAAAGCAACAACAACAGTTGAAACAACAGCAAGCTAAACAACAAAAATCTCCGGTTCAAAAACAGCAAGAACAACAAAAGCTTAATGAACAGCAAAAAGCGCAGCAACAAAAATTGCAACAAATTCAACAGAAACAACAGCAACAGTTGAAACAACAGCAACAAGCCGAGCAAAAGCAACAACAAAAAGCTCAACAATTGAAACAACAGCAAGCTCAGAAACAACAAAAACAACAAGACAAACAAAAAAACTTGAACGAATCAGTTCGGAATTTTTATCTTGGAAATTTTTAAAGTTTCAAAATAATTATGGAATTTAATTCCAAATAATATTGTTTAAAAATTAAATATCAAAATATTATGTTTGACAAAATTGAAAGAAAACCAATTTATCAACATCAGTTTGTATCTGAACGTGACATTGCCGCAGTAAAGCCCCTTTTAGAATCTGCTTTTGCTGGTGAATTTGCGCGTTATACTGGAAATCGTGCAGGTATCGGTGAAGAAAGAAAAACTTTTGCTGCTGCACAATTTGCAAACCGTCAACGTATTGCTCGGACAATGGGAGTTTCTCCTTTGAACGAAGATGCAAATATATTCGGTGGACTTGGTGGTGAAATTAAAAAGTTATTCGAATCTTATTCGCAGCCGGGAAATATAATCGGTCTTGGTGAAGTAACCAATGCTGATAGTTCAAATCAATATAATGGTGGTATTTGGAATCCCGCTTACAAAGCCGGTTCTGGTGATATACCTTCTTATGTGTTTGGTTTGCAATCTCATCTTGCATTGCATTGTATTGGATTTGACTTGATGCCGGTTATTGCCGTTGATACTCCGAAAGTAATGATTTCCTATGTTGATACTGTTTATGGTGGTGGTAAATTCGATGAAACTGAAAAGCACCCGTCATTTATTGAAGTATCTTCGATAGTATTCAAAAAATCGTGGATTGAAAGCAAAAATTTGAAACGTGCAACTACAAAAATTTATTTGGTTGCTTCGGATGATACAGCTGTTGAATTACGTTTTATTGTTGGTAGTACTGTTAAAGCTGCTTTGACTGTTGAAGTATTGTCAACTGGTGAATTTACTGGTGGCGCATATACTGCAAAGAATGAAGTATCAATCAAAACAATTATCGATGCTATCAATGCCGATGTTGCAAATGCTGGAATTTATTTGGATTCCGATTTGGCAACAAAAATTACGGTTCCTGCCGAAATTGGTCTGAATTACGCTTCTGCTATCCGTACAAATATTGCTGAAGCTGCTGGTAACGACAATAAATTGGGTGGTATGAGTCGTGCAACTCAAGAAAAAGGTCCAAAATATAAATTGAATGTCATTGCAATGGACAAACAATTGGAAATGGTTGGAAAAGAAATTGAAGCCGATACCACAAATATCCAAATCAAAGATTTCGCCGCAATGGGGGTTAATGTTATCTCTCATTTGTATACGGGAGTACAAAATCAATTAGTTCAAACTTTGGATGAAATTATTTTGGACCACTTGTATCGTTTGGGTGTAGAACATGCTGTTGGTGCTTACGAATCTCAAGGAATTAATCATTCTTTGTTTATTGGTAAACCGTCTTCAACAACGATTGCTTTGAATACGATTAGTGCTCCTTTCGAAAACATGTTGGAAGAAGATTGCAAAGACCGTATTGGTGTGATTGACAACTGTTTGGTAAGTGCCGGTTATGAAAACCAAATGACTCACGGTGAAAGACTTTATGCTCGCATTTTGTTGATTTCCGAATTTGGTTCTTATCAAAATCGTATTGCTCCTTATGATTTCTTGGTTGCTTCTGGAACTCTTTGCGCAACTTTGAAAAAGAATGCAACGTTTGCAATTTGTCCTGTAGCGACCACATTGTCCGGTTCGGCTGAATTGTTTTATACTGGGACAATTTTCGAAAATATTTCAGTATATAAAAATCCGCGTATTGCGTTTGATGACCCAAGAATTTTGTTCGGACGTCGTGGAAATGATACAGACCCGGGCGCGAAATTCCTCGCATATGACTTGGCCGCTTCGAGACAGACCATTGCGGAAGATACTATGGCAGAAAAAATCCGTGTTTGGTCTCGCTTCGCTATCGCAGATATTGGATTTTATCCTGAATTGAATTATTTTGTTGCTTTCTTTATCAACGAATATAAATGGGCTTAATAAGTTTTAAAATTAAAACTTTTATGATATTAGAAAACCTGAAGATTTTTCTTCAGGTTTTCTTGTTTTTTATATTAAAACTATATAATATAATTTTGGTGGATATAATAATCAAATATTATATAAGATGATAAAGACATATTTAGAAAAATTCAAAGATAGATGGGGAGATTTATATAATTTAGATGAAATCCCAAGCAATATAAAAGCAAAAGATTATATTTATCCAATTTGTAAAATACATGGGCAATTCAAAATTCGAGCCGACCAATTTGCTTTTGGACAAGGATGTCAATCTTGTTCAAAAGAAAAACAATATGTTAAAACAAATTTATCGGAAAGAATATTTAGACGTAATTTAACAAATAATTATGGTTATGGGAGTATTACCAAAGATAATTTTTTTAAAATTGCTGCGATTTTTCATAATAATACTTATGATTATTCAAAATCAAATTATATAAATACCCAAAAAAATTTTATATTTATTTGTCCAATTCATGGTGAAATTGAACAACTTGCAGGAAATCATTTAAAAACAAATGGTTGTGCAAAATGCGGAAATAAAGCTAAACTTACATGGGAAGATTTTGAAAATCGAGCTCATGAAATACATGATGAAAAACGAATTAAAATGGGATTAGAACCATTTAAATATCGTAAAAAAGAAATTAATGGTAATACAGATTTAATTGAACGCTGGTGTAATATTCATGGTTGGGAAGAACAACAAATAGCGAATCATCTAAATGGTAGAGGATGCAAACATTGTAGTATGGAAAGAATCGGAAAACAAAAAGAAGATACTACGGAAACTTTCATAGAAAAATCTAAAAAATTATATGGAGATAATATTTTCAATTATGATAAGGTTAATTATATTAATTCAAGAACTGATATAGAATTACAACATTATAAATGTGAAAGATGGTTTTTAAAAGACCCGAATCATCATTTAATGGGGCAAGGTTGTCCTTATTGTAATACTGAACCTCAATCAACTTCAAAAAAAGAATTAGATTTATATAATTGGTTAAAAGAAACACTTAAAGATATTGAAATACAAAGAAATGTTAGGGATATAATATCAAATGAATTAGATATTTATATTCCATCAAAAAAAGTAGCATTAGAATTTAATGGTACTTTTTGGCATTCTGAATTACATAAAAAGAAAAGTTATCATTATCAAAAAAGTAAAGAATGTTCAAATAAAGGAATTAGATTAATTCATGTTTGGGAATGGTTATGGGATGATGAACAAAAACAAAAAATATTGAAAAATATTATATTATCTGCTTGTGATTTAATTAGTCATAAAATATATGCGCGTAAATGTAAATCAGAAATTATTGATTTACAAAATTGTTCTTTTGATGTTAAACAAGAAATATTGGATTTCTTCAATAATAATAATATTAATGGTTATCGTACTGCAAAATATTGTACATTACTTAGATATAATAATGAAATTGTACATGCTTTTAGTTGGAATAAATCATTTACAGGAAATACAGAATATGAATTAATTCGTGGGGCTTCAAAACTTTGTTATTCTATAATTGGCGGGTCATCTAAATTATGGTCATTATTTATCAAAGAAATTAAACCTGCTTCAATTGTTTATTATATTGATTATAATTTTTTTAATGGCAATTCAATAAAATCATTAATTCCAAGACCAAATTATATTTCCCATAGTTTAAGTTTTTGGAATTATAATCGACAAACTGGAGAAATTAAAAATCGTCAACCAATGAGAAATAAAATATTATCAAAAGATACAAATATTGTAAAAATATATGGAGCTGGAACAAAAACATATATTTATGAATTAATTGAAGAACTATAATATTATGGAACAAGATTTCAAAACCAGAATGTGGATTAAAAAATGTCAAGATAAATTTGGTACTGATAAAACAGATTATTCTTTGGTTGAATTTAAATCATCTGCATTAAAAGTTAAATTAATTTGTAAAAAAACTAACCAAATATATGAGCAAAGAGGAGACGCACATTATAAGGGACAATCTTGTCCATGTTGTAAAAGTAATGCAAAATTAACAACAGAAGAAGTTATTAGAAGAATAAGAGAAAAACATGGCGATTCAATAAATACTGATAGAGTTAATTATATTAATTCAACTACAAAAATATTACTAATTTGTAATAGAAATGAAGAACATCCTAATTGGTATGCAAGACCAGATATGGTTATGTTTGGAGGCGGTCAAGGATGTCCTTTATGTGCTCGCGAAAAAAATGCAAATCTTTGTCGTTTAACAACAGAAGAATATATTCAAAAATCTAAAGAAAAACATGATTCAAGAAGAAAAGAACTTGGATTATTACCATATTTATATCATAAAATAGAATATATTAAAACTACTGAAGAAGTTAATCATTTTTGTCAAGAACTTGATGAAAATGGAGAATATCATGGCGATTTTTGGCAATTACCATTAAATCATTTAAAGGGCAAAGAAGGTTGTAAAAAATGTTCCTTACATGGAGAATCCAAAAAAGAATTGGAAGTTTTATCATTTATTAATAGTTTAGGTCTCAAAATTGGAGAAAATTATATTGAAAAATCTCGAAATATACTTGATTCTAAAAAAGAACTTGATATTTATATCCATTCAAAAAAAGTAGCTATTGAATTTAATGGTACTTATTGGCATTCAGCAAAATTTAAAGATAAAAATTATCATTATCAAAAAAGTAAAGAATGTGAGGAAAAAGACATTAGACTTATTCATATTTGGGAATGGATGTGGAATGATGAAAGAAAACAAAAAATATTGAAGAATATTATATTATCTGCTTGTGGTTTAATAGAACATAAAATATATGCAAGAAAATGTAAGTCAGAAATTATTGATTTACATACTTGTTTAAAAGAACAAAAACAGGAGATTATTGATTTTTTCAATAATAACAATATTAATGGTTATCGTGGAGCCAAATATTGTTGTTTATTAAGATATAATAGCATAATTGTACATGCTTTTACTTTTGGTTATCCTTTTCAAGGAAACAATAAGTATGAATATGAATTAATAAGAGGTGCCAGCTTACTTGGTTATTCTGTAATAGGTGGTTCATCTAAATTATGGTCATTATTTATCAAAGAAATTAATCCTGAATCAGTAGTCTATTATGTGGACTATAATTATTTTGATGGAAGGAGTTTAAAATACATTGTTCCAGAATTTAAGTATATTAAGCATAGTTTAAGTTTTTGGAATTATTTTGTTTCATCAGGTGAAGTTAAAAATAGACAGCCCAATAAACATAAAGAACTCATAAATAATGAAGATATTTTGCAAATTTATGGGGCAGGTACAAAAACTTATGTTTATCATAGAAAATTAATATAATATGGCAGCAAGAAAAACAACTCAAGAAGAATTTATTAAAAAATGTATTAATATTCATGGAGTTTTTTACAACTATGATAAATCAATTTATACTGAAGCACGTAATTATATAAATATTATTTGTCCATTACATGGTGAATTTGTACAAAAAGCTGCAAATCATTTAAAAGGACAAAAATGTCCGGAATGCGCAAAAAAATCTATGATTCAAAAAAATTCATTATCATTTAATGATTTTGTTAAAAATGCACATAGAGTTCATGATAATCAATATGAATATTATGAAGATTCTTATATCAATGCTATAACAAAAACAAAAATTAATTGTTTATTACATGGAGATTTTTGGCAATTACCTGCAAATCATGTTAGTCATCAACAAGGTTGTCCTGAATGCGCAAGAGTTAAATCTGAAGGTCCAAAATTTTCAACACAAGAATTTATCAATAAATCAAATAAAATCCATAACTTCCAATATTTATATGATAAAACTATATTTACAGGGGTTAGAAATAAAGTTATCATAACATGTTCAATACATGGAGGGTTTGAACAAATAGGCGCAAATCATTTAAGAGGTCATGGTTGTCCAGAATGTGGAAGAATAAAACGAACATCCGAAAATATAGATACTTATAAAGTTTATGATACGCAATCCTTTATATATGAAGCTGGATTAATTTGGGATTTTTATTATATTTATGATAAAACAGAATATATTAATCAACGTGAAAAGGTTATTATAACATGCCCAATACATGGGGATTTTGAACAATTACCTCAAAATCATTTAAAAGGACATGCATGTTTAAAATGTTCAGAAGGAAATATATCCAAAAAAGAAATAAATTTATCTAATTGGTTATCAGAAAATAATATAAACTTTGAAATCCAAAATAAAACAATTTTATTTGGTAAACATTTAGATATTTATATTACTAACAAAAAAGTAGCTATTGAATTTAATGGTAAATATTATCATTCATCTTTAAATAAAAATAAAAACTATCATTATTTGAAAAGTTTTTATTGTGAAAAACAAGGAATTAGATTAATTCATGTTTGGGAATGGATGTGGGATAATCCAGTAAAACAAAAAATATTGAAGAATATTATATTATCTGCTTGTGGTTTAATAGAAAATAAAATATATGCAAGGAAATGTAAGTCAGAAATTATTGATTTACATACTTGTTCAAAAGAGACTAAACAAGAAATAATTGATTTTTTTAATAACAACAATATTAATGGTTATCGTGGAGCAAAATATTGTTGTTTGCTTAGGTATAACAGTATGCTTGTTCATGCTTTTACTTTTGGTAATACTTATATGGCAAAAAGAAAATATGAATATGAACTTATTAGGGGAGCTTCAAAACTTGGATATTCTGTAATAGGTGGTTCATCTAAATTATGGTCATTATTTATCAAAGAAATTAATCCCTCATCTGTTGTATATTATGTGGATTATAATTATTTTGATGGAAAATCATTAAAACATCTTAAACCTGAATTTAAATATATTAGACATAGTTTGAGTTTTTGGAATTATTGGGTTTCAGAAGATAAAATTAAAAACCGAGAACCTCATAATAATCAAAAAATAAAACAATTAATTGAATCAGGGAAAGTAATACCTATTATTAGTGCAGGCACAAAAACTTATGTATATCAAAGGTCTAATAATATTTAAATCCAATTTTAATATATAAATTAAAATTCTATTTAGATGGCTGCAGAAGTTAAAAATTCAACAAATACAATATATGGTGAAAATAAATCGGGATTTAATGCTGATTCATCTTCAAGTTCTTTTAATACAACTTCTTCAAATAAAAATGAACCTTTAATTAAAGGTTCAGCCGAAATACGTAAAGATTTTAATTTAGGTTATAGTATAGAATTGCCTGATTATGTTTCTGGGGCAAAACCATTAAAAACTCGTGGTTTAGAAACAGAAATTGAAGCTGAAGGTATCAATGAAAATGGGGAAAGAATTACAGCCAAAAAAATACCCAACCCACAATTTGATGCGACAAATCGATTATTAGAAGGAACTATTGTAACATCTGTAATAAATAAAATTCATCTTGTTAAAGTTGCGAATAATCTGCCTCCAATGGAGAAAGATTCTGAACAATTTGGAACACATAAAGAAATTACATCATTTGCTGATTTGTGTAGAGCTTCCTCAGGAGCACAACAATATGACCCAGATGATTTTTTATATTGCAAAAACTTTGGACAACCAATCAATCACCTTATAACATTACGCAGATTTGGAACTCCCTGCACCGATAATATTTGGGATAAAGATAATCAAGAAGAACCTGATATAGCAAGAATGGTAACATATTTTAACCAAGAAACCAATAAACTTGATGATATTCTGAAATTTAACTATAATCTTAAATGGAAAGAGCTTACTTCCGAGATGGAACAAGCCACAATGCAAGGAGACCAACCAGGACTTGTGGGAAATTTAGGGAAAATAATGCAATTTATCGACCCTGTAATGAATAAAGACATCTTAAGAGGTGAAAATGCTTATAATGTAGACCCAAAATATGACCAAAATCGTGTTTATGGACCTGTTGATTCCATTTCATCAACAAATATTAGAGATGTTGGTTTAGAATATACAAAAGAGTTTGAATTAACATTCGATTATGAATTACGTTCAATAAATGGACGTACTCCAGAATATGTGATGCGAGACATTTTAGGTAATATTTTAGCTGTTACATTCAATAATGCTAAATTTTGGGGAGGTTCAAGATATTGGGTTGGTAAGCGACCAGCAAAATATCTTCAACGTTTTCAATGGATGAACTCAGGAGATATGGATACAATCCTTAAAGGATTTGGAGATATAATATCAAATATAAAAAGTAGTCTTGGGGGATTATTTCAACCAGATAAAAAAGGTGGAAAAATTCAACAATTAAAAGATGTTTTATCTGGAGCAGCACATATTGCGATGGGTAAATTGCTTGATAAAATTGGTCGTCCTGGAATACCAATGATGAATAGTTTATTGTCAGGAGAGCCAACAGGATTCTGGCATGTAACAATTGGCAATCCAATGAATCCAATAATGTGTATTGGTAATCTTTTAATTACCGGAGTTGATGTTAATTTCCCTACAGATAATTTAAGTTATTTTGAATTTCCAACAAAATTATCTGTTGTAATTAAATTAAAACCTGGAATGCCTAAACACCGTGCAGGAGTTGAAATGATGTTTAATGCTGGTAAAAGTAGATTATATTTTGCTCCTGAAACAATAAAAGTTGAAAAAAGTAATAATTTGTCTCGAACAGCACGTAAATTTTATGGATTTGATAATGCTGCTGTTAAACGATTAACAGAAGTAGCATACGATTTTATGCCATGTCTTACATCAAAAGTAGAACAAAGCGGAAAAGATGCTGCAAAGTATTTTAAAACTTTTGGTGAAGTTTTAATTGAAAATGTAACAACTCCCATAAATAATACATTAAATCCATCTCCAATATCTGATACAACATCTAATTCAACATCAAATACTGTGTCAGAAAACTCAGAAGCATCATTAACATAAGAAATAAAAATAGTTATATTTTTGGTATTTTGAGGATATATAAATAAATGGATAGTTTTGTAACTTCCAAACTTCACAGACAAAAATAATTAAACTTTTATAAATCGTTCGGTTGGTTGCCGAATTTTAAAAACAATTAACATATGGCAAAAGAGAAAATTTACAACTTGGACACAGGCCAAGAAGAATGGATTGAATTTCCATCCAAAGGAGTTAAACCCCGTAAAAAAACGGGTAAAGAAAGTGTTGATACATCTGATGAAACCGATTTAGAAAAAGAAATCGAAACATCAATTGTAAAGACAAAAAAAGATTCGAAAGTTGAAAAACTCACGAATACGAATAATGCTCTTAATCATCATGCAAAGATGAAATTAGAGTCTTATATGAAAAAAAGTCCGCAATATCGAGTGCTTGATACTCAAATTGCGTTATTGCTTGAAAATCTTCAAACCTATAAAAAATTGGGTGATACAGAAAAAATTGAAGAATCAGAACGATTAATTAAAGAATTATCACTCAAAAAGAATCGTTTTGTAAAAATCTTCAAAAATAAAAATCGTGCAGCAGAACGTGAAACAACAAACATTAAAATTAAAGAATCACAAATTCTTAAAGATTTAAAAGATAAAAAAGATGCAAAACAAAAAGAGCTGGATAATATTATGCCAGCAACTTTGTTGCGTAAACTTAAATTTTTTAGGGATAATCTTCCTGAATATGCTGATGTTGATAATCTATATTCAGATATTGTTATTGATTTAGATTCAGATATTATTGAAGATGAATTTGATTCAAAACAAATGAATAATAAAACCGAATATTTGAATCTTTGTAATCGTATTGCAGATTTATGTGATATTACTCCAGACGAAGTTATATCTATGCGCATTTATGAAATTCAAAAATTATTGAATGCTTCAATAGATAAAGAAGATGTTGAACGAATCAAAGATGATATAAAACGTTTGCATATTGAAACTTCAAACGAAATTAAAAAAATCAAAGGAGGTAATGATATTACCGATGTTATGTTTGAAATTTTTGATTTCAAAATTGAAGAAGAAGCACCAAAAGAGATGCTTGCTTCTGCAAATGTCGGTTACGTTACTGCAATTGCTTATAACATCTGTTCAAAACAAAATTGTTTAAATTTCTTAGATGATGCAGTTTCTGACGGATTGCTTGCATTGGTTAATGTAATAAATATGTGGTATGAAACTCAAAAAATATCTGATAATGCTTTATCATTTGAAGGATTAGCATATTTGAGAATTTCAAATGCAATAAAACGTGGATTATATACATTATCTTCAGGTGGAAGAATCTCCGGTTCAATGGTTGCAACATTAAAAACCAAACATAATAAAGAAGTTAAATTCTTTATCGAAAACAATCCAGAATTTAAAGACCTTCCCAAAGATATGTTAGATGAACTTGTTTCAGCTAATGTTAATGATGAGGGTATTGGATATGTGAACACAGCATCTTCGATTGAAGATAATTTTGATAGTGAAGATGGTGATGTTGATATGTGGGAACGTATTAATTTGAATGATACTGACCAAACAATTGCCGAAGCTGAAATTGCAAAGAAAGAACTTATCAATTCAATGAAAGCAATGTTTAATCTTTTCGAACAAAAAGAAAAAGATGGTAACAAATATTATACGTCAAATAAAGTCTTTGATTATGAAGATTATTTAATTTTCTTGATGCGGTTTGGACTTAAATTCAAAGATGATGGTACAAAATATAATCAAGAAGAAATTGCTGAATATATTACAGATTATAGACTTAGTCGTGGAAACAGAAAAACAATGAGTCAACCGGCTGTTGCAAAACGTTGGGCTCAGATGTTAACAAAAATAAAACTTCTTATTGATGAACATTCAAAAATTAAAGAAGCGTTTGAATATCTTTATTATAATAATTCTGAATTTACTGATTCATGGATTCAAAATGAAATTGATGATGATAACACTTATTCTTTGAATGATGAAATTACCAAAGAAGATATTGAAAATGGAAACGTGTTGAGAAATAAAACATTTTCTGATATATTTGATGACACAACAGATTTATTAGATAATGAAATTGCTCAACAATTTAATGGGTATTAAAATCAAAATAAAAAATCATGAATATTAAGAAAAAAATAAATCCCTTGTTTGAACAGGATTTATCAATAGGTACTGGAACAGAACCTATTAAAATAAAGATGACTCCACCAAAACAACAACAAATTGAATCTGTTATGAATGTTAAATCAAAACAATTCAAGTTTTCAAGTGGAGTTTTTATGGCTGGTATTAAATATGATACAGGAAACAAGTTTGGTTTATTTTGGCATAAAGCAAATACAAAATCGGTTGATGAATTTATTAAATCAATTTCAGAATATATGGCAACATCTGAATTGAAATTAACTGAAACTGATATTGTAAATTTGAAAGCTGAATATAATCGAAAATAAAAACTGAAAATCCTCAAATTTAAACAATAAGTAAATATATTGTTTAAATTTGAGGATTTTCTTTTAAAAATTTGGAAATAAAAACTTATGAATATTGATAGTACACAAGAACAATTTTTGACTAATCCAATGTTGGAGCTTAATGATATTGATAATAAATCAAGCATTAAAACCAATTTTCATATTGTTCAAAAGAATAAAGTTACATTGTTGGAATGGTTAAAAAATTTCAAGAATTATATAATTTATCTTCGAGAATTATTTGATATTGATAATATCATTGCTGAAGTTATCAAAAAATTATCAGAAGAAAAATCTAATTTAACATCTGATGCTCAACAACAAATTGGACAGGAAATTGCTCAAACAATAGGGGATAATACTTTCATCATTAAACGTGTAGATTTATATACTTTGGAAATAACATCTCCAAATCAAGCGAATTGGATTGTTGATAATTTAATAGTTCAAGTTAAAAATGGTGATGGTATTATTGTTTATCCCGTTATCACAACAAAAATGAATAAAATAACATTAAATTTTGCTGATGAAATAAGCAGCAATTACACAATATATTGGATTTAGTCTTTAAGAGAGAAAGTAGGTTTTTCATAATTAGAATTTAAGATTAATTGATGGTGGGTAAATTGTTGTGAAACAATTTACCCATTTTTATTGAATATTTATAACTTATTTTCATATTTGGCACAAAGTTGTCAAAATTCTTTTTTACAAGCTTTGTTTGGAAGTCCATTCGGAAAGCTATAACATAAAAAATCACAATTAATAATTCCATTGTATTTTTCGAGAAAACTGGAGCTTTTCTCAGTTTTATAATACAACCACATTGCAATAAAGACACAACATGATGGGTATTGAATTATTGATAACAAATAAAAAGCTGCTGAAATCGTTATTTTAAGGTTAAATTGCTCCAAATATTGAACCAAACAACCAATAATTTGGCGAATTTGTCTCTCTTCATGCGATAACTCAATTTTATTCAATTTATCGTCAGAAAAGATAAAATTGTCTTTTTCGTCCTTTTTAAGAACATTTAAAGCCAAAATTGGTTGATTTAACTCACTATGTATTGATTGTAAAAACATTTCAGAGTCAATAAAATCGCAATTTTGTTCTTGTTTTTCGAAAAAATCAATAAATTCTTTGTGTTTAAATTGTTTAAAGTCCATATTATATAAATTTTAAAAGTTCATCAATTGTGTGAATTTCTTCATCATTTTGCTCTTGATTTGACTCAAATAATTGAATTAAATCGCTCCAAAAAGGCTCTTTTTCAAGCTTTTTAAGCTCAATTGTCTCCTGTTCCATAATTTTTTAACTTTATTTAGTTGTTAGAAAATGTTTACCAATATTTTGATATAATTTATCAATTGCGTGAATTTCTTCCTCTGTGAAATCATAATAAGTATAAAATGTTGACACAGTTTTATTGGAATAATATGCTTCTCGCATTAACTTTTGTGTTTCTTTGTCTCTTTTGATTTTAACTTTGTCCATAATTTTTTAATTTATAATTTTATATTAAATTATTTCAATAAATGGAGAAAATATAAGCATTTTTAGTTTGTAAAACCACTCAAAATAAGCCACCATATAAGCCTTATTTTGAGCTATTTTGGGGCTTATATAGAGCTTATATTGCAAGTTATATAGTCTATACGCACCTGAAAAAGTCCTTATATAGAGCTGTTTTGAGCCTTATATGGAGGTATATCTTGATATTTGATATTAGGTCCAATATTGACGGGTACGTAAGATTATATTTGGTCATATTTGAGCTGTTTTGAACTCAAATAAGCCTATATAGAGCCTTCTACGCACCCGAAAAAGAGCTTATATAGAGCTGTTTTGAGCCTTATATGGGCATATATCTTGATATTTGATATTAGGTCAATATTGACTGGTGCGTATTTTCATACTATATAAGAAAAAGGATTATCTTTTCGATAATCCTTAAACTTACTTAAGAAACTTTGTAAACCACCATTTGAAAAATTCAAAGGAGCTATAAAAGCAACTGGCGGCTATTAAAATTAATCCAATCATAAAATAGATGACATCTTCATTTGTTTCTGAAAATGAACTTAAGTTTATAAGAGTCCAACCAACGATGGACAAAACTAATAAACTTCCTATTAAAGAAAGTACATAAATGAATAAGATTTTCATATCATAAAAATTAAATTGTTTATACCATATTTTCTATATACAATATATCCTATAAAAATTCGATTTATAGCCGTTTGTCAGATTATTTTGAATTTACGCACCAGAACAAAACAGTCTATTATGTCATATTCTTGAGGATATACCAGATAATTGAATATATCGTCATAATGGGCTTATTTTACTGGTGCGTTATTATGTGGTTCAATATAATTCTGGTGCGTTATCTTGTTTTGATAAAATATTGTGACTCAATAGATTATGTAATGTGTCTTATATTAGATGATAACGCACCAGAATATAAGTGCCTATATAGAGTTTGTAGGTCATACTACCAGAACATCGATTTTTGAAACACTGTTGGAGAAAAATTCCGGTGCGTTATTTACATTAGAGTCGAGAAAACCGGAAACTTATCGTTTCCGGTTTTCTCGCCTAATTACAGATTTTCGATTTCCTCTGCTTTGATTTGGTTTTCCAGAATAGCATTCCGGTAATCTTCCTTTTCTTTTTTGTCGGTCGACCGTTTCGGAAATTGGGCTTGCAATTCCAAAACCGTACTTTCGTAAACCGAAACGATTTTCATTTTTCCGTCCACCGTTACGTTGAAAGACATTGTTTTCTTTTCAGGAGTAATTTCCTTGCGCGGTTTGAAATAATTGGTTGCGTAAGACAACCGGTCCACAGCGGCATGAATCTTTTTCAAATTTTCCACAACAGGAAGATACTTTTCGGAAATGAAAGTCCAAGGGTGAGAATAACCATTAGCTTCGGCTTCGACTTCAATAAGCCGTTTAATTTCAGCCCGCGCCGGTTTAATTTCCCACCATTTTGCCAAGAGGTAAAGCTTTTCGGGAAAAGTGTCACCCAACATTTCTTTCAAAGTTTCCAAACCAACCCCAATGTTTCCTTCACGTGTAACAATACACTTGGCTGAAACCTCCTCAGACTTGAACATTTCTTTTTTAGGGAGATAGTCTCCGTTGTCATCTTTAGGATAGGTTTTTACACCTTTTTTGTCTTGGTTGAAAACAACCAATAACGTTTCCTTCAAAAACTTCGGGTCCAAATATGTCCCCGTTACGATTGGAGCTTCTGCTCCTTTTTTTTCTGTACTCATGATTAAATAAATTAAGTTGTTTTATTCTCTGAACATTCTATATATCCTATCAAAAATTATTTTATAACCGGAGTTCCAAATAATTTTTATAATCATATAGTTTTGTTCGCTTATGTTCTATGCACCAGTATATGATATGCGCACCAGTATATAGCTTATATAAGTCATATAATCAAGAGCATTATCAAGATATATGGGTATATATCATAGATATATGGATAACTCCGGTGCGCTATTATGTATAGGCTATTATATACCGGTGCGCTGTGTTGTAACTTGCATATTTTGGTGAGTTTCAAGAATTTCCGAATCATATATAATAACGCACCTGCAAGTATATACACACCAGTTGATAATATCGCACCAGAGAATACTTTACGTACCAGATATAAACATATAAATAACGTACCTGAAATCCGGTGCGTATGCGCCTTACAGGTGCTTATTTATCATTATTATATATACGTGCGCGAGCTGGTGCGTATGTTGTTTTCTGGTGCGATATGCTGAAAATAATAAACAAATAAAATTTTGAAAATGGTTATAATCTAAGTTTTTACGGGATATATAGATTACATTATTAATAACTTTATAAACAAACAAAATTATGGCACGTAAAAATGTAGTAGCTACTACCGAAGTTGTAGCAGTTGAAACAGTGAACACAGTAGTTGAAGGAGCAGTTGAAACAATTGAAGTAACGAAGGTAAACCCTTTGAAACTTTTGAAAAACAACGTTATCGAAGCACGTAAGGCGTTGAAAATCGCCGAAAGCGAGCTGAAAATCGCCACGAAAATTGCTCTCAAAGAAAAACGCGAAAAAGCAGCTTTTATAAAAGCTGAACGTAAAGCGAAAAAAATTGAAGCTGCTCGCAAGTTATTGGCGAGCTTGGAAGCTCCGGTTGAAGAAACCGCAGAAGTTGAAAATGCTTGAATCAAGAAAAATCTCCGAAATGAAAATTTCGGAGATTTTTTCAACTATGTTTGAAAAAACGCACCGGAGCATAAAGATCTATATGCTCTTTTCTGGTAGTATGTCTTATATAGACTGTTTTGAGACTATATTGGCGAAAAATTCCGGTGCGTTATATTGTCAAATCTTATATAACCGGTGCGTAAGCTTATATCTGAACTATATGACTCGGATTTGACTGATATTCCAGATATAATAAACTCACGCACCCGAAAAAGTCCTTATATAGAGCCCTTTTCAAGCTTATATGGAGCTATATCTTGATATTTGATATTAGGTCAATATTGACCGGTACGTATCTTTTTATTTGGTCATATTTGAGCTGTTTTGAGCTCAAATAAGCCTCTATAGAGCCCTATAGATAGGCTACGCGCACCCGAAAAAGAGCTTATATAGAGCCCTTTTCGAGCTTATATGGTCATATATCTTGATGTTTCATATAAGGTCAATATTGACCGGTACGTAGGTTTATATTTAAGATAAAAAAATCTCCCAAAATTGGGAGATTCCAAACAAAATGTTTAACACAAGCACACAACAGACACGACAAAATATTATTCATTTAATTCATGATTCAATTTGCGAATTTTTTCTTTAAGCTCCAAAATAACAGATAGCGGAAGATAATCGAACAATTCTTCAAATTCAATCAAAAAATGGTCTGTTTTTTCATCGTCAGCATATTCAATCAAATAATGTAATTTATGCTGTAATTGATGAATTTGAATATCTGAGGTTTTTTCATTGATTTGAGCTGATTTAAAGATATGTATCATTTGAGGAGCGGTTTCTTTTCCATTTATCAATAATTCAATATAATTGCGAGAATTAAACATAAATTCATAATCGAAAAATTCACAATCGGAACATATTCGTTTTTCAAGTAAATATTGATTAACATTTTCTTCGCTTGATGTTAAGTCATTTTGTTTCACGTATTTGAAAACAAATTTACCGCAGTTTTCGCAACTATAACCAATAAATTTAAGTTTATCGCATTGCGTACGAGCTTCATCAGGAGTAACATCTAAAGCATTTTTAACTGTGAAATATTCACCCAATTCCACTCCCCAAACGAAATGAATAAGTTCCCATTCTTCAAGTCACATTCTTTCATTTTGTTCTAAACGAACTTTTATTTTCAATTGATTTACAGGATATTCAATCGAATTAACAATTGTTATTTTTCCTTGAAAACAATTCTTGTTTCCAAACCAAATTGTATTTAACAAATATGGTAACAATTTTTGTAAGTACTCAAAATCTATTTTTATATCTCTCATGATGTTTATGTGTTTAATTTATAACTCTATTATCTGATATATAATATATCCTATAATTATAGATGATATAACCTATCAAATTATTCAAGTTATAAAATTTTCTTTAACTCTTCGATTGTAAATAACCTTCCAAAAGTGTTAATATATTGTTTGTAGTTTGATTTTTTCACCAACAACCTAAGAGATGTTTTACTATTTACAATATTGATTGAATATGTTGTTTTTGAATCAAAATTGATTATAATAACTAAACAAATTTCTTTTCTCCCAATACAAAATGATGTTGTAACCATTATTGCATTATCGATGATATTTTCAAGTTTAAAATATTCCAATCTATAATCGAAATATAATATATTGAATATATTATGAAGAATATCCCAAATTACTTTTGATGTAAATAAGGGATTTTGAACAGATACAGAAGTTTTATTTAAATCTTCCATAAATTGATAAATACCTTCTTTTATCTCTTTATATTCGGAAATACCATTTTCCAAATGATAATTTATTTTCTTTTTTGTTTGAATCATTGTTTTAATGTTATATAATTATTTTGGACTTATAAAGTAGGTACATAAAAATTCATCAAATAATTCCATAACAATAGATTGAGGTAATCCAGCTATTTTCATGAAATATACTTGTAATGGTAATATTTCTCCATAAAATAATAAATCAAAATTGGTTAGATTTGTCATTCCATCAGATTTAAAGCTATACACCAATGCTTTATATAAATCCATTTTTGTATCAACTTTAGCATGTTTGTTGATACTATCAAATTTGTTATAATAAGCGGTTTTGGAATATTTCTCTTTATTTAATTTGATAATTTTATCATGTTGATTACATTGATATTTCATACATATTTGAGGGCGAACATCATAAATATTACATTTCTTTTCAACAGAATTATAAAAGCAACATAACAAATTAATTACTGATGGTTGACTTCCATTTTTTAATTGTTCTACCCATCCTCTATTTTCGGGTATTATGTTGTTTTCATGAATATATTGACATATTTTTAATGCTTCTTTTTTGGTAATTGGCATTGGAGCTGTAGTACAACAATTACCACAACAAGAACAACTACCATCAGAATTACAATTATTTTTGTTCATTGGTTTATAATTTTAATTCATTAATATATTGGATTAATTGTGTTTCATCATCTTTGGAAAAAACTCCAAACCCAGTTCTTAAAGCAGAATACCAATCTAAATGAATTGACATTCCGTCGTTTAATTTTTTTACTTCTACAGCAACATTACGATAAGGACCTGCTGTAACAATAACCCTTCGTATTTGAGGGTTTTCAACTTTCTCAATAATTGATTTAGATAATTCCTCGAAATATCCATCATAATCTGATTTAACAATAAATTCCATGTTTTATTATTTTATTAAATTAATACAAATAGGACCAATACCAATTTTAATTGATTCAGGATGAGTTAACATCCTACCACATCGAGAACAATAACCATTATGCCATAATTCCAAATTGTCATTTGGAGTATCGTTATTAATATAATGGTCTATTATATACTGAAATGCTTTGTAAGAACAAGCATCATCAAATACCTTACTATTTTTGGTTGTTAGAATATTATATTTACCGTAATCTGAAGAATAAGATTTATCATTCATTTTCATTATTCCAATATAAGAATAGTGGTTATCTCCATCTCTTAATACTGAAACAAAATAATCAAAACTTAAACCAACAGTTTTATTTGAATTTGGGATTTTATCATGTCTTGTTTTGAATGTACAATTCTCAATTTTAAATGTAAAATGCTTATCAGTTTTTAAAGACTTAGCAGTTAAAATTGATTTACCTCCAAGTATAAACTCTCTAACATATTCTGCAGATATTTTTCCAGCTCCTAAAAGAACATCATTTTCCATAACTCAATATTATAAAATAAATACTCCAATTAATATATAATATATCCATAAAATTTAGATAATATAATTAATCGAAGTATATTTATTTTAAATATTTGTTTTTCTAATGGGCTAAATGATATAATTTTAAGAATGTAAGAACATCTTTATCTTGTGTTTCAGGAGTATGATAATGTGAAATTATAATACCATGTGAATCAAGAATATAATTAATATATTTGTAATTTTTAGGAGGCAAAGAAATGATAACTTCCAAAGTGTTTTTAATTTGTTTTTCCAAATATTTAACTCCTTCATATTCATCTAATATAGGTAAAGAATATTTCGGACCCTTAAATTTGTAATAACATTTGTAAATTGTTTGGTTTTCTAAATCTCGAATTTCATATGAACCATACCAACATTTAATTAATTTTAAATTTAGTGATTCAAGTGATTTTACAAAATCTAATTTTAATTGGGTTAATTTCTTCTTACATTTTTGTAAATAATTTTTATCCATAGCCTGAATAATACCTACATGATGTTTATTGTTAAAACAAAGTTCATTATTATTTCTTAAATTTGGAGTAAATGTATTTTTATCATAATCGATTTGCCAATCTTTGAATACAGATTTATCTTTCAATTTTTGAAATTTGGATAAATCATCATATAATATTTTTATACTATCTTGAGTTTGACGAAACCATATTAATCCAAGTTCAGTAATAAGATTTTCAATTGTAATATCAATTGAATCATCCATTAAAGCAGGATATTTTTTCACCATATAATTCACAATCTTTTTTTCGATTTTGGTCTTATATGGTACTTTCAAATGATTGGGAAATACAATGCAGTTTTCCCAATCTTCAGAATTTTCAATATTTTTAGGTAATTCTATTATGTTCATTATAATCAATTTTAAGAAGTCCAACAATATCGACTTGGTGATGAATACAACCCATGTTTACGAGCTAAAGTTTGCCAACGAGTATAACCCATTCTTGGAATGCCTGATGGTGAATGAAATTGATTTTTGCTTTCAGAATAATAATCTCGAAAATTCAAAACATATTGCTTTTCATCATTAACTTTGGAATTAACCATCTTATTAACTTCTTTAGTTATTTCTTTATGTTGTTTTAGGTAAACATCATAAGGAATAAGTACATTTTCATCTAATACAACTTCTAAGCGAGTTTGCTGTTGACGAGTTAAAGTATTATGATAAATTAAATACCCTTCAGAAACAGCAATATATCCTTTTACAATTACGAGAAATTCTCCAGAATCGTAACCACGATTTTTATTAGCAGCTTGAAATTCTTTTAAGGTTTTTGAATCTCTCGAAATAATATCATAAGCAACTTCAACATGATGTTGTTTATCAACCCAAAGTCTTTCACCATTAGGTGCAATGAAAGCATCTGAATCTTTAAATTCAGCAACAACAAATGTTGATTTTTTCAAAGCTTCTATATCTCCATTCATAACAAATCAATGTCATAAGCCATTAATACTTGAATTACACTCTCAGAAAAATAACGAGAAGATATATTACTTTCACAATATAAAAGCAAAATATCTAAATCAGCTTTAGATAAGTTTTTAACTCCCTTTAAAGTAAAGGAACTTCTTTCATTCCAAGTATTTAATTTTTTCTTAATATCTTGGATTAATTTTTCTTTGTTTTTTGTTTGTTTCATATTATTTAAATAATAAAAATTATTTGTTACAAAATTTATTCGTCACCAAACGGAGTAAAACAATCAGTATGTGTAGGGTCATATTCTTTAGGGTCTCTCAATTTTTGGCCACCACTATTATACCATTGATTTTCTTCAGGGTCATATAATTCATAAGATTCGCTCACATAATAATAAGCATCTTCTAAACGTTCTAATACATCAGTATCAAACGATTCTTCATTTATCCAAACTCTTCCAATCTTTATCATAATTTAATCTTTAAATACACGACATGTATGAATATTTAAATTTTGAATGCTGTCACTAAAAGCATAATATTTTTTCCAGTTATTTTCTATCTCAAGTTGTTTTGTTTCAAAAGAGATTGTCCTATTGTATAAAATTTCATCATTTACCTCAGAAATAAAAAATAACATTCTTTGTTTGTCGTGGAATTTATTTAAACCACTATTTATTCCAACATAAAAACAGAGCAAAAATATGCTCAAAATTACTGATATACACCATACTTCTTTTTTCATTTTTTATTTTATTAAATTTAACAATAATAAGTAACAATATCTGTTTTCTGATATTTGGGTTTAAATCCAATCTTTTCAAAGAAAGTCATAACAATATTTGTAGATTCTATCTTCTGAATATTCTTTGGAGTATTATTCAAGAAACTTGTTAATATACCTGCAATTCCTGAATTAATATCATACTCACCATTTTCATCTTTACCAACTACAATATTTTTGTCATCTGGAATATGTTCATCATAATTAATTGAATAATGATAAGCATCCAAATTATGCAATTCAATTAAAAAACTGGTTGCAGTAAGTAATTCCAAACAATCAACCATCTGACAAAACTTTTCTGATGCTGTTTTGCCTTTATGAAGTTTAATTCCTTCATAAATAGATAGTAAATGTTCTTCATTTATATTGCCTCTGGAAACTCCATAACCTGAATAATATTCGGGTCTTTCACACATTCCTGATTCTCTAATAATTTCCGATATTGTTTTCATAAATAAATCAATCTAAATTTATATAGTAACTAAAATTAAATGTTCTTGGAAATAATGTTGTTTCTCTTGCAAATTGACAACATAAACTTTTATATTTTTGATTAAGTGAATAATCTTGACTCCACATTGCTTCAAACGGGAAACCTGAAGTTTCCATATATTTTAAATATTCTGCATCAAAAAGTTCCATTACCTTTTTACAATAAACTTTATGGTACATAGAACAATATGCAGCAAATATGCTTGCGTATGTTGAATTGTAATTGTATTTAAAATATGATATACTGCATCCAGTTCCGAAAAAACGATATTGTTTCTTTTCTTTTGCAGTACTAAGTTCAACTGTTCCAGTTTCTTTTATATCTTCCTCCAAAAATATTGTAATATTTTTCATCATATATTCTTCGAAAGCTAAAAGAGCTGGAATCATTTTCATCTCTTTTTCATCTGTAACATCGAATCTACGTTGATTATCAATTGACGGTCCAACTCTATATTTTAAAGTATTTAAATCAACCGATAATTTTTTAATTTCATGATTTTTAGATACTTTCATTTTACGAATAGATTCTTTAATTATTTTTGATGCCTCAATTTTTGTTACATTATTTTCTGTTAATTCTAATCCCAAATATTTTTTAATTGTTTCAAATTGTCTTGCACTTGCTGGAGCAGTATAATAATTTGATTCCATAATATTAATTTAAATAAGTTTCATTATATTTTTCTCGATTCGCTTTTAATTCGTTAATAAATTTTTCTTGGTCTTTTTTACACATATCATGCGTAATAAAAGTTTGATTCAAAATAACATGATTATGGTTGATTCCAAACATAATACCTAATTTGTTTTCAACCAAAATTTCATTATCATTAATTACTCCACGAAATTTATCTTTATGTTGACTAACCCAAACCGATTGTGTTACTATGCAAAAATGATACAACATATCAGAAACTGACTTAAAGTTTGCAAGTTCAGAAACTCTGCTTTTCATACGCGAAATACAATGCGGGGTATATATTTCAATACAAAGACGCGTTACAGCATCTTTCCTATCAACATTATCTTCACCTCGAAAATTTGCAACAACATAATGTGTACCTTTATTTGTTGGGTATTCCATAATGAAAATTTGACCTAAACCAATATCTTCACGTTTTTTATAAAACATGGGAATATGGGAATATATTTTCCATTTATTATTATACTTGCGAGATTTGAACTCGCGTATTTTATAAAGTTTTGGAAACACAGTTTTTTCAGAATAATTTTCTTTAATATGTCTGAAAATTTTACTCGTGTTTGAATTGAACCAATTCTTTGTTGATTCGTGAACTAATTCAAAATCTTTTTTGATTTCTTTCTCAATTTCTTCTAATGTGAATGTCTCAAGTATCATAACTTCAAAATTTAAATTTATAATCAAATAACTTAATATAAATTATATATCCCAAAAATATAAACAATATAACTATATTTATTATTGTTGATTTAATTGTTCATACTTTAAAAGGATTGAAATATTAAATTTCCAAATAAAAAAAATACCAAGTTAAAAACTTGGTATTTCACACACGACAAAACACATGATTGTTAAAGAAAAAACCGAAAATTCCTAATATATCAGACAACATTACGGCTTAAACGTATCTTAATACATTGGATTTTCGGTTAAAAAGTTATTTTCGTATTTGTTAATTTAAAGGATTAAAAATCAACAAACAAAACCGTAAATGCAAAACGGTATAAAAATAACCATACTATAATTTATAAACTAACTATATGTTAAAAAGAAGGGACGTTTTGGATTTGCGGTGTCCCAATACAGCTATGAAACCAGTTCACCTTTTCGACTGTACCGAAAAATCTTTCAAATACTACTTATTAGGCGGAATTTCCTTACTCAGGGCGTACAACAACGAACCCAAGGATATAACGGTAATAACCGAAAATAATTCCAAATCTAACTTATAATATTTTACTAAATTTATATGAAAAAATCAAATAAATGGTTATATACATTCATCTATGTTAATTGATATTATCGATAATGGTACCAATATTCTAACATAAACTATTCGGGACGTTACGCAGTAAATTTTACCAGAATTTACCAGTTTGCCTCAATTTTAACCTAAGTTTGGTTGGCTTATTTATATTTGATTTTTGCTGGGAATACAGGATTCGAACCTGTGAACTTTTGGTTATGAGCCAAACGAGATACCGCTTCTCCAATTCCCGATATAATAAAATTTGACTTTCGTTAGTTGATTGTATGTTCTTGTTTACTTTGACTCTACTACTTTTGTGCCCAATTTCATTACAGTATGTTCCAAGTTATCAATTACCCTCTATTCATCAAATTTTAAATTTAACATTCTCAAAATCAAACAATTACCCAGAATAAATTATTCCACTAAACGTTATCATGAAATAATACTACTGACAAAATTATTTGCAACTTAAAATGTTGGAAAGTTACGAATTATTAAAAATTTGTCTCAATTTAGCTTTCGCCAAGTGGACCTTAAGGGATTCGAACCCTTGTCCAAACAACCGACAATTAACAACTTTTACAACTTATCATGATACACATGATTTTTCTTGATTTTTCGAATCTTGCAAACTATTGGAATTTCATATTTCTAAGCTCTTTAAACAAGAGATAAATTCCAAATTGAACTCTGAAGAAAAACCTCCAGTTCCACCACTTTCCTTAAAAACTAATTAAGTACGCTTCAGGAAAGAAAAACGTTTCTCTTTTAATCAACCTTCCGATTATCAAGCTGCTAAACTATATACCGGAGAAGCAAACAGATTTCCTTGAAAGTCATCAACATTTGCTTGCAAACTGCGAAGTGTTACAACCTTGTTGTCCCTGTCTTCAATAACGTTTGAATTGTCAATTATTGTTTTACCACCATTTTTTTAACTGATAGATGATGTCTCAGTGTTGATTGTTAATCCCCTAATCGCCTGTCAAAACCAGAAAGGCCCATGTAAAAAGAAAAGTCGCTATTCAAATTAAGAACTAAAACCCAATCTAAAGTCTCGGCAACTTTTCTTTATTGGGGGAGAGAAACTCGCAAAAGTTTAACTCCCGAAATGTCCGCGCATACACTTAAGTCCCGCAGGCGTGTTTTTCTTTATAATTTATATATCCTATAAATAAATATGATATAACTAATCAAAAGATTTTTGTTTTTTTTTAAGAAGGGAAGCGAATGTTACGGCTCGCTCCCCTCATTACTTGCATATCCAAAATTCACGGTTGATATGACCGGTATTTCAAGAATTACAGAATATCGATAATGTTTTCTTCAACCGGTTTCGTAGACGGGTGAGCCAACAATAATTCTTTCTTTTCTTCAGGAGATTTCGTTGCAACAGAATCGTAATATTCTTTATCAGTCGCATACAAGATACCGCCAATGCGTACCTTCATAACCGGAGCTTTTTTCGTTGTACCGGCCCGACGTGCATAAAATGATTTGATGTTGTTCAAAACTGCGCCAACTTTTTGTGTTCCAAGGATTCCATCCAATTCTTTTTGGAACTCATCATCGATGTAATCTTTGAATTTATCGGAACCACCAAAATGTTCGGTAACTTTTTCTTTTGCCGATTTCAATTCTTCGGAATCCGAACCTTTCGGCCATTGCGGAACCAAAACATCAATCACAAATGACAAATTTTCACTTACGCCAAATTGTTTTACTTTTGCAATACCAGCGGCAAGTACTTTTGCATCTTCTTCGGTAAATTCTTTTACTTTTTTTGTTTCTACGGGTTGTGCGGTTTCAACGGCTGTTTCAAGACCTTCACCCAAGATTTCTTCTTTCTTAGACATGTTGATAAAATTTAATTATTATTATTCAAATTATATTTTGTATTAAAACAAAATTTTTCTCTTTATAAATCAATGATTGCCGAATATGTTGCAATAATTTCTTCAATTAATTTTTCTTTTGATTTTAGACTTTTCATCTTTTTGAGTTTTTCAAAAGTTTGAATTTTTAAATCATAAGTTTTCCCCGAAATTTGAACTGCAACAGTTCCTTTTGTTTTTGTTTGTCGTCCCTTTTGAGCTTTTGCAATTTTATTTGTCGTTTGTAATTGACGTTCAATTGCTTGAAATTCTTCAGGTGATAATAAATTCCAATCAACCTGAGATACATCAATTTCAGTATAATTCGATGTTGATTGTATATCTTCCATAAGTAACTTAAAATTCTCTTTAATTTATTATAAACAATATATCCACTAAAAAACTTATTTATAACCAAAATAAAAATTATTTTAAAAATATTTTTAGCTTAATTTCAATTCAATATGTGTTACAAAAACGTTATGTATTTCAATACATATATGGGCAAAGCAAACATTTGTTAACACATCGAATTTTCTTTTTATCAGAAATAATATTTACAATTGGTTTGTATTTATTACCTTTATCATAAGTAATAATTTTTTCATAAATAATTTCACCATTTGGAAGTTTTATTTCTAAATTATTGGTAATTCCAAAAGCCATTAATTCCCTAACACCAATAATTGATTCTTCTCCCTTATCAATGTTAATAATACTTTTGTATTGTTCCAATAATTTGTAATATTCTTTCCAAAACGTAATATTATCATTTTGAAGTATTTTGGAATATTGTAATAATTCTTTTCTTTTGGTTATGTTCGAATTAGCGATAAAATATTTTCCTTTGACGTCTTGAGTATATTTAAGAATATTAAATCTTACAAATCTTAATCGTAAAACTTTAAATTCTGTAAATAATCTCAAAAGTAGCTTTAATGCTTCTATACCGTTTTGATTAGATAATATTGGATTTATAACAACTAAAATTTGTTTTTGAGGAAATCCAAAATTAATAAGTTTTTTTAGTTGCATAAATGATTCTCGAACAGAAGGTATATTTGGTTCTAACGGAGTTTGATTTAACCCAGAAATGTTAAAATGAATAAAAACTCGATGTTTGTTTAACATACAAAAATTAATAAAATTGTCGGATAATCTTCGAGTATTTATTATATTAATATCTGTTAATCTATTACAAAAACAAACTTCTGGATTAAGATGTTTACCAGTTTTTTCTAATTCAGAATAATTTTTTTGATATTTTTCTAAATCAAAGCATGGGTCACCACATTGATACCAAGAAACAATAGGTTTAGAAATTATACCCATTGATTTTTCGTTTTATTCCAAATTGGTTTACACCATTTTATATCAACCCAATGATAATTTCCATTTACACCATAAGCAGGACATTTGGGATAATATGCTGTATTATATGCGAGATAATTAACTTCTCCATTGTGCATAACAAGAATTAAATCCCTTCCGCTAACACCAGTAGCATTCAATGTATGTTTTGGTAAATCTTGTATTGATTGCCACATATTAGAATATTCGGAAAAACATTTTGCTGCAACATAATCTTCATGATTAAATTTCCATAATTGCGTTGTTTGAGCAAATTGTTTATGCAATAATTCATATGCTTTATGTTTTGATATTCTATTTAATTTAAGTTTAGAAATATCAAAAAATCTACGGTCTTTTACAGAATAATCAGGACTCAATAAAAGATGATATTCATTATATTTTTTGAATATTCGTAAATCATCATCAATGTAATATAAATTTTGATTTTCCATAAAGTTTGAAATTTGCGGGGATAAATGGATTCGAACCAATAACCTATTGATTAACAGTCAAGTGCTCTACCATTGAGCTATATCCCCTATTAATACTAATTAATTGTATCAGTATTAACAGTTATTGAATCAAACTGAGGAGTTTCGTTAACAACATTGATACTATCAATATCATTTCCGATAGTTTGATTTTCAACTGATTTTGAACCACACGAAGTTAATGCAATTGATACAATTAACGTAAGAACAAACAGAATTTTTTTCATTTGATAAATTATTTATTTTGTTTTATATTGGAGTTGACATAATATTTATTGCTTCTGTTAATCGAAATAAATATCTTTCTCGAATTTTTGCAATATCAATATTAATATTTTCTTTTTTATTTAATTCATTGATATAAAGATTAATCATTCGGTCCGTATTTAATTCGTAACTTTCAATCATTTCATATTCAATATATTTTTTTCGTTTTTCATAGGAATTTTTCAATTTCAATTTCATTTCTTGAATGTTACTTAAATGTGCTTTAAGTTCGGTTAACCAATGATTATAATTTTTATTTTTTGAATCTTGAATTTCACAATATGAAATTAAAATTAAATTCATAGCTATTTGACGTTCTAATTCACTTAATTTCAAAATAAAAACACTTCTAATAAATGCAGATTCATTTAAATTTCGATATATTTTTTCTTTAATTATTTGATTCATTTGATTCAATTTTAAATTGTTGGCTTCTCACTCGTACCAACATGGAGGTCATTCCTATTCCCCTCACTTTGCCGCCATTATTCAACGCTTCTTGCGACTTGACTTCCCACGAAACGAACGTGGCACATGTACTTCTGGTTTAATCCTTCGGGTCAGGTTGTCATCCTAATCAGCCTTTAATTCCATACGTTTTCTTTCTATGAGAATAGAATCATCACCCAAAACCGTCCCTAACTTCATACAGATACTCTTGACTGGTTACAAGTCCTTTTGGTACCATATCTGCGCGTTCGTCCGGATGAACTTTTAACACTCCGACCATGATGTTTTGTTTAACGTCTTTATTGGCTGGATAGACTAAAAATTAAGTTGTCTAACAAGGATTCGAACCTCAACCGATAGAACCAAAATCTATTGTACTACCATTATACTATTAGACAGAATATTTTATATATCCACAAAATATTGGTAATATAACTAAACAATATTTTCAAGATTTAATGGATTACCATATATTTTGCATATATCTAACCATTTTTGAACATATTCGGATTTATTGATTAAAGTTTTATTTTTCAATCTTGATTCTTTTAATTTTTGAAAACTTTCTTCAAATGTAGATGATGTATCTTTAACAACATCATCCCAAGTTAAACCATCATATAATTGGACTAAATCAATATCAGTTATTTCCATAATTACTCAGGATAAATAATTTTATCATATTTTGACTTTTTCTTTTTCGGTTTATATGAAGAAAATTCATTCTTTGATAAATATCAATATTTGTATCTTCATATTTTAAATGTAATTGTATTTTCATGATTCAAAAAATTTATGTTAAAAATCAAAATCCCCATTCAATATTGTAACAGTAATATTTTTATTTAACTTTAAATCATATAAAGCACCACCAATATGTGTATATTCAATATTATTTGTATTTAAAATTCCAATAATTCTTTTAATATGATTTACTGGAAATTTAAATCCAATACAAACAACTTCATCCTCTATATTTGTTTGAAATTTAAAATAACACTCCTCAATTGGAATAATATTTTTCGTATTAATTAAAGCAACCATAATTTAGTCATCTATATCAATATCATTAGTTTCGCACCATTCTTCTGTTATTCTATTACCAGCTTCAATGTAACTTAAAACTATTTCAAGTTTGATATTATAATTCTGCATAGATTTATAATATTGGAAACATACACCCAAATCTTCATAAGTTCCAACATCTGAAGTATAATCATCTTCATTTGTATCAACTAAAAAACATTCATCAGCATCCGAATATTTTTTAATTCCAATATTTATAAAAGAAATCAAGTGTTCGTAATCTTCAATTAATTGTTCTAATTGATTACAAAGTTCATTAACACTAAGATTATTGTTATAGAATGCATGTTTTTTCACAGCAGGAAAGAATATTAATTTTGACAATACAAAATTATTCGGTAAATCAAAACATTGATATTCACAATCTTTAAAATATTTTAATATTTCCAAATTTCCAACATAAAGATATATTCCAGCCTGTGTTTTTTGGGATTTAAAGACATCTGAAACTCTAAAATCACATTTTAAAGTTGTTTCTTTATTTGTTGGAATAATAACTATATCAGATTCTCCTTTTTCGCTTACTTCATAAATTCTTTGTAATAATTCTAAATCAAAACAATTTTTATTTAACATATAGATTTTATTTTAAATTGTGGTCCTTGCCGGACTTGAACCGACAACCTACTGATTATGAGTCAGGTGCTCTAACCTATTGAGCTAAAGGACCAAAGAAGTTTTTACTTCTTTCCAGTTGTTTTCTTTGTCTTTGGTGTTGAATTTAAATTCAATGTATTTGAATCAAATATTACAGTATGCGTATCATACGTGTAATTATGCAATTCAATAATAAATTGGCGTTTTTTATCCCTATCATCTCCATATCCAGTAACTGAAATTTCGGCATCATAACAATAAGAAGTTTGAGTTTTTGCGCCAATAACTTTTATAATTTTTTTAGTAATTTCAGGATGGTCAGATGTAGCCGGAATTTTTTCGGTAACCAAATAAACCAATAAATTTTCGTAAACTCCGGTTTTTGGTGTTAACCAAACCCAATCAGGTTGAACAGAATTTGTGTAAAAATCAGGAACTTCAGGTTTAACAAGAAAAGCTGTGTTTTCTTCTTTAATGTCATATTCCATCGTTTTCGCATTGAAATTGACATTCGAAATTGTTTTCACTAATTTCCAATTGCTTGGAACTTGACCACTCACTTGAGAACTAAATGATACCATTAAAATTAATGATACCAAAACAAATTTAATTTTTTTCATTTTGAATTTAATTAGTTTTTTGAAAATTATTAATTACAAATACTATATCCTCCAAAATAATAAAATATAACCATACAAATTAAAATGGTAATTCATCTTCAGTTTTCTTTTGATGATTTATCATTTCACATTTTTTGATAAATTGTTCTATTTTATCTGAGGATAACCATAATTTATAATCTTGATTAATTCCTAACCCAAATATAAATTCTTGTCGTTCTATTATTGAAGAACCTAAACATTTAAAGAAAAGATTATCAATAGATTCAAATGGTTTACCATCTGAATGAAATCGATTTTTATAAATTGCTCGTATTTCTCTTTCAGTAAGTTTTAGTATTAAAAATTTATCAAATTGATTAATATTCATATCCCATCGGTCAATACCAACAATTATAAGATATTTGTTATTTTTATCAGGATTTGTTGATATTAATAAACCTGTATTAAGATTAAAACATGATTCAAATATATTACCTTTGATTGGTGAAAAAAATCCCATAAATTAAATAATTTCTTTTTTCCCAATTAATGTAAATAGAATAATATCTACAGTTTGATTTATAAATCTCAATGTTTTTAAACATTCAAATAATGTTGAACCAGTTGTTGTAACATCATCCAAAATAAGTATTGGTTTTTTAGTATCTCGAATTTTTATAAAATCTTCCCCATTATTAAGTTTTAAGTAATTCAAAAAATATTGTTTATATTTATTTCCTTTTATAGATTGAGCAATACTAAAATAATCCGAATTATGAATATCTGATAACATTTTTTTAATTTTGATTATTTGTTCTTGCTTTTGTTTTTCGGTATATCTTTCTTTTCCATTAACAATTGAATTTAATTCTTGTTTTTCAAATAAATCAAAATCAAATTCAATATTTTTGGGAAGTTCCTTTATTAATTCGATTATTTCTAATTTAGGTTTTGACATTTTAACAAAAATATTTGAAATAATTTGATTTAATGAACTACGGGATTTTGGAACAATCAAAATATCAAAATCATAAACACCGCCAATTTCCCTACCAAGTTTATCTAATGCTAATTTGATAAACTTCATTTTATTTTCTTTGGAAGTAAAATTATCGTTAAATCTAAGTTCATTAAAAAATTTACTTCTTATTTGGGAAGTTGTATTTTTTGTAAATTCATAACCAAAATAATAAATATTATTTCCATTTGGAGAAATCATTGTTAATTTTTCCAATGGAAATTCAGTAAATTCGATAACTAAATTTTCTTTTTTATTTGTAACAAAATCAAATAAAAATGTATTCTCAGAATTATTATAATTTATTCCTTCATTAAGACAAATATTTTCCATAAAATATTTTATTTAAAATCATTTAAACCTTGAAGAACATCATAATAACTTATTTTGGTTAATATTTTTGTTAATTCAGAATCTGTAAGTTCCTTAAAAGTTTTAGCAAATTCAGTTTCAGAATATTTCAAACCATCCTTTTCCCTCCAACAATAAAAACTAATCGACTCATTTCCAAGGCATAATGATTTGTCAAGTTTTGACTTTAATAATGTTTCTTTTACTTTATCAAAAGCACATATACCTGTCAATAATTTATGGCAATTATCTACTTTTTCTTGATAAATAACATACGCTATTGTTAATATATAATCTGTATAAGATTTAATTAATTCACACCAAACTGTTATACCAGTAGTTTTATATGGGAAATATTTAATTGGACCTTCTCCATGTTTTCCAGTATGAACAACATATTGTTGGTTTTGTGATTCCCAAATAATATTTAATCGATTTTCATCAGAACCAATAACTAAACTAATACGTTGACCAAATAAGTATTTATTATTTACTTCTTGGTCACGTTTCAATTTAATTAAATGTTCTAAAAATTCTGTATTTTTATTTTTTACCATTTTTATCTTTTAATGAATTTATTCGTGTAACAATTTGTCAATATAATGTTCATTATCTTTAAGAAAAGTCTCAATACTATATTTTTGAAAATCAATATAATTTGTTATAAAAATAGTACCATGAAAATTTGTTTCAATTTCAATTCCACAATTCTTAAGAAAATCATAAAATAATTTAAATTTAGCTCCAGATAATTCAAGTTGTTGATATTTATTATTTTCGTTTCTAACAACAAAATGATAACCCCGATTAACTTTCCATTTATTATATTTATATTGTGATTGAATTGAATATTTTTGATTAAATAATTTCACATTCATTCGTTTCAAAACTGATAGCATGTTCTTTTAATTGGAAGTTCAATAGTTTGAATTATTTTTCATCTTCATATTTAGTATTACATATATTTTCGTCTACAGAAGAATTTACCCAACAATATCCAGGACATAATGGAGCTGGATTAAAACAATCATCATCAGTTTCATCAGTTATGTATAGATAATCTGAGAAATCTTTTCTCCATTTGACATTTGGATTAGATTCTTGTGATTGACGTCTTAATACTTCTGAATCAGCTCTCTCTAATCTTACTTGTCCATTTGATTGACAAGATTTAGCATACAATGTTGTACTCATATTTTATAATCGTTTTGTTCTAATTCGTGAAATAAAAGCATCATCATCAATTTTATATATTAAATCATTAAATTTTGTATCTAATAAATAAATTGTTGAATAATCATTTGTATGACGATTTGTTCTACCAATAGCTTGAACTATTTTTTGCAAAACATCTCGTTCATACCAAAATGGAAATCTTTCAAGTTTTTTCTTAACATAATCTGAAAGACCTGAATAAGGAACTTTAATCAAAATATTAAAACGTCCCAAATCATTTTTTAAATCAATACCTTCATATAAAGAAGGCCCAATTAATATTAATGGTTTTTGTGTAACTTTAAGTTTTTCGATAAGTTCTTCTTTTTCTTTTGCAGTATGATAAAAACAATATCGTTCGTAATTTGGACTACACAAGTTTACTTTTTTCTGTAATAATTCAGCAATCTTAAAAGTACTTGTATGTATAATACCTTTTTCTTTTGAATGAAAAGTATCACAAATCTTTATGCAATCAGTTAAAACCTTATCTATATTGGAATCAAAATTTTTCCAAGTTAAATAACCAGAATTACAAACATAAACTGGTGATTTTTCAAAATCAAATGTAGAAGGTAATGAATAAGCGTCATAAGTATCAGGTTCTAAACCAATCAATTTTGCAAATTCATGGGGATTACCCAATGTTGCACTCATAAAAACTAAATTATCACATTTTGTTAGAAAATGTTTTTTAACTAATTCAGCTTCATTTAAGTCACGTATTATATGTTTATATGAAGTTCCCATGCTTTCATCAGATTTTCCTGAAACTTCAACACTTTCATAAAAAATATCTTCAGGCCTTTCATTAATCAATTTAACAAGGTCTTCACATTCGAATAATAATGCTTTATAATGTTCCAGAAGTTTCAATAATTCAGCTTCAAGAAATTCATCATAAACTTTATTTGTTCTTTGTCCGTCTTCTTCTCTTGAAAAATATTTTTGTTTGGTTTCAGAAATAATTTTATACCATTTTTTCAATAATTCAACATAAGTTAAAATTTCACTTACACGATTTATTGATTGTCTAAAAAAGAAATTTAATTCTATTGTGGAAATCCAAATATCCCTAATTACCAAATTATTATAATCAGCTTCTGATAATTTTTGGAAAAACTTTATTGTTTGATATTGCAATCTTTGATTAAAATCCCATGAAAATAAATTACAAACAATATCGGGAATTAAATGCGCTTCATCACAAATTGTTAAAAAGCGAGTTCCAAAGAATGGATTAAAATCTCTTCGTGTTGTTAAGAAATAAGCATAATTCAATACGGCACAATTTTTCTCAGCAGCTTCGGCACGAGCATTTTTATATGGGCAATCTGAAAGACATTCAAATCTTTCAGCAATTTCATTCAATTTCAAACCTAAACAAGCACGTTCTGAATATGTTTTAAAATGATAATCTTTAGACCTTTTAAAATCAGCAACACTAACATTACGAAGTTTGCATTCTAAATCAACATATTTATTATCTTCAAATAAACAAGGATAATTTACTACACCTTTTAATATTGATAAATATCCGTAAAGTTCAAAGTTTTCAATATCATTACTAATTTGTTCTTGAAGTACTTTACTACTTGTAAGATAATATGACATCATCTTTTCAGGATATAAATTCGGATTCAAACCATTATGTTTACGATAAATATAAGTACTACAAAAATTTATCATAAATCCAATTATTGTTTTACCTGAACCTGTTGGAGCATTAATAATCACAGGTTTATTATTAATAAAAATGCTTTTCAAAATTAAAAAGCATGTATTCACCAAAATTTGTGAAGATTTAATTTTAGGTGAAATATTAATACAAGCAAGAAGAGCTTCGATAATTTCTTTCTCTTCAACTGTTATTGTTATTTTTTTCTCTTCTGGTTCATGTTTATTTATTTCTTCTGATTCCACAACTGTAAAATCCGAAAATTCTTCATTAATCATTTAATTTTTATTTAATGGATAATTTATTAAAACTTCATTTAATTCACCAAAAAAATATAGGTTTGTCAAGAATTTATGTAAATCATCTAATTTACAAGTTCCTTCAAATATAGATTCATAATCTAATGCTTGTATATTTTTTATATTTTTTGATTCATCTAATTTTTGAGAATATATTTTTACAATTTCGAAAAATATTTCATCAATATTTTTACGATATGCTTTTAATCCAAAATCAAATTTATCCCAAAAATCATTATTTTTTAAATCAAAATTTTGTTTTGAATAATATCGAAATAATTTTGTTTTATATGGTAAATTATATATTTGGGTTTTATTTTTATTGATATAAATTTCATCAAACACATGATTAACCATATTTGCTGTTATTGAATCATCATATTTTTCTTGCATTATTGTTTTATAAAATAGATATTCATTAAGTATTCGATAAAGTTCTAAACTATTTTCATAAGTAACTTCTATCAAAGTTCTATGTTTTTCTTGCATATCACCAATAAAACGAAAAACAATTTTATTTTTGTTTAATCGTAATGAAATAAACCCAAATAACTTAATTGAATCATCTTCATAAATTAAATTATTTTTCAAAATTAAATGATTTGTATCTTTAAATTTTGGATAATAAATTGCATTTAATCTATCTGATAATTTATTAATAAAATTATGATATGATGTTAATGGCATTTCATAAGCTTGTATTTCTTTAGTTTCCATATTATTCTGTTTCTTCGTAAACTAATCCAGCATCAAGTAAACACATTTTTGCAAACCCTGAGAATAAACTTCGAATTTCATCAATAGCTTCATTTGGGTCTTCATATTCATCAACTTTAATTTTTTTGTTAGTTCCTGTTTGACCAAGTTCAAAATATTCAATATTATACCCTCGTTTAACGGAAACAATTTTACAGAATGTTAATTTCTTATCAATTAAATTAATTGGAATTTCATTTCTACTGAAAATAAAATCACTAAAATTATACATACGATTTATAACAATATTTTCAAAATTTCGTGTTTCCTTTGAAGCACGAAGTTCTGTTAATAATTCGTTTGTAGCAATTTCTGTTTTAACTGTAAACCCACGATGTTCAATACTTATATCTCCATCAATATAAACAGGAATTTTTATTATTAATGTTATTTCAGTAATTGCTTCACCAATAGTATCAATAATAAAAAGTAATTTATCATTATATGGTACAATCTTTTTACGTAAGTTTTCGTAATCGGGAAGTTGTTGGATTTTGGATTTTCTTTCTTTAAGAACAGATGTTCTAATAATATCAACAAGTGTTGAATTTGTTTTGGCATCAGTTTTAACATTCCAAATAATTCTCCGAACATCAAAATCAATCGGTAATTCATACCATTTACCACGTGACACATACATAATTCCTTTATCAGGAAATTTAAGTATTGTGACAGGCAATAACAAATTACCATCAAGGATAATTGTTTCCTTGTTTAATGGAGTTTGATATTCATATTCTTTTGATACTTTGTTAAATTTTAAAATTCCCTTGGAAACAAGATTTTCTAAATTTGTTAATAATGTGCTATTACTTAATGAACATTGTTCACTAATTGAATCAAATGTTTTAAATCCCTTATTAAATAAGGTAAGTATTTCGCATTCTAAAATTGAGAAGTTATCGCTAATCATATTTGTTTGTATTTATAATATTCAATTGTTTATAATATATCCGTTAAAATCTTTAAATATAAGCAATCTAACAAAATTTGTCACTTAAAGATTTGATTTAAATAATCATCTGAATCAAAATCATCTTTCTTTTGTAAAAGATTTTCATCTAATTTTTCAATAGAATTTATTTTATTAAAAAAATTGGGTGGAATAATATAACGTATATTATGTAAACCTTTAGGTCCCATAAAAGTAAGGTCTAATTGTTTTAATTTATTTTTTTGTTTTGGATAATAAATTTTTGGGTCAGTTGAAACAACATATTCAGGCCATTCCCAATCTTTTTTCTTAAAAAGTTCTTTCTTTTTATCAAGTATTTCAACTAAATCAGAAATTATATCAGGATTAAGAGTTAAATCATCATGTAGTTTTAAATCTTTGGAATTATTTGGTATAATTAATGGTATGAAAAAATCAAGTAACTCAAATAACAAATACCCTGAAAATCCATCTGAACATTGATAAAATATCATATTATAATCCCGATATTTTTTCATTATTCCGATAGCAGTATTATTATTAATTGGAAACAATATCCATTGGTTCTCAACAAAATAATGTATTATTTTTTCTTCTGAATTATTTTCATTCTTCATCTGATTAGTCTTCATCTGTTTTATCGTCATTTATATAATTTGTTGAAAGTTTCTTTTTATTTGATGGTTTTTTAGTTATTTCAAAATCTGGTCTATTTTCATTAAGATAAATTGATTCCAATATATAAACAATTTTTTCTGCAACAAAATATTTGGAAATTTCAATATAACTCCAATTTCTTGGAAAAATTTTGGCATTTTCTTTTATGAAATATCGAGCATCTTCAAAGGTTTGAAAATAAATAACATTTTCATCACTATTTGATTTTCGTTTTGCAAAATTAAAGTTATCAATGTTAATATATTGTTTCAAAATAGTATCGTTAATATAATAACATTTATTATTTGAATTAAAATTATTTGTTGTTGGAATAATTCCAAAATTACTGCCAGTTTCAATAACTTTTAATCGAAATTGTATATTATTTTCCATTTGTCAATTTTTCTATAATATTCATAGAAGCTAAATTAAAAGCTTCTAAAAAAATTAAATAAGCATCTGCTTTGAAAAAAGCATCTTTTTTATCTAAATTATATTTTTCTAAGACTGTTTGAAATAACTCATGAAGCTTTAATTTTTCTTCCATATTAATTAGTTTTATTATTCCCAAATAAAATATGTTTAAACTTCAAAAATGATTCATGTGTTTTTCTTAATGGTGAATTTATTCCACATGAAAACATCATATTATTAAATCCAAGCAAATAAAATAAATCCGAATATTCAGGAGTTAATTTATCATAAACATTTACTTTAATATGCCAAGAACCATTAAGATAAACTTGCATCTGGATTGAATGGCTTTTCATGTTATTTTCAGAAATGAAAAAATATATTTTATCATCCCCAGATGGAGTTGAATCAATTGAAACATTTTGATAATATTTATTCACTAATTGTCGAATTATTTTATCAACATCTTGAACTGTATCAGCATTTTTATTACCAAAGTAATTATAAGGTAATGCGATTTCGTTTATTAATTTTACCATATATTTATATTTATTATAATTCAGAAGCTTTAAGAGCATCTGAATAAGTCATTATTTTTACTGAGTATTTTCGAGCTTTATTCATTTTACCAGAATTTCCATTTAAAGAATCTGTAAATAAATAATTGGTTTGTTTTGTTAAACTTGTATGAATGATTCCAGGAAATTTAAGTTTCATTTTTTCAATGAACTTATCTTTTGTTAATCCCATTCCAGGTTCACCTGTCATTTCACAAGTAATAACATTTGAATTATCTAAATCAATAGGTTTAATTACTGCAATACCATATTGTTTCAATATACCTATTGTTTCGCGTATTTTTTGGATATTTTCACCTTTACAAATGTTTAATGCTTGTTGTGTCATATTCTTGGTATTTTTATGTTTGCCTGAAATAATCTCAGCAATCATTAATGACATTTTTGGACCAATTCCATCAAACTGCATTATATGTATCAATTTATCAAGATACATTGTTTTAATGCTATATATTTCTTTTGCAAACTTTTGAAATAAAATTCCATTATTTAATGCTTGACAAATATCGGGCTTATTTTTAACATCAAACACATTAATAATATTATAATTTATTGATGGTAAGTTTCCAATTTTTTCTGCAATCGTTGGTCCAATTCCATCAATATTTAATAGAGTTAATGCTAATTGGAATTTATATTTTTCAGATTCTTCTAAATTAACAGCTTTTAAATGTCTTCCAACTTTCATATATTGTTGGGTTGGCATTTTAATTTGGTTCGAATAAGATAAAACTTTTGCAATAACGGGGATAATATCCCCAGATTTTTCAATTTCAACTATCGACCCAATACCAATATGATTTTCAATCAAATTCATATAATTATATCCATTCGCATATTGTATAATGGAACCTTCAAGTTTTATAGGTTCTAATTGAAGTATTGGGGTTAAATTACCAGTTTTCTTTTGAGTCCATTCAATATTGATAACTTTTGTTTTTGCTCTTGGAGCAGAAAACTTTATTGCAACCATATTTAATGGATAATTTTCATGAACTCTACGCGGACCATCTTCTATAAATGCAATAACAATTCCATCACAAAGATATGGAAAATTATTACTTTTAAAGAATGCAATTTCTTTTTCCAAATTATAAAAATCTTCAAAAGTTATTTCTTTCCATAATTTGGAATCATTGAAATACGGATTTATTCCATCCGTGCAAGGAACAAAAATTAAATCATTTTTAATTTCTTGTGGAATACTTGATTTTGCCGCTGATGTAACTTGTCCTCCAACAAAATTACGTGCATTTTCATAATCACCGCCGTTAAGAACACTATATTTTGTTTCAAATAATTTTTTGTCAATCACTAATTCTCCTGTAATAATAACTTGACTTGTTTTGGGATTTTTAGGTTTACAATCCATAATTCCAGGAATAGACTTAAATTCTTCCGTAACTTCCATTCCACCACGTGTAAGGATTGTTAATTTTTCCATATTATAAGTGAATGTCCAAATAAGCTTTAAAGCATTACCATCTAATTTTGGTGATATAAACAATCTTTTATCTTTTCGATTAATAAACTCAGGTTGTTTGAAAAATTGTTTAATTTCAGTAATAGATGATTTATCTTTATATTTAATCTTTTTAAGACTAATACTTTCATGCGGAGCATGTTCTGAACGTAAACCGTCAGTTGTTTGGATTGATGATAATAACTCTTGGACTGCCGGAATATCCGAATATTTTTGTTTCAAAATGTCTGTTAATTCATCAAATTCCGTATCAGACATTATTGGTTCTAAATTATAATATGCATTGGAAGCTTCTTTCCAACGCTTAACTAAAAAATCTAAATTTTCCATTAATCAAATGAATTTATGATTATGTGACCCACAATATTATATAACTCTTTCAGATATTGTCTACTATTTGAAAAAATCCGAATTTCAATATCTGAATCCGAAGAATAATTAACATAAATATCTTCATCTTTAATATCATTTAAATATGTTTTAAAGACATGAAGATTTAAATTTTTTCGAGATAAAATATATCTAATTTCATACATAATTTATTATTTTAAGGATTTTAAAATTGCATCTGAAACAATTTCATATAAATTTTTTAATAAAATTGAATCATCTGCAAATATTCGAATTTGAATTGAATTTTCAGAAGGATAAAATATATGAATTTTGCCATAATATTTAGATAAATAAGAATCTAATATAATTTGGTTTATATTTTCTTTCATTAATGAGATGTTAATTTCTTTTTCCATGTTTTTTATAATTTATCTAATAAATGTTCAAATAATTGATTTTCATCAAAATTTGGAAAACTCTGACCAGTAAACCAAAAATACAAATTTGCTAAATCCCTAATATAAAAAATATTCGCAAGGATTGGAGATAAATTTTTTCCTATACTCCAAAATTTAGAATACCTATTATATTCAAAAATTTTTTCATCATTATAAAACCAAACAAATTTATCTACAAATTCTTCAGTTGGTGGTAATATAATTTTTAAAACATCTTCGGTAATTATAACCCCGTTATCATACGGGGTTATATAACGTTGATTTTTGATGGTAAAACTCATATTAGTTCAAATATAAAAATTACAAACAAAATACAACCCAATATAAAGAATATAAAACTCAAATATTCATGCAATGCTATTTTTTTCTGCTTTTTCATTTTCTTCGGATTTTAATAATTCTTTTAATTTTTGCAATGATTCAAAACTTTTATTATTAAGCATTTGCCCCATCCCATACGTTGTAATCTTTGCAATGTTGTTTATTTGATTTTCTTTCAGTTTTTTCTCTTTGGGAAATTCATTATTATATTCGGATAAACGACGTTTTTTAATTGTAAAATTAATTTCTTGATTATCTTCAAAAATCATTAATTCAACAAATCTTAAAAGTGCAACCATTGCTTCTTTTGAAAGATATTTATCCGAACTATCAGAAAAATATGCGAATGAACTTGTGCGTGCTTCAATTGGAATTTCATTAATATAATCATCAAGTTCTTTCTTTTCAGCAGCAGTATAAACATTTCGTTTATCTGTAATCATTTTAGCATTGATAAACATTCTTTTCATACCAAAAGTTGTAAGATAATGCGAAATTGTTTTAATTCCCATTAATCTTAATCCAAGTATTGCGCAAACCGGTTGTTTGTATTTATCGGTAAACTTACCATCACCCATTTCACCTTCAAAATTTATAATTTTGTTCATTGGTTGATAAGGCAAAAATGCTGCAATAATATGTTTCAAAAAAGCACGAGACTTTTCATCTTTATTCCACATATCGCAAATTTTTTCAAACGCTTGCTTAGCGCGTCTGGGATTTGCTGCCCATTGTTTAGTACTTTTTTCAAAATGCGAGTTATTACGAATACGTGTAATTGCATCAAATCTTTCAAACTTTTCCATTCTAAAATAATTTTAATATTACAATTGTTTTTATAGTAATCAATTATTCCATTAAATTAAAATAAAATAGCCAATCATAAATTATATGATTGGCTATTTTCAGACTTTGATTAAACTTAAAAATTTATATGTAATGTATATTTAAATATTTTGAATAAGTTCACGTAATAAAGATGTTGCTGCTTCCCAGCTAAAAATTTCAAATCCTCCAGCATTTTTATGTCCACCCCCATTTTTATCATATAATTTACAAATCCTAATAACATCAATATCTCCAAAAGAACGTATATTAATTTTTGTTCCATTTAAAAACGATAAATTAAAATTAACAATTATATTTGTTTGCGGATATTTTTCTTTTATTGCTTGATTAACATAATATGATAATTGAGTATTTTCCAAAATAAAAATGTTTCCAGTCATCCACCAATCATTAAAAATTAATGGACGAAATTTTCCTTTTTGAATCAAATATTTGGCATTTTCAAAATTTTTATTGACAATAAATTTACCAATATTATAAATTTCATCATATCTTGGTAATATTATTTCATCAATATTATTTTGTGATTCAAAAATTAATCTTAATCCTTCTTGAATTGCAAGAACATTAAATTTTTCTTGTTCTGAAAAATTTTCTTTTTCAAATCGCCAAGTATCATAATCAGATACCATTTGAACTAATTTTATAAGTTCAGATGAAATAATATATTGTGTTTTTTCTGAATTTTTGTCTTTTTGAATAAAATCAAATATAATTTTTGCTGCTGAATCATAAGGATTTAAGGAACTAAAAATTGTTATTTTATATGAAAAATCTAAATCAGAAATTTGTTGAATCTTATCTTTATGATGGTCAAAAATTATTATTTGATTTTCTTCAAAGGTTTTTATATTTATTAACCAATCTATTGGTGGAGTAATATCCAAAAAAATATATTTATCATATAATTCGCTAAACGCATATTCTTCCAAATATTTTTCAAAATCAGATTCATAATTATAAGGACAAAAGTCTACATTATTTTTAAATACTATATCATCATTATGTATTAATTTTAAATAATTGTAAAATAAATATTTGGACATATTACCATCATTATCAGCTCCATGATAAATAACCAAAATCTTTTTATTAATTAAATCTAAATCAATTTCTTTCTCATCAGATAATTCATATTTAATAACTTCAACTCCCATTCGTTCCAAAAAGTTTTTTGCTGATAATCCTTCTTCAACTTCCGGAGTTTTAAAATTTATTGGGTGTTCATCAATATAAACTAATCGTTTTATTTTCGAAAATGCAATAAGTTTACAACAATTATAACATGGAGAATACGTGCAATATAATGTCGCATTTACTGTTACGCAATTTTTATAATCTTTTAATGCTGTAAGTACCGCTAATTCTTCTGCATGATAAACATACGGGAAAGTTTCATTCTTTGAATTTTCAATTTTATGATAATTATTTGGTAACAAAGAAATATTAACCTCAGGTTCCAATAATTCTCCATTTTCTGTTTCAATCATTGCGCAAACTTTTCTTTTCTTTGCTGGAGAATTCCATTTAACTTCTAATATTTTATCAATTGCTTTTTGATTTATTTTATATTCTGCCATATTATGAAAATTATTTAATTTATAAATTTTATTTGTTTTATAATTATTCCATTAAAATAAAAAAAATAACCAATTATTAAATATCTGATTGGTTATTTTTTTTAGGAATTTTTCAATTCTTTTAATTTTGATAAAATTTGTTTTCTATAGGATTCAGGTGCATTTTTGTTATGGAGTTTAATTGCTTTTTCAATATCGAAATTTGGATTACGATATTTATTCATATCTGTTACAATTTGAGAAGCAGTTAAACTATCTGTTCTATCAGTTAATGAATATTTATCATATCCTGATAATCGATTAACTTCTTTAACAAAAATTGGAGTTATTTGATAACGTCCAACATCATTACATGTACCAATCGCATTATCATTATTACGAGATTCGACATAACTTAAAGCATCCAAAAATAATTCCCATTCTGTTTTAGGAGTTGAAGATATTTCGGATTTATAAATTTTACCAATAAAACTGCTGTTGTTTTTATCGTAATTTTGATTTGCAAATAAAAATCCAATAAAATAAAAAATAAAATTTACCAAAAATAAAAGAACAAATCCTTTTATTTTAACTCTCATTTTACTTTTTGATTCCATACTGAGTAATCATCTTATCTTGTTGATTAATCAAAGTTTTGTAATTTGCGATTTCATTATTTTTCGCATTTACAAGTTTTTCTGATTGTTCATACTTGATTTGAATCACACTTACACAGTATGTTAAAGAATCAACAGCAGTTTGTAATTTAGTTAATTGCACTTGTTGTTCTGCATTGATATTCAATAATGAATCAACTGCAGCTTCTGAGCGCAATTCAATTTTGTTCTTTTCGTTATTGAACAAAGTTTTAAAATAATCTTGACTTTGCCAAACAACAATAGAACCAGAAACGACAAGAAATACCAAAATAATCAGTAATCCCCATCCTAAATAATTCTTCATGTTTTTTAAACTTTTAATTAATAAATAACGATGAAGTCTACCAACATCGCCCTTAATTTGTGATGGAGTAAAACTCGAAAGGTCATTTAAATACTTTTCGATAGGTTCACTTTTCTCACGAAAACTAATTATTAATTGAATAATTATTATTCCAAAAATGAAACTAATAAAAATCCAAATAATAGTTATATTTTCATTCATATTTATGAATTTTTAATTTCTTTAATAAAAGGAGGAAGTTCATCAGATTCACTTTCTGTTTCAGATTCACTTTCGTCTTCAGACGAATTTTCAGTATTTCCAGAAGGTTTATTTTTTAAATATTCATCAGGAATAAAAGAATATAAATCCATTTGTCCTTGATTTTCACGTTCTTTTTCAGGTAATTCCATTGGGTCAACATCCAAACAATATAATAATTCTTCACCATTATAACGAAGAATATCATATACAGATTTAAATAAATTTTCAGTATTAGAAAAGAAAACATTAAGTTTCATATCTGCTAAAATTTCAGCTCCAGGAATTGGAATTGGAATTTCTTCATTATTTTTTGTTAACTCCTTAAATCTTTCTTCATCGTTAAGAAAGAAATATTTAACATGTCCTGTAAACAAATCAGTTTTTTCTTGTGTTTCAGGATTAAGTTGTTCAACTTTTTTTACAAACAAAACTTCATAACCAATGTACATAATATTTTAGTTTTTAAAATTAGACTTTTAAATCGTATATAGAACCATTTATGTGTGGTAATACTTCATAACAAGCTGTTTCAAATATTGAGTTTATATGATGGTCAACGATAAATATTGATTTATCTTTAAATTTATTAAGAATCTTTACAAACAATTCAGTATAATCGGAAGCTTGATAGCTTAATTCTTTACCTGAATTTAATGTTCCTGATATTTCATCAACAAATATATGCGAAACAGCATTTTTAACATTAAGTACGTGCATTGTATAAACCAAGGATAATGCCATAAATGATATTTCCATACCAGATGCAAGTTGTACTTTTGTTATTGATTGTATTCCATCTTTTATATTACTGAAAAGTAATTCAGAATTTCGATTCCAAAATAACTTAAATGATACATCAGATAACAAATAATTTAATGTATTATTCAAATATGTTCGATAATAATCAAATACAATTTCTTTATAATTAGACTGAATAATCTTAGAGTAAAGTTTCCAAATAATTTGATTTTTAGTATACTTGATTAAATTATTATATTCAGTATCTAAAAGTTCAATTATTTGGTCATAAGTTTTATCTTTGATTTTCCGAGTATTTATATCTTCATTCTTTTGATTAAAATCATCGTTTAACTCTTCAAGTTCAGTTTTTAAGTTATTAAATTCTTGATAAATTTCATTATATTTTGGTAAATTGTTCTCTAATACTTTTAATTCGCTTGTTATACGGATTTTATCAGCATCCCAAGCAACTTTTTGAGAATTATGCGATTCAATTAATTTATTTTCTTCAATAATTTTTGAATTAAATTCATTAATTTCCTCAATATGGGTTTGATATTTTTCTAATTCTTTTTGATAAATATTTTTTATTTCATCAATATTTGAATCAATTTTTTCAATTTCATTTAAATTTCCTTTTTGAGTTTCAATTAAGGTAGTTTCAGATTTACTAATTTCATTTAGATTTATAATATATCCTAATAAATCTTGATATATAGCTTTTTGTTCTTCTTCTGTTGCACAAGGCGGCAACATATAAAAGAGTTTATCAACAAAATTTAATTTTTCTAATTCTTTTTGATAATTGCTTATTTTTTCTTTTTGAGAAAATATATCTTCATGTAATGAATCAATTTTATTTTTAATTTCATTTATTGCAGGCAAATTTAAACCAAACAAGTCATATTTATTACTTATTGCAAAATCCCGATATTTATTAAAATCGTTTTTAAGATTTGTAAGTTTATCGATTTTTTCCTGTAAATTATTTTTATTGGTATCTAATGTATCGTTTGTTTCTTGTAAAGTTTTTTCTTCAGTTTTAAGATGATTTTTATGTTCTTCAAAATCATCTGCAAATGGCCTTTTACAAGCTTCACAAATACCACTTTCAATTTCTTTTGCAATTTCTCTTAATCGTGTAATATTGTTATTTTTGTCTGTGATAATCTGATTTTTTTGTAAAATCAAATTTTCTAATTTTTCTTGTATTTTTTGAATATATTCATCACAAACATTCAATCCCAAATTATATTGTTCTTTTATATTTGTTTCAATATTTATTACATTATCATTACAAGAATCCATAAGTTGATTTATTTCATCAATTTTATTTGATTTAAATATTTCACATTTTTTTATGATTGATTCTTTTTCTTTAGAATAGTTATTAAGTTTTTCGATTAATTCATCATTTATTTTTAAATATTCATCTTTTTTAAGATTATAATTATCAATTGTTTTTTGGTCTAATTCAGGTTTACTCATAGTTATTGATTTTGATGATAACAGTTCTTTTGGAGTAAAATTATTCAAATTATTATTGACTTTAGCTAATTCTGAATTTGTTTTATTTATTAATTCGGGAATATCACCAAAAGATATTAATTCTTTTGATTTTGAATCTTTTAATTCTGTTTTGGTTTTAATATCATCAGAAATATTTTTTAATTCATCATTTAATATTGTAATCTCTTCCAAATTTTTCTTTTTGAATATTTTTTGGTCTGTTTGAGCTTCAAAAATTTCTTCTTTTTTGCGTGTTGGTTTTTGAATCGACATTAATTGAGTTTTAACTTCATCCAAACTAACTTCAAGTTTTTTAAGATAATCAACCCCAATAAAATCAAGTATTAATTCATTTAATACTTCAGGACTTGATTTTAATAAGCCTTCAAGTTTTTGTTGGTTAAGTATCATAATATTATTGACAACTTTACCAAACCACATATCTAAAGTCTTTTGTGCTTGTTCACCAATTAATGTTTGTGGTTCTTTTTTATGTATTATGAGTTCAATATTACGGTCAACAGTTGAAACAAATTCTTCCCAACCTTCAGAAACCTTTTGTTCTGTAGTTGTATTATTTTTCCATTTACGTTCAACCCAACGATGAATTTCACAATTAATACCATTAATATTAAAATGTAATCGAGTATCAACAATATTTGTTTCAGGTTTACGATTATTAAATACAAGTAAATTATTACGCATTTGAGTTACTTTTGACATATTTGGAAATATATCTCCAGTAATAATCCAACGCATTAAATTAAATAATGTTGTTTTACCAATACCATTTGTACCTAAAATTCTAACAATTCCAGGAATATCTAAATTAATTGTATTTGTTCCAAGTAAAGCAAAACCTGAACAATATACTGAATTGAATTTAATATTATATCTTCGAGAACCAGCTTCTAAAACTTTAGTTAATTCTTCCTGAAATAATGCTTTAATATCATTTTCAAGAATTTCTAATGTTATATCTTTGGAAAATTCGTTTTTAAGTGCAGAAAGGAGAGGATTTAATACAGCTTCAAATAACTTAAGAAGTTGTTCATTATTCAATATAAGATTATCTACATTTTCAGAAGTAACAATACCATCATTTTCTTCTGATAAATTTGTTTCTCTTAATTCAGCAGATTTTTCTTCAATAATTGAAGTCACAACTGTATTATCTTGATAAGTATTTTGTATGAATTTTTCATAATCAAATGACAATTGATAGTTGTCTGTAAATTTTTCGGAAAGTATTTCTCTTATTTGTTTTTCGTAAGATAAGAAAATATTTGATGATTTTACTTTAATTTGAGTATAATCTCCATGAGGAAATGAATTATAACTCTTAAGATTTTGAAGTATTATTTCAATTGGTATTTTATAGTCTAATACTATTGTAATATATTCAACATAGCTGTTAAGTGGTAATTCTTTTTGTTCAAAATTTATTGAATCGTAAATTGATACAGCTTTTGGTTCACCAAGATTTTTTATTACAGAATCGGAAATTGTTATATAAGTTCCTTCAGAATGTGAATGCTGAATCGGACTTCCAGGATAAACAAAAATTTGATTTTTTGTACCTTTGAATTTCAAACGTTTATGAATATCTCCAGCAAGAATTAAACTATTCTCAGGAAAGTTTTCAATTGTTTCAAGTTTATTATAAATATCAGAACGTAAAGGTAAATTTTCCGAATCAACATATTCTTTTAACATTCCATGCCAAAGGCATATTGTTTTTTTATTGGGATTTATGGATTTAGACAAATCCATAAACCCATCTTCTAATGAATTAACGTAATATTCTATTTCCGGAAATATTGAATTATAAATTCCAGAATATTTAAAATATTTGAGTTTATCACCAAACTCTAATGATTTTATTATTTCATCAAAAACTGTTAATGGATTATTTTTACCAACTGTTTCAGTTTCTTTCTTATCTGTAAGAATATCATGATTTCCAGCAATAACAACAATTTCTTTTAATGAATCAATATTTAAACAACGCGCAAAGTGATTGTAAATTAATTTACGTTCTGATTCAGAAATGTTTCCAGTATTTCCAAATTCCCAAAAATCTCCACTTGCAACATAAACATCTATATTTTCTGAAACTAATAATTGTTCAATATCGATTAAACATTTATTACTTGGTAAATATAAATCATTATTTCTTGTTTTAACCTGAATATCAGCAGTATGTAAAATTTTCATTTCTTATGGATTTAAATTGTCTAAATAATAATTTGATTTGAATAACCTGTTTCTTCCATTAACTTACGATTACGCGACAAAATCTTTGAATTGTTATTATTACGAGATTTAGCTTTAGCATCATAAATGATACGTAAATATTCTTTCAATTGTCTTATAACAACATTTGTTGCACGTTCTTTTGTTTTACCAATACCCGTAAATAATGCTTTAGTTTGAATTGTATAATCAAAAAACTCAGCAATAAACTCAGAATCTGGTTCAGTTGTAATTGGAGTAACTTTTATAAATTTTTTATCGTAAGTCATAATATCAAAATTATTAAAATTATTTTAGTATCAATAAATTTATTAATCCATTAAATATCAAAAATATAAATCGATTTAAATCCCAAATTTATTCAAATAAAAAGGAGAACCAATATTCACATATTAATTCCCCCCACGACACGTTAAAAATTATTTAAGGATTTAAGAAAATTTCAAGCTGTTAAATAGCTACTTGTGCTTTAATTGGGTCATAACTACAATAAAATGGTATTATGATTTTATCGTAATTTTTATCAATTGTTTCCAAACAAGTATCGATATATTCTTTAAATGAATTTGCTTCTTGTGCAAAAACAATAAAATCATTAGCAAATGGTAATTCAATTTTAACTTTTTGATTTATTGGTTCAATTGCTTCAGGATTCGCATTAAGAATGATTTTATTTTCATTAACATTTGTGATATATTCATTTACTTGAGGGATATGATTTTCATAAATATGAAAATTAGCTATTGTAAAATGTATATCTCCTGGAACAAAATACAAATTTAAAGTATTCTTTATTCCCCCATTTACTTGATACCAACCATTTATTATTTGCGTAATTATATGCAATATCCAACCACCCAAAAGTAAATCATACGGTAAACCAAGAAAATAATCAATACTTCGTGCTTTTATATGTAAATCCAATTTTATTTGTTGACATTTTCCTTTTTCAGTGTCCCAAAACGATTTTGTTGGCATTGATTGAAAATTATAATCATATACACATGATGGTAAAGCCATTTGATTATAATCGGCAGGATTCCAAATATTTATAATATGGCGCCTTCCAAATGGGTCTTTTGCAAGTTGTTCAATTAAACTTGCAACTTGGTCTATACCATTAAAATCACGAAATTGATAACCATAAGATTTACCAACAGTTCCAACAAAACTTGTGTTAAGTAATTTCTTAACACAATCAGTTTCAGTTAAAGCCCATTCGTCCCAATAAGTTACGCCTCTATCATGTAACCATTGAATATCAATTTTACCCATTAAAAACCACATCATTTCTTTTAATGCAAGTTTAGGGTACATTTTTTTGCCTTTAATTATTGGAAAATTATTAAGTACATCTTGACAATAAATGTAACCATGTGAAATAGTTATGCAATCAATTCCTGTACGTGTTGGAATTTTTATTCCATTTGCTAAAATATAATTACCATAATTTTGATATTGATACTCGAAATTTGAACTTAAATTTTTGTCTAACATATTTGATTTATTTTAATTAAAATTATATATTCCATAAAATATGCGAAATATAATTTGAAAATTTAATTTTTTAATTTTGATTCTTTATACCGTTGTAGATTGAAATTTGTATTTTCCCAAAATTCTGTTACAAATCCTTTCGAATGGTCATAAATTTCCCAATAAAATACTGTTTCATCAACTAAATTTTTAGTTAATTTATCAAGTTCTTTTATTGTTTTAACTGAATCAACAAATTCAATTTTATATGGATTTTTATAATACGGATTAAATGCAATCCGAATTTCATATCTATTTTTATTCATATAATTTTTATTTAAGAAACAAATTTATTTAAGATACTATAGCCCAATAACTTTTCTTTGATAATGTTTTATTTTGATTTTTAAGCATATCAGACATTATCGTTTTTGAGTTTGTATTGTTTTTAATATTTGTATATAAAATATCTGTTGATAATTTATTTGGATTTATAAATCCTTGACAAAGAATATCAACAACTTCATTTTTTAATTGGGAATTTAATTTTATCACATCTTTCATGTGGTCTAAAACCGGAATACAATATTGTGTATATTGTTCCAGAATTGATTCTTTTGTTAATCCATTTTGTATTATGTTTGTTAACAAACTATCAATAGTATTCTTTTCACCAAATATATAATAACCACGATTAATAACATATTTGGCTGCATTTGCTTTACCTAATGTAATATCCCAAGTTTGTTTAACAGATTGATTTACTAATAATTCTTCGATAATTTTCACATTTGCCCAACTACCCTTAAATGTTATTCTTGATGTTATACCATAATTATTGTGTCGTTTAACACACATTGTATTACGAAAATTACTTTCAAGCATTTTAAGTAATATATATTCAAGCATTTGTTTATCATATTCATTATTAGAAGGTAATTCAAATTGTCCCCATTTAATTTGGTCTTTTATTGAGGGAATCAATCCTGCTTCAGCTGCAAAACATTCATAAGTATTAGCTAAATAATCTTTGGATATTTTTCCATTATCTGAATAAATTTTCATCCAAAATTTAGTTGTTTGTATAAATACTTCTTTTGGATATATCCAAATACCAAAATGTTCATCACTTCCACCATACATATTTTTTAAACAAACATTTAATGAATTATAAAGCTTTGATTGTTCTAAATCAATTATTCGACAATAATCTACAACGTTAATTAATTGGTCTTCAGATATTGCCATAGATGTTTTCGTAAACTTTGAACATATATGGCTCAATCTTTTATTGGTTGTTTTATCAACAAATAAAGTTTCTCTAAATCCTGATGTTTGATTTATAAAAGCACGATACTCAATAAATCTTGAAAATATATTATTTTTTTGTAAATTAGAAAAATTCGATTCTAATAAGTTTTGTGTTCTAATTTTTATTATTGGTTTTGGACTATAATTCCAAGCATAATTTAATTCCCACTCAGTACTTTGGGAATTTGTTAAAGCACAACACCATATTTGAGTTGGCGTCATATCTAAAGGAATTGGAAGTTTTTTCAAATATTCAGTAGTAACAGTATTTTCATCAATTCTAATATAATGCAAAAATACCATAGTGCAAAAAGAAATTATTCTATCATAGTATTCAAGGTTACAGATTAACATATTATCAAAAGTAGCGTAAATTTCATGAAGTTTACCATCTTTAAAAGCTTGTAATTCATTTTCTGTAACTTCATTGTTTACAAAATCACGAACTTTTAAATAATCTATATCTTCGAAAAGGATTGGATATGATGTAATAAGACTATTCCAACGATAATCAAAATCATCAAATTTGTTTAAAGATTGAAGTAAATGATTACCAATATTTGGAATAGTTATATCTTCATGTTTCTTTTGGAATTGTAAATTTTTTGTTAATATTCTATTCTCTAAAACTTTTGAATCTTCATATTCCATATATTTAATAATTTAAACAAATTCATTTAAAACAAAAAAAACCAACCAAAATTAAAAACTTTGGCTGGTCTTCAAAAATGAAAAAAATGTTAATCTTCGTCTTCGTAAGAATCTTCGTCAGAGTCTTCGTCATCCGATTCATTAGACGGATAATTTTCAGCCCATTCGTCTTCGCCTATATTATCCCAACCTTCAATGTCAATTTCATCTCCAGGTTCAATTTCGTCAGAATCTTCAGAAAGAACATTTGAATAATATTCACCATCTTCTGTTTCAACGAAAACTTTTACTTCATTGTCTCCCTCAGGAATTTCATAAACATCTTCAATAAACACCATAATTTTGTTGTTTTAAATATTTGTAAATTAATGACACAAACTTATTTATTATTCCATTAAAAAAATATTTTATTCTTTGTAAATAATTTCAAAAACTAAATTATATATTTTACCAAGAAATAATATACATATTATCGTAATCAATAGCATCTTTATCTTCATTACAATCATATTTTTCTGTAATTTTAATTCCTATTAATTCGCAATATTTTACTGTTTCAGATGAAATAAATTTTATTTTCTTGAAATAAACATAAGAATGTTGAGGGCTTTCCATTATTGATTTAATAATTTCTTTCCCAATATATTTAACTTCTTCTTGAACATGTGGTAACTCAAAAAGTTTTTGCTTATGAAATTCTTTAATTTCAGTTAAATCAAAATTTAATGGAAGTAAATTTTGTTTATATAATTCTGTTAATTTCTTTGTATCCATATTATACGAGATTTATTTTTTTATCTACCCTAAACTTTCAATTTATCCACCAAAAATTTATTTTATAACCAAATTTATTTAAAATGAATCAAATAATATTAGAAACTTTGTTTTGCAAGAATGATATGTCGTTCTCTTGATTTTTTGGTACGATTATTTTCAATAATATCTGATGTTATTTTAAACATTTTTTCAATAATTCCATCAATACTGGATTTATTTATAATATTTGTTGAATTAGCATCAGGTAATTTATTATATGAATATCGAATACCTGCTTTACTTGTATTTCTTGTTGCAATATCTGTTAACATTTCAATTAATGAATCTCTGATTTTATCATACCCATACATTGTATTAACTTTAATTCCCAAATTATCTATATAAGTATGTGTCCATTCTTCCATTGTAGCAACATAAGTATTATGTGATATTCTATAATTGGGAGATGATTCAAACTTATCAATAAAATCATACATTTTTTCAAGTATTGATATTAATGGGGATGATAGTTCATTTGCATCACTGGCATCAACTAACTTTAAAAGATTAATTGCACGTTTAAAATATTTTTGTTTTAAAATCCCGTTATCATCGATATATTGATTTATTAATTCAATTGCTCTTGTAACAGAATATTTATCAATAAGATACCGTGCTGATTTTATCATGTCTTCTAATGCTTCTTTACTCTTAACAATACATGATAACGGAGTTGCAAACATATCAAATGTTACTTTAACATATTCAGGTTCACCTAATTCATTAACTAAATCACGGTCTTCAATTACATCATTTAAATTATGATATATCCAATCAATAACATTTGTAAATTCTAACCCACTTTCATTTGTATAAGTGTTGTTATTTATTAAAGCAATATAAGTACCTATTAATAATTGGTGTTTTCTTCTTCTTTCATCTTTTGCTGATTCCTGTCCAATCTTTTTAAGTTCTTCTTGTTCAGATATTGGTAATGATTCATACTCTGTATTAACTGATATATTATAACCGTATTTAGATAATTCTCTCGCTACCTTAACAGGATGTTGCATTGTTTCCAAATATTTATTTTCAAAATTAGTTAATTCGTATGATTCTAAATCGAATTGAATTTTACCATTTAAATAACTAAAACCTGGAGTTACAATTTTATGTAATACTGGGTCATAACTTGCTATAAATTCTTGTTTAGAAGCAGCTATCTCTTTATCATCGGAGAAATTATCAATATCTTCTTGCGTAAGTTTTAATACTAAATTTGGTTCTTCCAATAATAAATCATTAATTTCACCATTAGCTTTTTGTGTTTGTACAAAAAATAAACTGCGAATACCTTTTTTACGAATACGAGCATTAAATTGTTCTATATCAGACCCTGTAAATCCGGGAAGATACATTGAAGCAAACTTCTTGGATTTATCATTAATATCAACACCAACTGATAAATAATTGCTACAAAATATTATTTGATAATCACCCACTGTATTATCGTTATTAATCATTTTGCAAATTTCTTGGTTAACATTAGAACGTTTGTAATAACCATATTTAACTGGACCATCCAATAAAAATTCTATCATTCCAATAATTTTCTCAGAATAAATATCTCCCTTATTAGTAGGTATCATTATTGTATATCTATCTTTGATAAGTTTTGCTGCTTGATATGCGAGTGCTGTTATACAATCTAATCCGTCATCACATATAATAAATTCCATAGTTTTATCAAGCATTTTCTTGCTGACATTAATCATATTTAAGTTTTCGTTAAAATAATATGATTCACCTGTTGGAGTTCCAGTCATTAATATTATTTTTGCTGCAAAGGGGTCATTGCTTGATATATAAAGGAGATTTTTTAATTTACGTACTGATGCCGATGTTGCTTCAATTCGATAACTCGAATTAAATAATAAATGACTTTCATCAATAACAATAAGGTCAAACATTTTACTAATTTTTTCGAAATTACTTCTTGAAAATTTATCAAATGTTGTTACAGCATTTTCACCATATTCGAGTTTTTTAATATCTGTTGCACCATAATAAGGAGTAAAAATATCCATCATTGAATTATCAGTTTCAATTTTATTTTTAATAACTGATATAAATGGTTCAACCAACATTATTCTACGTCCAGTTTTTGCCAAGTGCTTAATTATTTCTGTATTATGTACAACAGTAAAATCTGATAATAAAAATAATTTATCTGGACCTTTTAAGACAATACCATAATATTTATCATTAGATAATGGAGTTATTTTAAACCCATACATCATAGCATTTTTATTTATTTTACAAATAAACTTTTTGCGACCTAATCTTACAGGAACATCTGTAAAATCACCAGATATTGTCAATCTCCAATATAATTTTCCTTTAACTTCTTTTCTATTAATATTAACATAATAACCCAAACTTCGACATAAAAAAACTATATCATCTTTTAATGAATCTAATTTAGTAACATAATCATAAGTTCCATCTGAACCTCCACCATCTGAATCGATTAATCCAGCAAATAAAAATAATCGTGTTTTTCTATCATTATATAAATATTCTTTTGGTATATGTTTATTTCCAATTAAATTATAGTATTTTAATTTTTCTTTTAGTGGGTTATTTTGCCAATTATTTGATACAATATTATATGTTGATACATTATGTCCGTCTCGAAAATCTTGGTATCTTGTAACATAACAATTTAATTGTTTTGCATAAGCTTCAATAAAAGGCACTGTTATTGATTTATCAATATCTCCTACTGCAATTTGACAATCATTCATATTACTGTCTCCAAGCCATAAACCAAGCCAATATGGGTTTATTTCAGTTTTTTGTTTGTTAAAATTTAATGGAACTCTAAATAATTTTTTTCTATGGTTTACAGATAAAGACATAATATCAATAATTTGTAAATTTTGAATTATATTAAAATTTGGTAATTTTCCTCCAAAACTATTATTCCATTCTCCGCTTTCAATACATGAAATAATATGCGATTCATTACATATCCACTCCATACCCTTTGATGGAGTTATTTTATATAATTTTTCAATACCTGTACATGTTGATGTGACTTCTCTTGGAGTAGAATCCCATCCCATAACTAAATCTCCAACAACAATATCTTGAATCATTTTAACAGAACAATCATACATTAAAATTGGAGTATTAAAACCAAAACATTTTCCTGAGCCCGGAGGACTTGCGATAAGATTAATCTTATCAGCTTCGTAACGATTATCTAAATCATTAACATAATCACTAAGATATTCTCCATCTCTTAAATTTATATCATAAGTTAACTTTGTATTTTCGAATGTATTTTCTATTGCAGTTTTGATTCCATTTTTAAATATATTATCAGTATGTTCTTTTAATGGAGCTTCAACAGTTTTGATTATTCCATATCGTTTTAATATATCTAATCCAATTTTTGTTGGTTCTTTATGATTATTTAAAGCTGTACTATAAAAACTATTAATTTCGTTAACGTTCTTACAAAGTTCTGACTGTAACAATGTATGTGCAATTGGAATACCATCTTTACCAAATAATGCAGCTAATGTATTAACTACATTATATCTGACAATATAATTTATTGATTGTCTTGGAATAACACTTATATTGTCAATGTCTAATCCAAGTTTAACATATTTACTTAAATCTATTGTTTCTTGAATATTTTCTTTTTCATAATATTCATTTAAATCATTTATTGTAAGTTCATTTAATCTTTCAAGTAATTTATTATTTGTTTTTGTATTTCGAAATAAAGTTTTATCAAGATGTACTTTTGAATACCATCCATTTAATGTTTGACAAAATCCTAAACTTATATGTAAATCAATAAAATTATGATTAACTAATGGAGTTTCATCAAATGTTAAACGTATACCTGCGGTAATACGTGCAACAACATTATCCAAAAACTTTAATTCGCAATTTTCTGTATCTGTTTCTGATTCAATAAAATCCTGTTTATTAAATGTAATACCACTTTCATAGTTTGAATTTAATTGCTTTAAACAATCGTATACAATTGACTGTTTTTGTATGTAATTAACATAATACCAATACTTGGAAATATATTCATTATCTTTTGGATTAATATGTATATGATGTGGTGGAGTTACCTTTGTATAAATATGAATACCATTTCCGGATGCAGATTTAACAATCCAAAGAAACCAATGAAATACTGATAGTTCTTCATATAATCTTTGTTTTAATAAATCAATATCACCATGTTCATTATTAACCCATTCTTTTAGGTCAATATCATAAACTTGTAAACCATTCCATTTATAATATTCATCAGATTTAGGTCTTGTTCCATCATAAGTTAAATATATCTGTTGTTTATAAGCTTTATCCACTACCCCATATTCGGGATTAGTTATTTCATAAAGTAACTCACCTAATGTACGAGTATTATAGATATATTTATTATTTGTTTTAGGGTCATCTTCATTTGATGTAACAAACATAGTTTTCATAGTTGTAACAACATTATTACTAATAAAACTTGTTCTTTCCATCCCATAAGATGACAATAATAATATACCTAACATTTTATTGTTGACAATCTTTTTACTTATTAATCTCTGTAAAGGATTATTTTTATTAGATTCTTGGTTTATAATATTATCCTTAGTTATATCTGATAAACATATATCAGCAAGTTTATTTGACATTGAAATATTGGATTCAAGTTCAAACATTTCGTATAATTCAATATCATCAATATCTTTGGTTATTCCATATAACTTACGCATATTTTTGAGTATTTGCTTTGGCGTTTCATTAAATGTAAGATTCTTGTTTTTATAATACTCAATATAATTGTTAATATTATTTAATCTGGTTTCTTTGATTTTATTAAATAACTCAGTACATTTATATGATTTATCTGTTAATTCTTTTAGGGATAAAAAATTATCAATTGTTTGTAAATTATTACGTTCAATTTCAGCTGAGAACTCATTTAACTCATTTAATTCGTTAATAGAATTTCGAACAATATTATAATTTTCTTTATTTACAGAAAGTATTTGTTTTTGTTGCTCTTTATATTGTTTGGTTTCTTCATCATTTATTATTGATAATTTTATTTCTTTTATTTCATCATTGGAAAGAATAGCTTCAGGGTTAATAAGTTTTTTTGCATCCCTTATTTCTTTAAGTTTTTTTCTTATTCGAGATTTATTGAAATTAATCGTATTTTCTTCAATTTGAATATCAATAGTTTTACGATTATCATCTATATCAATTGCAGTAATTATTCCTTTTTTGTTTGTCATGTTATCTTATAAAAATAGGGAGAAAATTATTCTCCCTAATATATCCGTTAAAAATTAATTTTATAACTTGTTTGATAACTCAGAATGGAGTAACTAATTTACCTCCTGTTCCTATATGGTCAATCATTAAATGCACATTTGGATTATCATTATATTCTTTGATAATTTCTTTATTATGTAATTTTGAATATAACCATGGCCAAACAGCCCAAGCACCATGTTTTGAACTAAATCCAAATATTGTTTGACCATTATTTGTATGATATTCAGCATTATTAGGATTGGGATTTTTAAATTGATAAAGCGGTTTCCAATCTCTAACGCGGTTTCCACCGTTAATAAATAATCTATCAGATTGGTATTTTTCAATAGATTTACACCATTCTTTAAACCATTCTTCTTGTGAATCAGAGTGGTCATTATACCGTTCTTCAAGATTAAATCCAATTGTAATTATCCTATCATATTTAATAGATAATTCTTGTATTTGTTGAATCGCTGCTTCAGGAGTTAATCCTTTAAATTCAAAAAATCCATGCGCAAAGACTGAATTACCTTTTGAATCACGTCTTACGCGTAAATCAAATCCAACAGAACCCAATTTTAATTGTTCTTCAAAATTTTTATTTTGACATTGAGCCATAAATCTACCTAAATTCATCCACCATTTTGAAGCAGGCAAAAAAGTATGCGAATCATGTGTTACAATCATATTAAATATATTTATTTTGTTTTAACCAAGTTCTCATTTTTATCCAATCAATATTTCCATTAATTAATGGAGTAAAAGGATTTTTATCATCAATATATAAATCAGCAAAAGGTTTAGGACTTGCTCCTGAAAAGGTTTGAGTTGGATTCTTATTTATTGCAACCAATGGTATATTGTTTTGTTTAAACCAATTAATTGCGTCTTTTAAATATAATCCTGGGTCAATTGAAATTCCCATTCCAGATTCATTTGATTTAATTACACTTATAGAATTAGAACGACAAGTCCATAATATTAATTGATGATTATTAGCAATTAATTCTTGTAATGTTTCAATACAACAAGGTAATGTATTAATGGTTTTTGGCCAATCATTACAATCTATACAAGTACCATCAAAATCTATACAAATTAACTTTCCCATTTACATTAAAATAAATTTAAATTAAAATTTTGCCATTACCAATTATTGTACCATTATCAACTTGTTTTAATTGATATGTTGTTTCTTTGTCAACAGGAACCAATAAACTTAAATCAAATAAATATTTATTATCAATGGTTACAGAATTAATAAGTATTTGTTCTTTATCACTTCCAGCATCAACTATTAAATAACATGGAAAAGTTATATTATCAAAATATATTGTTTTCTTTTCGATTTTGAAATCATCTTTAATAAATTCTGCAAATACTTTTTGATATATTGGAACAATTTTTTGTACCTCTTTAGCTTCGATTACAGTATTATTAATAACATTTTCTATCTTTAATTCAACAGGATAATTTGTATCCGGATGTGTTATATTTGCTCCAATTACTGGATTTAATAAATTATTATCAATATTTAATGATGTTTCTCTTGATAATAATTTACCGTCAATTGAAACTTCTGTAACAATATGAACATAAACAACACCAGTCCATTGAGATAAATCTAATCCAACTCTAACAGGACCAAACATATTATCATCATTTGATATTCGGGTTGTTAAATAACTTCCATCTTGCCCGTATGTTATAACATAATTTATTGATAAATTTGCAGAACTAATTTCAAAATAATCAAGGATTGATTGTTCTAATGTTTTATTTTCGGTAGTTGTTAATCTTATAGTTATGAACATGTTATCATCAACAGTAGCAACAACATTTATATAATCGGGGATTGTTTTTTCATCAATTAAAGGTATTAATTCATTCGGATAATTATAGATATAACCCAAATTCCCAACATTATTAGTTTCAATATCTGTAAATTTAACTGGCAATATTTCTGCTTCAAGAATTTCATTTGTCTTTGGCATTGAAAGTTTACATTCTTCCAACCAAAAACTACCGTTAATTAATTCTTTTTGTCCAGTTATTTCAAAATCTTGAGGAGTTATAATTTGGTCAATATAAACACTACCACTTCTAATTCCACGCAAAATAACTAATAACCCAAAAGTGTCAGTCCATCTAAACCCTTGACGAATCATTACAGAAAAATACTGAGTTGGTAAGATTTCTAAATTATCAGATACTTGTGGAACATATAATTCTGTTGTTGAATAAATTTTATTTAATATACCCAAATTTGCCCAAACGGTTTGTTCAATAGATTTTGTATTATTCAAAATATATTGACCATTTGGAATTTGAATCTGTGAATTTGGATTCACTACTTTAAAAAATGATTCGTTACCCAGATTTGAATTGAATCTGAGCAACGAAAAATCATTTATTCTATGTATTGTTTTTTGCATTTCTTTTTAGATAAATTTCACATTATTTATTAACTGGAATTATTTCAGAAAATTTTCGTTTTAATTCAATTAATTCTAAAACATACATTTCTTCTGGAGTTGTACGAATAATATAATCAAGTTGATTTTCTAATTCTCGAATATCATTTCGATGGTCTTCGATTTCTTCTTTTGTTAATTTCGAAACCGGAATTTTAATAACTTCTTGAATAATTTTATATTCAGTTAATTTTTGACGAATTTCTTCAATTGGAGTATTACGTACTTCAAGTTCACCAGAAATAACTAATTCAATAAATTTAATTATGTCATTTAAAACATGTAATTTATCTTTTAAGATTTCAATTGTTCTTGTTTTTCTTTCAACATAAAAACTTAAACGTTGCTTAACAAATTCGTCAATATACATATAAGCATCATCAAAAAACTTAATTGTTTCTTGATTTTGTGAAATACAATTAATTGTATCTTTTGGAATATTTGTAACAAGCTTAAATTTTTTGAAAAATTCCCATGGATTATGATTATATAAACTTTTCAAACCATTTTGATAAAAATCAATAACATATTTGATTTTACCATCCATGCTAAAATCTTTAAATGTTTTGATAACAGCTTTATCGCAAAGATTATTAAGATGTTCTTCAAATGCTGGAAGATTAACAGTATATGGTAAATCAGTTATTATTAATTGATTGTTATTAAAGTCCATAATATATTCACCACAATTATACCAAGTATCTTTAGCTTGGTTATAAATCAAATTTTCTGGTTTTATTTCATTAATTTCTGGTATTAATTGATGATTATTTTCGCTTAATTGACAACTGCCATTAATAATAGATTGAATACAATTATCAATAATTGAATCCAAATTATAACTCATACATCGAAAACTAAATCCAAATCCTGGAGAATTAGTTCGATATAACAATAACATTGGAATTATTGGTAATAAAAATTTTGGTTCAATTTTATCTCCTTCATCATATTGGGGAGTTAATAATTCGGTATCAACAGAAAATAAATCTAAATTATCTGTTGATTTTATATTCAAATATCTTGCAGCTGTATTAATTGGGCCTGAACGTAATGAACTAATTTGACCAATAATTTCAAATGGACAATATTGAAATACATGTTTACTCGCAAGTTGTTCTATCGTATTCTTGATTGAGTTATCGCCATGGTTGTAATGTTGGGACATTGACTCACCTATAAAAGTAGGTAATTTAATGTCTTTATTTTTTCTTTTTCCGAGTGTACCATTTAAACCTGACCATAAAATCTTTCTTGCTCCAACTCTCATACCATCCATAAGTGATGGTAAAGCACGAGTTCTTAACACATATTGAGCATAAGATTTTACTTCATGATTTAAAAAGTCTTTTATTGCAACAGATTGTACTGAAACGTTATCCATATTCTTAGTATATTTTCAAATTTTAATTATATTATATATCCAATAAATATTAAAATTATAAGTAATTGTTATAAACATAAGTTTTTGTTCCAGCACCATAAATTTGTAAAATATTTTCATTATTTATAACTTCTTTATGTTTTTCTGGTTGACGATTTTTAATTTGATTTTTTGTTCTATCATAATTCCAAAAACTTAAACTATGTTTAATATATTTAAATTCTGGTTTCAAGTATTTTAAACTATTTCCATCAAAATAATTATAATCCACATAATATACTACAGATTTAGGATTAATTTCTTTGATAAATAATGACCATAATTTAGATGAACCACCTATTACAGAATAACCAAGCAAACTGGCTCCTCTAATAAGTTCATATTCATACTTCCCCTTACCAGCATAAGCATTACCAAAAGTAAAAGCATGAACAATCATGTTATTATATCTTAACAAACAACAATATTTTGCTCCTCGATAACCGTTAATATTATTGTTATTGAAAAAATCAATAATCTCTTGTTTAGTCTCTTTTGAACAAGTATGTAAATCAATAATTTCTGACTTACATTTACGTGCATATATTTTATTTTCTATTAAACCACAAGCAGACAATATAATATTCTTCAATATTTTTTGTTTTTGTTCATCATCCCATAGCCATTCCCAAACATGGATAAGTCTAATACCTTGTTTTTCACATTCAAGAGATTTTTGGTAATGATATTTTTTTGGTTTTGTTGCATGCCAATAAGTACCATTAAATTCAATAGCTATTTTTTTTGATGGAATATAAATATCAAGTTCTTTTCCATTTAAAATATTTTGATTTGATTGTTCACAATTAATGTATTGCGATAACCAATCATATAATATTATTTCTTTTTTAGATGGTAAACCATTATTTCCACATTTTGGACATCCTGAACCTTGTAAATGATTATGAGGTGTTTGTTCAAAATCCCCATGACTAAATCCATTTCCATCAAGTTCTTGACAATGAATCCAAACTTTTGTATTATTGTTAATATAGTTTACTTTATGATAATCATAAGGAGTTAAATTATTTAATTTTCTTGAGTTATCATGAATTGCTTTTGCTTTTTGAATAAATTGTTCTTGGGTACAAACATTTTTATTGTTCCAAATATTTTTACCACATTTAGAACATCCTGAACCTTGTAAATGATTTCCAGGAAGTTGTATAAATATTCCATGTTGTGAACCATTTTCATCATATTCTAAACAATTTATGCGAACTTTCACAGTAGCATTTATATAATTAGTTATTGAATAATCATAAGGAGTTAAATTATTTAATTTTCTTGATTCATCATGTATATTTTTTGCTTTTTGAATAAATTGTTCATTTGTTAATGCTCTTTTTGGAGGATTTTGTAATTTTAAAATTTCTGCACATCTTTTACAATTTGAACCAGCCAAAAAATTACTAACCAATATTTTAAATATTCCATGTTTTGGACATATAATATTAATATAATCTGTTGTTTTAACAATATTTAAAACTAATGAATAATCATAATCAATTTTATGTTTCTTATTTGCTTTTTCAATAAATTCAAATTTATACATATCAAAATTTAAAAATAAGCTTTTATTATATCTGCTAAGGAGCATTTTTCAATCAAATATAT